>Ga0209797_10001228_pt1 | contig 12824 bp, 14 predicted proteins | sample DOMMetBare3Fresh_2_FD_187472 | JGI IMG/M metagenome (GOLD analysis project Ga0209797, IMG submission 187472) | Wetland sediment microbial communities from St. Louis River estuary, USA, under dissolved organic matter induced mercury methylation -... | ecosystem: Environmental > Aquatic >... | reverse complement strand
ACGGCGATGAACGTGGCCGGATTCACTCCAATCGTGTCGGCGGCATTCCATGCGTCCGCGCCGCACGTCGAAACAGCAACGCCGGCGCACCGGCACGCATTGCAGCTCGCAGCGCGGACAACGGGTCGCGCGGTCGCGCACGAGCCGACGTCAGGCGGGGCCCCGTGCCGTGGTCGTGGACGAGCGCCGGCCCATGCCGCGCGCCACCGCCGGCTCACTCCTCAGGGTGCCGTGCTCGCCGTGGCCAGCAGTGCCGGCTCGAACCCGCGCTCGGTGATGCGCGTGCGGGCCAGGTCGATGCCGGTGGCCTGCAGCACTTCCAGGCGCACGCCTTCGCGCAGCTGCGCCAGTTGCGGCGCGGCCTGCACACGCGCATTGCGCGTCGCGCCGGCGGCGAGCATCGCGCGCCATGCCAGCGTTTCGGCCAGCGCCTGCTTGCGCGCATCGGGCTGCGTGGCCAGCGCGCTGCGGCGCAGGTCGCGGCGCCATTGGCGCGAGACGGCCGCCACCTCGGCGGGCGACGCCACGCCGCCCGCATAGCTCTCCCAGGACAGCGCGAGGTAGGTGCCCATCACGTCGCCCAGGTTCGCGGGCGAGCGCCCGTGCAGGCGCAGCAGCGTGTCGAACTGGCCCTTGGCATTGGCCAGGATCAGGTTGGTCTCGAGCTCGGGCCGATACAGCTCGGGGTTGCGCAGAGCCAGGTCACGGGCGATGTCGCGCGTCACCTTCTGGCTCACCGCCTCCGAGCGCTTGAACACGAGGTCGGGTGCGCGCGCCAATGACTTTGCCTGCGTGGCCGACAACGTCGCGCCGCGGCACGTGGCATCGGCCGTGTGCTTGGCGCAGTAGGTCTTGCGCTGCGGCGATAGCGGGGGTGCGATGCGGGGCGTCACTGCGGTTCGGGCGGCGACGGGCGACCGCGGCACCGGTGACAGCAGCGACGGGTCGATCCCGATCGATGCCGTGCCCAGCCCCAGGTCCATCGTCGGCTGCGGGCTCCACTGCGCCAGCGCGGCGGGCGCGGCCAGCGCCAGCGAGACGGTCAGGGCGAGACGCCGCAGTTGCATGGCAGGCATCGTGACAGAACGGCGGCGAGGTACGTAAACGGGCGCAACGCGATGACGGACCGCCGGTGCAGCCTGTCGCAGAGGAGCGTTCGCGGATTCTGCAAGCGCAGATTGGTTACCGACTGCAAAGTCGCCTGTTCGATGTCGAAGAACCGTTGACCAAAGGGGCCGGCTGCGCGCAACATGCATCACTGCACGGAGGTTCGCATGACGACTCATGGCCCCCCGCCCGACCGACCCACGGCCGCCTGGATTTCTCGCTACGCGGCCGGCCTTCTCCAAACGACCCCTGGATTGTTGCCGCTCGATGCGGTGAAGCTCGCGATGGACGCGTCCGCGGGGACGCCCGCCGACCGCGCGCGCGAGGCGTCGAAACCTCCTGTGCATCAAGGCGTCGGCCAGCGCTGACGCGACGATCCACTCTTGCGTGCAGGCGGCCGTGCCTGCCTGCCCGTTGGCGCCGGCCCTTCGTCGCTCGTGAAGTTGGCCAGGCTGATGGTGCCGCCATTCGGGCGCAGCACTCCAGCGAACTGAAGCCGACGCAGTGACTGCCTGCTGTTTCGGGCCGCGGGCCCGAGGGCGCGCGGACCTGTCTTGATCACCAATCACGGTAGGCGGGCGTGCGAGAAGCGGTTGAAAGCACCATTGACGCGGTGACGGGTGGGCCGTTAGAACGTCGATGTTCTTACATCCAACACATACCGCAGGAGACAACCGCCATGAGCAAGAGACTGGACCGCCGCGCCGTCGTGGGCGGCATCGCCGCCGCCGGCCTCGGCGCGCTGCTGCCCGCCGCCTCGCGTGCCCAGGGTGCATGGCCCAGCAGGCCGGTGACGGTGGTGTGCCCTTGGGGCGCAGGCGGTGGCACGGATGCCACGGCGCGCATCGTCGCCGCCATCCTCGAGAAGAACCTCGGCCAGCCGTTCAACGTCGTCAACCGCACCGGCGGCTCGGGCGTCGTCGGCCATTCGGCCATTGCCACCGCGCCGCCCGACGGCTACACGATCGGCATGATCACGGTCGAGATCACGATGATGCATCACCAGGGCCTGACGGACCTGGCCCCCGCGAGCTACACGCCGCTGGCGTTGATGAACGTCGATCCGCCGGGCGTGCAGGTCAATGCGTCGTCGCCGTACAAGAACGTCAAGGATCTGGCCGCTGCCATCAAGGCCTCGTCCGCGGGCAAGTTCAAGGCCTCGGGCACGGGGCAGGGCGGCATCTGGCACCTGGCGCTGATCGGCTGGCTGCAGGCCATGGGCCTGGCACCCAACCACGTGGCCTGGGTGCCGTCCAACGGCGCCGCACCGGCGATGCAGGACCTGGCCGCCGGCGGCATCGACATCGTCACCTGCTCGGTGCCGGAGGCCAAGGCGATGATCGACGCCGGCAAGGCGGTGAGCCTGGCCATCATGGCGCCGCAGCGCAACCCGGCGTTCAAGGACGTGCCCACGCTCAACGAGTCGCTGGGCATCAACTACTCGGTGGGTGCGTGGCGCGGCATCGCGGCGCCCAAGGGTGTGCCGGCCGACATCGCCAGCAAGCTCACTGCCGAGCTGAAGAAGGCCTATGACTCGGCCGAGTTCCAGGACTTCATGAAGAACCGCGGCTTCGGCACCACCTGGGCCGACCCGGCGGGCTTTGCCAAGTTCATGGACGACGGCAACAAGGCGATGGGTACGGCGATGGCCGCCGCCGGCCTGGCCAAGAAGAGCTGACGCGGCGCACCGCCCGATGCGCTTGCACGCGTCCCTGCTGGGGCTGCTGTTCATGGCCCTGGCAGCGGCGATCTATGGCTACACGCACACGTTTCCGGCATTTCCCGGCCAGCGCTACGGGCCCGAGCTGTTCCCGCGCGTGATCTCAGCGGGCATCTTCGCCTGCGGCCTCGTGCTGCTGGCGCGAGGCTGGCGCTCAGGGCAGGCGTGGCTGGGGCTCGACCCGGCGCTGCGCGAGCCGCGCCAGCTGGGTTCGTTTCTGGCCATGGTGGGCGCCATCGTGTTCTACCTGGTGGCCGCGGAGCGATTGGGTTTCCTGCCCACCGCAGCGATCATCGTGGCGGCGCTGTCGTTCTGGTTCGGCGCGCGGGCCTGGGTGGCGCTGCTGGTGGGCGTGCTGGCCTCGGCCGTGATCCACTGGGCCTTCTCGTCGCTGATGCGTGTGCCGCTGCCGCGCGGCTGGTTCATGCAGATCGTGGCGGGAGGCTGACGCCGTGGTGGCATTGCAAGCCGCATTCGGCCTCGTCTTCGATCCCTTCGTGCTGATGGTGATCCTGCTGTCGGCTGTGTTCGGCTTGTTCGTCGGCGCGATCCCCGGCCTCACGGCCACGATGGCCACCGCGCTGCTGGTGCCCGTCACCTTCTTCATGCCGCCCGTGCCGGCGCTGGGCGCCATCGTCACCGCCACCTCGATGGCCATCTTTGCCGGCGACATCCCGGGCGCGATGCTGCGCATGCCGGGCACGCCGGCGTCGGCCGCCTATGTCGACGAGAGCTACGCCATGGCCAAGAAGGGCCAGCTCGAACTCAACCTCGGCGTCAACCTCGTCTTCTCCGTGCTCGGCGGCCTGATCGGCGTGCTGTTCCTCATCGTCGCCGCGCCGCTGCTGGCCGAGGCGGCGATCAACTTCTCGTCGTTCGAGTACTTCTGGCTTGCCTGCCTGGGCCTGTCGTGCGCCACGATGATCTCCACCGGCCACCGCGTGATGGCCTTGTTGTCCATGCTGCTGGGCCTGGCCATCGGCACCATCGGCATCGATCCGGTGGCGGGCCATCCGCGTTTCACGTTCGGCAACATCGACCTGATGTCCGGCGTGAGCTTCATCCCGACGATGATCGGCGCCTTCGCGATCTCCGAGCTGCTGCGCAACGGCGTCGCCGGCGAGGGCGGCGCCTCGCTGGTGCAGGATAAGGTGGGTGCGCTGTTCAAGGGCATCGGCGGCGTGGGCCGGCGCTACTGGCGCGGCTTCCTGCGCGGCTCGGTGGTGGGCACCGCCATCGGCGCGCTGCCGGGTGCCGGCGCCGACATCGCGGCCTGGGTGTCGTACGCGATGGCCAAGCGCTTTTCCAGGGAGCCGGAGAAGTTCGGCACCGGCCACATCGAAGGCGTCGTCGAGTCGACGTCGTCGAACAACGCCGCGATCGGCGGCGCGTGGATCCCGGCGCTGGTGTTCGGCATCCCGGGCGACAGCATCACCGCCATCGTCATCGGCGTGCTCTACATGAAGGGCATGAATCCGGGGCCGAGCGTGTTCCTGCAGAACCCGCAGTTCATCTACGCGGTGTTCGTGATCTTCGTGCTCGCCAACCTGCTGATGCTGCCGCTGGGCTGGCTCGCCATCAAGGCGGCGGGCAAGCTGCTGCGCGCGCCGCGCCAGTTGCTGATGCCGATCATCCTGCTGTTCTGCATCGTCGGCTCGTTCGCCATCACCAACAGCCCGTACGGCATCATCGTCATGCTCGTCTTCGGCCTGTTCGGCTGGTGGATGGAGGAGAACGGCATCCCCGTCGCGCCGCTCGTGCTGGGCATGGTGCTGGGCGAGATGCTGGAGCAGAACTTCATGGCCTCGATGATCAAGGCCGACGGCAACTTCCTGACCTTCTTCACCCGGCCCATCGCCGGCGTGCTGGGTGTTGTCACGCTGGGTGTGTGGGCCTGGATGGCGGTGCGCGGCGTGCGCGACAGCATGCGTCGCGTTGCGCCGGCTTGAAGGCCCGGTCGGCCGAGCAAAGACACGCGCGGGCAGCTTGGCGCCGGGCCGCATCACGTCCTGGGAGTTTGCGCACGGCCAGCCAGACGCGGCCGCCGACCCAGTCCAAGTTCCTTGGTCAGAAAAACGCCTGCAACCCCGTCTGCGCCCTGCCCAGGATCAGTGCATGCACGTCATGCGTCCCCTCGTAGGTGTTCACCGTCTCGAGGTTGATCATGTGGCGGATCACGTGGTACTCGTCGTGGATGCCGTTGCCGCCGTGCATGTCGCGCGCCATGCGGGCGATGTCCAGGCTCTTGCCGCAGCTGTTGCGCTTGATCAGTGAAATCATCTCGGGCGCGGCCTGGCCTTCGTCCATCAGGCGACCCACGCGCAGGCACCCTTGCAGGCCGAGCGTGATCTCGGTCTGCATGTCGGCGAGCTTCTTCTGGATCAACTGGTTCTGCGCCAGCGGCCGGCCGAACTGCGTGCGGTCCAGGGTGTACTGGCGCGCGGCATGCCAGCAGAATTCGGCCGCGCCGAGCGCGCCCCAGGCGATGCCGTAGCGCGCCTTGTTCAGGCAGCCGAACGGGCCCTTCAGGCCATTGACGTTGGGCAGCAGGTTGGCCTCGGGCACGAACACGTCGTCCATCACGATCTCGCCGGTGATGCTCGCGCGCAGGCTCATCTTGCCTTCGATCTTCGGTGCGGTCAGGCCCTTCATGCCGCGTTCGAGGATGAAGCCGTGGATGGCTTCCTGCCCGCCCACCTTGCCGTCGGGGTCCACCTTCTTCGCCCACACCACGAACACGTCGGCGATCGGGCTGTTGGTGATCCACATCTTGGCGCCCTTGAGGCTGTAGCCGCCGTCCACCGGCGTGGCGCGCGTGATCATGCTGGCGGGGTCGCTGCCGTGGTTGGGCTCGGTCAGGCCGAAGCAGCCGACCCATTCGCCAGTGGCCAACTTCGGCAGGTACTTCTGGCGCTGCGCTTCGCTGCCATAGGCGTGGATCGGGTGCATCACCAGGCTGCTCTGCACGCTCATCGCGCTGCGGTAGCCGCTGTCCACGCGCTCCACCTCGCGCGCCACCAGGCCGTAGCAGACGTGGTTCAGGCCCGCGCAGCCGTAGCCTTCGATGGTGCTGCCCAGCAGGCCGAGCGCGCCCATCTCGTTCATGATCTCGCGGTCGAAGGTCTCGTGCCGCGCGGCCATCAGCACGCGCGTCTGCAGCCTCTCCTGGCAGTAGGCGGCGGCAGCGTCGCGCACGGCGCGCTCGTCGTCGCTGAGTTGTCCGTCGAGGTGAAAGGGGTCTTCCCAGTTGAACTTGGTCATGGCCATGGCGGTCTCTCCGGCTCTGTCTCGATAATGGCCCCAGTGTAAAGAAGGGCGCGGTGGTGCGACTGACCGCTTTGCCTTGGAGAACCCCCTCATGTCGAACATCCAATCCATCACCCTCGGCGGCGGCTGCTTCTGGTGCCTCGAAGCGGTGTACGAGATGGTCGATGGCGTCACCGCCGTCGAGTCGGGCTACAGCAATGGCCACGTCATGAACCCGAGCTACGAACAAGTGTGCGGTGGCGACACTGGGCATGTGGAGGTGGTCAAGGTGAGCTTCGACGCCGACCGCATCACGCTGGCCGAGGTGCTGGAGATCTTCTTCCACATCCACGACCCGACCACGCTCAACCGCCAGGGCAACGACGCGGGCACGCAGTACCGCTCGGGCATCTTCTGGGACAACGCCGAGCACGAGCGCATCGCGCGCGAGGTATGGGCCCAGGCCAACGCCGCGCACAAGGGCCGCGTGGTCACGGAGCTGAAGGCGCTGGCCAACTACAGCAAGGCAGAGGGCTACCACCAGCATTACTTCGCCCGCAACCCGGGGCAAGGCTACTGCGCCTTCGTGGTGGCGCCGAAGGTGGAGAAGTTCAAGAAGACCTTTGCGGCCCGGGTGAGGAAGGGCTGATCGCCGCCGATGCTCGCGCTGGAAGGCCTCGAGTTCGCATGGAGCGCCGGTTCGCCGGCGCTTCGCTTTGCGGACGTGCAGGCCGGGCAGGGCGCGCAGGTGCTGCTGCGCGGGCCATCGGGGTCGGGCAAGTCCACGCTGCTGGCGCTCATCGCCGGGCTGCTCACGCCGCGCGCCGGGCGCGTGGTGGTGGCGGGCACCGACGTGGGCGCCTTGCCGCGCGGTGCGCGCGACGCCTGGCGCGGGCAGGCGCTGGGCTTCGTGCCGCAGCGCCTGCATCTCTCCGAAAGCCTCACGGTGGCCGAGAACCTGGCATTGCCTTTCGTGGCGTGCGGCGTGCCGGTGGACCATGCGCGCATCCGTGCGCTGCTCGACCGGCTGGGCCTGGGCGAGCTGGCCGCGCGCCGGCCGCACGAGCTCTCGGTGGGCCAGGCGCAGCGCGTGGCGCTGGCACGCGCACTGATGCGCCGCCCGCGCGTGCTGCTGGCCGACGAGCCGACCGCCAACCTCGACGATCCGATGAGCGCCACCGTGCTCGACCTGCTGGCCGAGGCCGCGCGTGAAACCGAGGCCACGCTCGTGATCGCCACCCACGATGCGCGCGTGGCGGCCCGCCTGCCGAACACGCGCGTACTGGAGCTGGGCGCGTGAGACTGATTGCGCTCGCCTGGCGCTACCTCTGGGCGCGCCCGCTCGTCGCCGCGCTGAACCTCGCGCTGCTGGCGCTCGGCGTGGGGGCGATGAGTTTCGTGGTGCTGGTGAGCGAACAGGTCGAGTATTCGGTGCAGCGCGACCTCGCCGGCATCGACCTCGTGGTCGGCGCCAAGGGCAGCCCGCTGCAGCTCATCCTGGCCGGCGTGTTCCACCTCGACGTGCCCACCGGCAACATCCCGCTCGAGACGGTGGCCACGCTGCGCGAGCACCCGCTGGTGGCGCGCGTGGTGCCGCTGTCGCTGGGTGACAGCTTCAAGGGCCACCGCATCGTCGGCAGCACCCCCGATTACCTGGCGTTGTACGGCGCCCAGTTGGCCGAGGGCGCGCTCTGGCAGGACAAGCTGCAGGCCGTGCTGGGCGCCGACGCTGTGCGCGACACCGCTCTGGCGGTGGGCGGGCGCTTCGTCGGCACGCACGGCCTTGGCAACAACGGCGAAGCGCATGGCGACACGCCCTACACCGTGACGGGCCGGCTCGCGCGCTGCGGCTGCGTGCTCGACCGGCTGGTGCTGACCGGCCTGGAGTCGGTCTGGGTGGTGCACGAGACCACGATGGCGATGGACGACGAAGACCGCAAGCTGCTCGAGGCCGAGCGCGAGGTGACGTTGCTGCTGGTGGGCTACCGCTCGCCGCTGGCTGCCGCGTCGCTGCCGCGCTGGGTCAATGCCCAGGAGGGGTTGCAGGCGGCGGCGCCGGCGCTCGAGTCGGCGCGGCTGCTGCGCATGGTGGGCGCGGGCACCGACGTGCTGCGCGGCTTCGGTGTCGTGCTGCTGCTGGCCGCGGCGGCCAGCGTGTTCGTGGGCCTGGTGCACGCGGTGCGCGAGCGCGAGCCCGACCTGGCGATGCTGCGCATGCTGGGCGCGCCGCCGCGGCGCGTGGCCGTGTTGGTGCTGGCCGAGGCGCTGTGGCTGGCGCTGCTGGGCGCGCTGCTCGGGCTGGCGCTGGGGCAGGGTTTGACCGGGCTGCTGGGCTGGGAACTGGCGCGCCAGCGGTCACTCCATGTCACCGGGTGGTGGTGGTCGGCGCAGCAGGCCTGGCTGCTCGCAGGCACAATGGCGTTGGCCGTGCTGGCTGCGCTGTGGCCCGCCTGGCGGGCGCTGCGGCTGGACGTCTCGCGCCTGATGCAGGCGCCGCGCTGAGCGCGCAGGAGTATTGAAGGAGTGCCTGGATGATCGCCGCAGTGATGATGAGCATGGCCTGGGTCGTGGCGGGAGCGCAATCTGCGGTGCCCGCCACCAAGCCGCCCGTCGCCACCGCGATCAGCGAGCACGTGCGAAGCGACATCACGCGCCACCGTGCCATGGCTCAGGCGCACGAGGCGGCCGCGCGGTGCCTCGAGTCGGGCAAGCCCGAAGAAATCTGTCTGAAAGAGTTGCAAGCGTCGTGCAAGGGGCTTGCCATCGGCAAGTACTGCGGCATGCGCCACGAGCATTGACCGCTGCAAGGGAGAAACAGCTTGAGAAACGTTCACCGACTCGCCGCCCTGGCCCTCGCTGCCGTGGCCGCCGTGGCCTCGGCCCAGACCCTGTCGCCGCCGATCGCCGGGCAGGGCCCGGGTTTCCATGACCCGCGCAGTGCTTTCAAGCCGCTCGAGGAACGCGAGGGCATCGTGTCCTGGAAGCTGCTGTCGTCGGTGCAGACCAAGACCGAGAAGAACCGTGTCGTGCCGACCTTCCCGGCACAGGTGCAGGCGCTCGACGCCAAGACGGTGCGGGTGCAGGGCTTCATGCTGCCGCTCGAGCCGGGCGACAAGCAGAAGCACTTCCTGCTCTCGGCCGTGCCCACCACCTGCAGCTTCTGCATCCCGGCCGGGCCCGAGGGCCTGATCGAGGTTCGCAGCAAGACGCCGGTGCCGTACTCGCTCGAGCCGGTGGTCGTCGAAGGCAGGCTCGCGGTGCTGGAGAAGGACCCGTACGGGCTGTACTACCGCGTCACCGACGCGCTGCCGCGGTAGCGGTGTTTCTAGGGCGCCAGGCGCTCGCGCACCCAGGCGCCGCCGTCGAGGCGGTAACGCAGCCGGTCGTGCAGCCGGCTCTTGCGGCCCTGCCAGAACTCCCAGGTGTCGGGCACCAGCCGATAGCCGCCCCAATGCGGCGGGCGCGGCGGGTGCAGGCCGTGCCGGGCGGCCGCCTTCGCGGCGTTGGCCACGAGCACCGCGCGTGAGCCGATGACCTGGCTCTGCGGCGAGGCCCATGCACCCCAGCGGCTGTCGAGCGGGCGCGTGGCGTAGTAGGCGTCGCTCTCCTCGGCGCTGGCGAATTCCACCCGGCCCTCGATGCGCACCACGCGCTCGAGCTCGACCCAGTGGAACTGCAGCGCCGCCTGAGGGTTGGCCGCCAGTTCGCGGCCCTTGCGTGACTCGTAGTTCGTGTACCACACGATGCCGCGCTCGTCATATCCCTTGATCAGCACCACGCGCGTCGACGGGCGCCCGCCGGCGCCCACGGTGGCCAGCGTCATCGCGTTGGGCTCGGGCAGCTGGGAGGCGATCGCTTCGCGCAGCCAGGCGTCGAATTGCTGCAGCGGCACGCTGGCCGACGCGGTCTCGTCGAGCTCGGACTGCCCGTAGCTTTTGCGCAGGTTGGCGATGTCCTTGGCGATGGGCGTGCTCATGAGGATCGGAGCATAAGGCGCGCGCCTACTCAGTTGTGCTTACGTGATTGACCTTAGGTACACGACCCGGTGACAGATGGCCCCATGACGACGATTCTTGACTGCAACGAACAAGAAGCGAGCACCGCCCGATCGTGATGAATCCGCCTCCCACAGTCATCGTGCTGGCCGCCGGCATGGGCACGCGCTTTCGCGGCGCGGGCCACAAGCTGGCCCAGCTGCTGCCGGACGACGAGCACGGTGGCGCGGCGGCCGTGCTGTCGCTGACGCTGCGAAACGCGATCGCCAGCCGCATGCCGGTACTGGTGGTCACCACCGCCGAGCTCGCGCCGCTGGCGCACGAGGAGGTGGCGGCGCGCGACGTGATCGTGGTGCCGAGCGCGGCGCACATCCGCGGGCGCGGCATGGGCGACTCGATCGCCGCCGGCGTGGCCGCGCGTGCCGACGCACCGGGGTGGGTGCTGCTGCCTGGCGACATGCCGCGCGTCAAGCCCGGCACGCTGCTGGCGGTGGCCAACGCGCTGGAGGCGCACCCGGTGGCCTTCGCGCAGCACCAGGGCCGGCGCGGGCACCCGGTCGGGTTCGCGGCCGAGTTGTACTCCGAGTTGATCGGCCTGACCGGCGACGAAGGCGCGCGGCGTCTGGTGGCGCGCTATCCGTCCCACCCCGTGGATGTGCACGATCCCGGCGTGCTGATCGACATCGACACCAGCGAAGACCTGGACGAGCAGCGCAATGGCGGCGACGGCGGTTTCAAGCCGTCGGCGTTTTCACCACCGATCTATTGACACCCCCAGTCGGGGTTCAGCGCAGGTCGTGTCGGTGCGCCAGCGCGACGAGTCGTTCCACCTCACGGTCGCGGATGCCGCGCGCGGCGAGGTCGCGCGCGGTGTGCAACAGGTAGTCGAGCGTGGTGCCGTAGCGGCCGCACGAGTGGCGCAGGATCTCGATCACCCGATCGTCCGGTAGGCGGCCCGTGTGCTGCGGGCTCCTGCGGCTGAGCGTGAAGGCCAGCGCGCGCACCTCTCCATCGGCGGTGCGGCAGACGAGCCAGCGCGGGTCGTAGACCCCGCTGGGCATTTCGCGCTGCCACAGGCTCTCGAGCGTGTCTGCCGCCTGCGCCCGCCGCACACGCAAGACGGCACCATGGCAGGAGCCGCCGGGCAGCAGCGCAAACACCAGCCCCGGGCTCTCGGGCGTGCCGCGGTTGATGCGCGAGGCCATGCGCAGCGCGCGGTGCCAACCGCGCACGAAGGCGGGGCGGTGCTCGCAGCAGTCGAACTGCGGGTTCCACAGCAGCGAGGCGTAGCCGAAGATCCACAGGTCGCCGCGGCCGCCCCACTCGCGGCGCGTTCGCGCGAGCAGGGCCTGGGGGTCGCGGCCGGGCACGACGAGGGAGTGCATGAGGGGCAATGATCGCATCGCGCCGACGCTTGTTTTGACGATGTAACTCGATTACGGCAAAATGCGCCCATAGGTTACATCCCGGGCCACCATGAAGTCTGCCGTCCTCGAAGTCACGCAACGCATCCGCGAACGCAGCGCCGCGCAACGCGCAGCCTACCTCGCGCGCATCGACCGGCTGGTGCAGCGCGCGCGCGGCAGCGACCGCATGGGCTGCGCCAACGTGGCGCACGCCTTCGCCGCGCTGCCGGCCGACGACAAGTTCCGGGTGGTGGCCGAGCGCGCGCCGCACATCGGCGTGGTCACCGCGTACAACGACATGCTGTCGGCGCACCAGCCCTACGAGGGCTATCCGGCGCTGATCCGCGACGAGGCGCGCAAGCACGGTGCCACCGTGCAGGTGGCCGGCGGCGTGCCGGCGATGTGCGACGGCATCACGCAGGGGCTGCCCGGCATGGAGCTGTCGCTGTTCTCGCGCGACAACATCGCGATGGGCACCGCGATCGCGCTCACGCACGACGTGTTCGACGCCGCGCTGCTGCTGGGCGTGTGCGACAAGATCGTGCCGGGGCTGCTGATCGGCGCGCTGCACTTCGGCCACCTGCCGATGGTGTTCGTGCCCGCGGGGCCGATGAGCACCGGGCTGGCGAACAACGACAAGGCCAAGGTGCGAGAGAAGCACGCGGCCGGCCTGGTCGGGCGCGAGGCGCTGCTCGAGGCCGAGAGCGCGGCCTATCACGGCCCGGGCACCTGCACCTTCTACGGCACCGCCAACAGCAACCAGATGCTGCTGGAAGCCATGGGCCTGCACGTGCCGGGCAGTGCCTTCGTGCACCCGCACGCGAGCCTGCGCGAGGCGCTCACGTGCGAGGCGGTGCGCACGGTGCTGGGCATCACGAAGGCGGGCCCGCGCTTCACGCCGATCGGGCGCCTGGTCGACGAGCGCGTGATCGTCAACGCGATGGTCGCGCTGCTGGCCACCGGCGGCTCGACCAATCACCTGATCCACTGGGTGGCGGTGGCGCGCGCAGCCGGCCTCACGATCGACTGGACCGACTTCGCCGACCTCTCGGCCGCCGTGCCCTTGTTGGCCCGCGTGTACCCCAACGGCAGCGCCGACGTGAACCAGTTCCAGAGCGCGGGCGGCCCGGGTTTCGTGCTGCGCGAGCTGCTCGACAGCGGCTGCCTGCACGCCGATGTGAATGCCGTGAGCGCCCGCGGCCTGCGCGCCCACACCGAGGTGCCGACGCTGCAGGGTGAGCGACTCGCCTGGACCGCACTGCCGCGCGACAGCGGCGACGAGACCATCGTGCGGCCGGCGTCACGGCCTTTCACGGCCACCGGCGGCTTGAAGCTGCTGCAGGGCAACCT
>Ga0209797_10001227_pt1 | contig 12830 bp, 13 predicted proteins | sample DOMMetBare3Fresh_2_FD_187472 | JGI IMG/M metagenome (GOLD analysis project Ga0209797, IMG submission 187472) | Wetland sediment microbial communities from St. Louis River estuary, USA, under dissolved organic matter induced mercury methylation -... | ecosystem: Environmental > Aquatic >... | reverse complement strand
ACGGATCGGGATAGGCTCAGCATAATTACGCTGCAAGTGAAGTCAAGAATTATTTCGCTTGTGGTGAATTGCGGTGCGTGGACAGCCCGCGGCTACGGCCGCCTACGGCGCCAAGCTGGTCGACAGATACTCCAGAATGAACGCGCGCTCCTGCGCGGTCACGTTCATGCCGTAACGCGTCATGTCCTCGAGCACCCGGCTCCAGCCCTCGCGGGTGCGCCCGACGGTGCTGTAGAGATTGCTGAGAGCATGGCAGCCGCCGCAGACACGGATGACGAGGTCCCGGTTCGGACCTTCCGGCATGCGCGGGTCGTTCTGCTGGGCGGCCGCCATCTCAACGCTCAACACAACGGCAATGACGCCGATCAACAGTCGCGCAGCTTTCATTCCATGCTCCATTTCTGTGCCGTGACGGCCATCACCAGGGATCCGAAACCTTAAAGCGCTCGGGCGTTGGGGAAACGCCCGGCCCGGATGCTCCCCGAGCTGGCTCGGATAATGGCGCCTCGACGGCCGTCCGACAAGGCGGCAGTGGCCGGTGGGACCGATCCGAACATGCGCCACAGCAGAGGACGCAGCCTCGCGGCTCAATTGCCGGCCTTGATGTACTCGGCGACGAAGCTCCGCACCTCGGGCCGCACCGTGAGCGCCGCGCGCACCGTCTGATGGGTGTCGGGTCCGGCCTCGTATTCCGGCACGTAACCCATCGTCTTGACGGCGTCCTCCGCATAGGCCCTGTCGTTGCCAAGGCGAATGAGCGCCGCCCGCAGCGCCGCGACCGCGGCCGGCGGGGCGCCCGGTGGCAGCGCGAACAGCCGCTGCATCGTTCCGTTCAGCGTGACCAGCGACAGATAGGATTCCCATTTCACGCCCGTGGGCGTTGAGCCTTTCACGCGCTTGTAGAAATCCTGATAGGGCTCGATCGGCAGGCCCTCGACCTGCTTCGAATTGGTGAACGTGCGGCCATCCCACATCGGATCGACAAAAAGCGGGATCACGCTGCCCTCTTTCACCAGCGTGGGCTCGACCGAGCCGCGATAGCCGGGCGTCGTGTCGGCGTAGAAATGCACTTCGCTCCGTTGCAGCGCGAGCCGCACGCGCTCGCCGCTGCGATAGCCGCTGACGTGGCGGAACGGCACGCCCAGGATGTCGAGCACGAGGCGGATGGCGAGATCGCGGCCGGTGGTGGCGGCAATGCCGCCCGACACCAGGCCCTGCGCCTTGAGGATATCGGCCGGCTGCTTGATGCCGGGCGGCACGTCGGTGCGCACGTAGTAGACGACCGTCCCGCCCTGGAAGCCGATGAACTCATAGTCCCGGAAATCGGCGCGAAAGAGCTGCGGCTGGCTGGCGAAGTTCCAGGCGCTGCCGGTGAGGTAGCCAAACGTGGTGCCGTCCTTGGGGGCGACCTCGCCGAGATATTGCGTGCCGTTGTTGCCGCCCGCACCCGCCACGTTCTGCACGATCACCTGCGGCTGCCCGTCGATGTGCTTGGCGAAATGGCGCGCGAACACGCGGCCCTCGATGTCGGTCGCGGAGCCGGCATCGAAGTTGACCAGCACGGTGAGGCGCTTGCCTTTGTAGAAGGGCTCCTGGGCGAGGGCCGGACCAGCGGCAGCACACAGACAAAGGCCGAGCAACACGGCAACACGGCGCGAGGCAGACATCAGAACACTCCCTTGCTGTCCCATTATCTTAGAGCATATTCCAACTCGACCACTTTCCGTTCGAGTCGATCCGCATCCTTCCGTTCGTTCCGGCGGAAGCGGGAACCCAGGGCCACTTGCACCAATTTCTCAGTCTGTCGTACTGGGTCCCCGCTTCCGCGCATAGGCGCCAAGATAGGCGCACTTGTAGCCTGCATGGAGCGAAGCGGAATGCGGGAGCGACCGAGCAACCTGCACCGTCGTTCCCGGATTTCGCTGCGCTCCATCCGGGCTACGGGCTGCGGCGTATGGGTCCCCGCTTTCGCGGGGGCGACCGGAGAGACAAGTTATTTCTTCTGCGCGGCCTTGATGTAGTCCGCCACGAAGGCACGCACCTCGGGCGACGCAACAAGCAGCGCGCGCACGCGCGCCGCGATGGCGGGACCGGTCTCGTAGTCGGGCGCGAACGCAATCGTCCTGATCGATTCCGCCGCAAAATCCTGATCGCGATTGAGCCGCGCGATCGCATCACGCAGCGCCGCGGCTGCCTCCGGTGGCGCGCCCGGCGGCAGCGCGACCAGCCGCTGCAGCGTCGAGTTGACGTTGTGGATGGTGCGAAACGCCTCCCACTGCGGGCCCGCCGGCGGCGCCCCATTGACCTCGCGGTGCAGCGCGATGAAGGACGGGATCGCGAGCCCTTGCAGCGATGCCACCGCGCGAGAGGAATCGCCCTCGCCGCCGGTGTCGTACCAGACCGGCAGCACTTCGCCGCTCTTCACCAGCGTGGGCTCGACCGCGGTGCGATAGGTCGGTGGCGAATCCGAGAACATATGGATCTCGCCGCGCGCAAACGCGAGACGCGCCTGCATGCTGCCGCGATAGCCGGTGACGTAGCGATGCGGCACGCCCAGCATGTCGAGGCCGAGCCGCAGCCGCACGTCCTTCGGGTTGTCGACGGCGAGCCTGCCCACCACCAGGCCTTGCGCCTTGGCGATGTCGGACGGCACCTTCATGCCGGGCGCCACATCGGCGCGCATGAAATGGATGGTGGTGCCGGACTGGAACGCCACGAACTCGAAGCCGCGCAGATCGACCCGCCAGCGCTCCGGCTCACTGACGAATTCCAGGCCGTGCCGCTGAAATAGCCGAGCATGCTGCCGTCGCGCGGCGCCACCTCGCCCAGGAAGGTCGCGCCCACTACGCCGCCGGCGCCGTCCTTGTTCTGCACCAGCACGGCAGGCTGGCCATCGATGTGCCGGCCGAGATATTTCGCCAACAGGCGACCCTCGATGTCGGTCGGCCCGCCGCTCGACGCGCCGATCAGCAGCGTCAGGCGCTTGCCTTTGTAGAAGGGCTCGGCCGCACGCACATTGGGCGCTGAAAGCAATGCGACCGCAACCAGGAACACCGAGCGCAACAGCAGCGCGAGCATTTCCTTTGGCCGCTTACGGTTGCTAGGATGGGCGCGCAACCAACGGCTCCCACGTGCGGCGATCTCGGCTCGGACCGTCAGATCAAAAAGCGGCATTGAAATCATTGGCTTGTGACTGCGACGACTTACGAGCTTCGGAAGCGGGGCCATTAAGCCCCGGTTCAGCCACGTTAGCAAAATAGTAGCGCTGCGACCGAGCGTTCCCTAGGTTCGCGACGAGGTGAGGAGGTAGACATGAGCGTGCCAGAGCAGGTTACGGGCTTGGTGACGGAAGCCACGTCAAGCAGCGCCTTCCGCCGCTGGTACTGGCTGATCAGACTCGTGGTGATTGCCGTGCCCGTCATGGGGGCGACACCGACCGCTCTCAACCTCTACTATGCCTGGAAGCATGGCATCCCCTACTCGCAGGTCTCGCACCGGCTGCAACAATACAATCTTTGGGTAAAGAATGGCGCTTGCAACATCGAATACAAGGAAATCAGCGCCGCCCGCGACGCGAAGGTCAACATCGGGGCCTGTCCGACGACAGGCGACATCTCGATTCAGGTTTCGCTGACCGGCGGACGGTCGATCCTCGAGTGGATCGATTTCAATGAGCTGCAACAGATGAACACGGCGCACGATTTTCTGACGACGCCCGCATTCGCCGAAGAAGCGCCGGCAGCTGCGGCCGGCACTCGCGTTGCGCAGGCTAACAGCCATATCGTATGCCAAGGCTGGGAAAGCTCAGCGAAGCTCATTCGCGTCGTCAATGAGGGCGGGCGCTGCTTCAAGGAGACAATCGCCGCCTTCAGCGGGCGGGCCGAAGCGCGCGTCGAAGTGCCGTGCACAACCAGCTGCCCGCAGCGAAAATCCCCATGATGGTGCGCCGGCCGCAAGCCGGATAAACCTGCCGCGCCTGTCCTCCCGCTTGCCAGTGAGATACGCTGTAGGATATGCGCGGCAGGCGGGGGACTGTCCCCCTTGTCCGGCGGCCGCAATCAGCGTGGGTGAAGACGGGATGGCGAGGATTGCGCGGCTCAAGAAGACGCTCGACAAGGACCATGCCGGGCTGATCCTGTTCGACGCGCTCAACGGCTATCTGCATCCGGATGATCCGAAAAAGCGAGCGTTTCTCGCCGAGCGCAATATTCTGCCCAACCTGCAGCGGCTGCTTGCCGGCGCGCGGCGGGCCGGGCTCGCCACCTTCTATCCGTCCGGGTCGCATGCCCCCGACGGCTCCGACGTGGTCGAGCGGCTGACCGACACCGACATGGAGCTTCGACCGATCGGCGACACGCCGATCGTGCCGCACATCCGCAAGAACTCGAAGGACGCCGAGATCGCGGTCGAGCTGGCGCCTGCGCCGGGCGACGTCCTGGTGCCGAAGAATCGCTGGAGCTCGTTCTTCGAGACCAATCTCGCGCTGCAACTGCGCGTGCGCGGCATCGACACCATCGTGATCGCGGGTGGCTCGACCGACGTCGGCATCGCGGCGACCGTGTTTGCGGCGCGCGACATGGACCTCGGCATCGTGGTGGTGCGCGACGCCTGCTACTCGACGCGCGGCGACAACAACGCGTTCTTCATGGAGCGCGTGTTCCCGCGCATGGGCCGGGTGATGACGGTGGATGAGGCGGTGGAGTTGATGATGACAACGGTCGTTGCGAGACCATAGGATAGCGGAGGAACCGATGACCATCGCGGCACGCCATGCCGACATCAGCACGCAGGACATCGTCTGCGACAACGGGATGCCGGCGTTCCTCGCCTATCCGACCGGCGGCGGGCCGTTCCCGACCGTCATCCTGATGCACGAGCGCTATGGCCTGGTGAAGCATACGCGCGACCAGGCGATGCGCTCGGCGCGTGACGGCTTTGCGGTGCTGGCGCCGAACTTCTTCTTCCGCCATGGCGACCAGCGCATCCTCAATGCCGGCGACAGCCGCTACGACATGGCCGATCCTGAATCGAACGAGCTGATGAAAGTGGCGCTCGCCGCCATGAAGAAACAGACGATCGCCGACCCGACGCGCGTTGCGGTCTGCGGCTATTGCCAGACCGGCCGGCATCCGCTCGTGTTCGCGGCCGAGGTGGCGATCAGCGCCGCCGTGGTGTGGTACGGCGCAGCCAGCAAGCGCGAATGGGAGGTCACCAAGCTGCAGCCGAAGCCGCTCGACGACATCATCGCAGCGCTGCCCTGCCCAGTGTTCGGCGCCTTCGGCGAGACCGATCACATCATCTCGCTCGACGACGTGCGGCGCTTCCGCGACAGCCTCGAAGCGCACAAGAAGAGCTACGACATCCACGTCTACAAGGACGCCCCGCACGGCTGGCTCAACGACACCATGCCGGGCCGCTATCGCAAGCCGCAGGCCGACGCCGGCTGGGCCGCGCAGCAGCGCTTCCTCACCGAGGTGTTCGGCGGCGGCTATGACGCGAGCACCATCCGCTGGCAATTTGAGTGCGAGAGCCGTCCGGCCTACGACTTCTCCAAGAACGTTCGGCTGGAGTAGCGAGATGGCGCGCGTTCCTCTTGCGTCATGCCCGCGCTTGTCGCGGGCATCCACGTCTTCCTTCGTTGGACTCCATTCAGACGTGGATGGCCGGGACAAGCCCGGCCATGACGGTGTTGATAGGTCACGGCCGGCTCGCAAGCTTGCACTTGCAATTCTCCTGGGCGCCGCCGTTGCCGCCACCCCCGCCCCCGCCCAATCCGTCGCCGACTTCTATCGCGACAAGACCGTCACGCTCACCGTGAGCGCGGGCGCGGGCGGCGGCTATGACACGCTGGCGCGCACGGTGGCGCGGTTCCTCAACAGGCACCTACCGGGCAATCCGATCGTCGTGGTGCGCAACATGGCGGGCGGCGGCGGGCTCGCCGCCGCCAACGCGCTGTTCAGCGGCGCCGAGACGGACGGCAGCCATATCGGGCTGTTGCAGAGCCAATCGCCGTTCGAGCCGCTGCTCGGCGCGCGCGAGGCACGCTTCGACGCGACGCGCTTCAACTGGCTCGGTACGCCGAGCGTCGAGACCGGGCTGTTCGTGCTTTGGCACTCGGTGCCGGTCGACACGCTCGCGGATGCGCGCAGGCGCGAGATCACTGTCGGGGCGGCCGGCGCCAACTCGACGCCCGCGTTCCACGCCCGCCTGTTCAACGACGTGTTCGGCATGAAGCTCAAGATCAAGACCGGCTATCCGGCCCTGACCGACGCCTTCTACGGCCTCGAGCGCGGCGAGCTTGAGGGCTACACCAGCGTGATCTATTCGGCCCTGCAGGCCACCAAATCCGACTGGCTGCCGCAGAAGAAGATCAAGGCGCTCATGCAGTACGGGCCGGATAAGCGCCAAGAGGTCGCGCGCCAAGAGCTCGCGGCCGTCGCCACCGCGCGCGAGGCGGCCGCAAGCGAGGACGACCGCATCCTGATCGACGCCGCGTTCGCGCCGCTCGCGCTCGGCCGTCCGCTGGTGATGCCGCCGGGCGTGCCGGCCGACCGGCTCGCCGCCATGCGCAAGGCGCTCATGGACACGTTCGCGGATCCAGGATTCATCGCCGAGAGCGCGCGGCTGTCGCTCGGACCAGCCGAGCCGCGCAACGGTGACGAGTTGCAGGAGGTGGTCGCGCGCACCTATGCGGCGCCGCCACGCGTCCTGGAACGACTGCGCAGATTGCATACCGCGCCGCGCTGACGGGCTGCGACTTTCGCTATTTCGTCTTGGTCTTCGCGGCCGCGGAAGCAGCCGACGCCGATGTTCTGGCCGATGCGACTGCCTGATAGGCATCGACAAGCCCGGAGCCGAAGTCGCGCTCGTTTCCCTTCGGGGCGATCGGCTTGGCGGTGCGGGTGAGAATCCGACGGACATCGGCGGGCGTGAGCGAGGGATTGCGCTCGATCAGGAGCGCCGCAACACCAGAGACCTGCGCGGCGGCGACCGAGGTGCCGGTGGTGAACTGATAGGTTCCGCCGGTGCTGGGCGCCAGGATATCGACGCCGGGCGCCGCCACCGCGATGTGGTTGCCGCGATTAGCACCCGGGAACAGCTTGTCATCGGCGTCGGTCGCGGTCACCGCAATCACGTTGGGATCGGCGGCCGGATAGAGCGGCGGCGACTGCGGACCGGCATTGCCGGCGGCCGCGACCATGACGACGCCCTTCTTCGCCACCCGCGCGATCGCATCGCGCAGGCGCGGATCGGCAGGCCCCGCGAAGCTCATATTGATGACGCGGGCGCCGCGCTCGACCGCCCAATCGAGCCCCTTGATGATGTTGAACGTGGTGCCGTCCGCGCTGTTCGGCCGCGTGCTGAACGCTCGCACGGTGAGCAGTCCCACCCGCGGAGCGGTGCCGAGCATGGTGCGATGCGCCGCGATCGCGCCCGCCATGCCGGTGCCATGCGCGTGCGGCGTGGTGTCGACGGCGGCATCGAGATTGGCCACCAATGCGTCGGCGAGATCGGGATGGGTGGCGTCGACGCCGGAATCGATCACCGCGACCAGGACGCGATTGCCGGTCGCGAGCCGATGCGCGTCCGGCAGGCCGAGCTTGTCGGGCGCATATTGATCGCCGTTCACCAGCGCGGTGGTGTCCTGGCTGAGCTCGTAGACATAGAGCGGCTGCGCACCCGCGATCTGCTGCTCGCCCGTCATGCCGCGGATCATGTCCGGCACGGTGCCGCCGCCATCGAGGCGCCAGCGATGCAGCGTGCGTCCGGTGAGCCGGAAGGTCCGGGTTTCGAGCCTGGTCATGCGATGGCGCGCCGCGATCGCATCGAGCATGGCGGTCGGCACGCTCGAGGGAATGTCGAGCATGACCTCGTCCTGCACGAAACGGGTCTCGCCCGGCGGCGGCAGATGGAAGCCGTTGCGCAGGTTGGCGGTGCCACCCTTGGCTTGATTGCCCTGATTACCTTGGTTGCCTTGCTTGCCTTGCTTGCCCTGGCCGCGGGCGGGCGGCGGGTTCTGCCCGGACGGCGGCAGCGAGATCTGCTCGAGCGGCGGCGTGACCTGCGGCAGCGGACGCGTAACCGGGTCGGGAGTGTTGAACACCCGCGTGCCGATCATCCAGCCCACGATGGCGACGGCGGCGCCGCCGACCACGTACCAGACAGCTTTGTTGTTATTGCCGCTGTTGGAGCCGGCAGGCGCGGGGCTCGGATCCTTGGGACCGGCGACGAGGCTGGTTTGAGCAACATCACCTTGGGCGCGCGCGCCGTCAGTCACACTGGCGACAGCCAAAGCCCCCGCCAGCAGCAAGCGGATGAACATCGTCCTGGTCATGTCCGGACTTGCGCCCCCAGCTACGCACAATTGCGCTGCAGCTCTTTGCCGCCCCCGACAAGCCGCAACTGTGTAATTGCTGTCACCGATCGATGGCGAAACTGTGTTGAGCAGTCACAGCTGATGTCCAGATTCACTGTGTTTCAGCTGCGCGGCGGTGCTCAGCTACGCGGACGATCCGGCGCCGCCAGGATGAGGGCCCAGAATACCTTGTACTTCGAGTTGGGCGCGTAAGCGGTCGCAATACCGATTTGGGTTGCACCGGGGAGCAGCATGTTCTTGCGGTGCGGCGGCGAATCGCGCCAGCCCGAGAAGGCCTGCGCCAGCGTATGGTATCCGGCTCCGATATTCTCGGCAGCGATCTTGGCATCGTATCCGGACGACCGCAGCCGCGCGCTGAAGTTGCGCGCCACATCGTGGTCGAGTTTGTCGCGCGCCGCCATCGCCTGCGCCTGAGCCTGCGCGAGCTTCATCAATTGCGGATCGACGCGGACCGTCGACAGGCCGTTGTTGGAGCGGTAGCCCGAGATCATCGAGGCCGCCATGCCAGCATCGACCTGCGCGCCGGCAGCCGCCAAGCTGTTGTAGAAGCTCGGCTCTGCCGGCGGTGGATCGCGGTCGGCCGCGCAGGCGGCCAGCACCACCAGCGCCGCCGCGGCCGAGAGACCTGCTACGCCCCGCACCATCGACCCGAAAATCCCCATCCGCGCATCACCCCCAAGCAAAATCCCAAGCAAAAGCTTCGGCCGACCCTAACGAACAGTCAGAGCATTAGAAATAACCGACAGCGTCCCACGGCACCTCGTTACCGGATGGACCAGGTGATTTCCACGGTTTCCATAGCTGGCCCCGGCAGTCCTCGCCGACAATGGTCAAGAATGGTTAAAGCGCTGCGACCGCGCGGGCCCTGGCGGGCGGGGCCTCGCCCCACTACGATCCGGCTTCCGAAGGTCCAAAGTTCGAGAGACAAGGAGCGGCGATGTCGAGTGAGCCAGCACGCACGCCCGGCGCCAAGCGCGCAGGCCCCGGCGAATATCTGTTCGACCTTGCCCGGGTGAACCACATCAAGGGCGGACCGGACTATTCCTCGGTCGAGGGCGGCGTGGTCGAGGGCGACCGCATGATCGTCGCGCTCATGCGCATGCCGGCCGGCACCGGCGCGGTCGCGCATTCGCACCCGAACGAGCAGTGGATCTACATCCTGGAAGGCACCTTCCGCGCCAGGATCGGCGACAGCGAGATCGTCGCCAAGCCGGGCTCGGTCGTCTACGTGCCCTCGAACGTGATCCATTCCGCCGAGGCGACGCCGGAGGCCGACGTCGTGTTCTTCACCGTCAAGGACGCCTCGCACAGCCTGCACGGGACCAAGGCGGCGTAGCCTGACGCAGACACCTAAGAGACAGCCAGGGAGAATGACATGAGAGTGGGCATGAAAGTGGGCATGAAAGTCATGGGCATGACCATGCTGGCGGCTACGAGCCTCGCGCTTGCGCTCGCGCAGGCCCCGGCGCAGGACCGCTTCCCATCGAAGCCGGTGAAGATCCTCGTGCCCTACGCGCCGGGCGGCGCCACCGATATCGTCGCCCGCATCGTGGGCGAGCAGATGCGCCAGTCGCTCGGGCAGTCGTTCGTGGTCGAGAACAAGCCGGGCGCCTTCGGCATCCTGGCGATCGAGGAAATGGCGCGCGCGCGCCCCGACGGCTACACGCTGCAGGTCGGCAACGTGTCGACCAACGCGATCGCCCCGGTGATCGCGGCCGACAAGTTCAAGATCAACTACGATCGCGATGTCGTGCCGGTGACCAACCTGATCGACGTGCCGGCGTTCCTGGTCGTGACCACGACCAATTTTGCGGTGAAAGACGTCAAGGAGCTGATCGACTACGCCAAGAAGAATCCCGGCAAGCTGCGCTACGGCACGGTCGGCGCCGGCAGCTATCCGCACTACGACATGGCCTATTTCGCCAAGCGGGCGGGCGATCTCGACATGATCGCGATCCATAACAAGGCCGGCGCCGCGGGCGTGATCAACGACATGCTCACCGGCGACACCCAGGTCGCCTTCCTCAACGTCGCCTCGACCGCCGCGCAGGTTCGCGCCGGCAAGCTCAAGCCGATCGCAATGGTCAACCACCAAAGGGTCGCCGCCTATCCGGACGTGCCCACGATGGCGGAGCTGGGTTTCCCGGATGTCGGCAGCATCGCGTGGAACGCGATGTTCGCGCCCGCCGCCACGCCCAAGCCGGTGCTCGAGGCGCTGCACAAGGCTGCCGTCGAGGCAATGCAGGCGCCGGCCGCCAAGGAGGCGCTGAGCCGGCAGAACTTCAACATCGTGCCCTCGAAATCGGTGGACGAGGCCAAGAGCTGGCTCGCCGGCGAGATCGCGACCTGGCGCAAGATCACCTCCGAGGTCAAGATCGAAGCGGCGGAGTGAGGGGCCGATCCCATTGCTGCGAGGCTAGACGCATACACACCCTTGCCGGGGACTGACGCCAGTGCCACAGCGTTCCCTCCCCCCTTGTGGGGGGAGGGACCCCCAAAACAACGACCGAGCAAGCGGGGGAAGTTACAAATCGAGACCTCAGCTCGCTCAGATGACGATCGACAGCCCAAAACAGGCGAGACCGAACTCCCCGCTCCGCCTCCTCGCGCGCAAGAACGTGCTCGCTGGGCTGATGTTCGTCGCCATCGCTGCGCTCGGGCTGTGGGTGTCGCGCAACTATCCCATCGGCACGACCTTGCGCATGGGCACCGGCTATGTGCCGCGCATGTTGTGCTGGATCCTCATGGGGCTCGGCGCCGCCATCCTGGCGCAGGGGCTGCGCGAGAAGGACGCCCCGCAAGATCGCACCACCCATGAGCAGTCCAACTCGGGTCAGCTCGTGCCGGTCGTCATTGTGACCACAAGCCTCGTCGCCTTCGCGCTCGCGATCGAGCAGCTCGGCTTCGTGCTCTCGATCCTGCTCCTGATCGGCATCGGGGCGATCGCGGCGCGCGACATCAAGGCCTGGGAGACGCTCGCGGCCGCGCTCGTGCTCATGGCCCTGTCCTGGGCGATCTTCATCCTCGGGCTCGGCTTAACGATCCCGGTCTGGCCGGTGTGGTGATGGAGCTTCTCAACAATCTCGCCATCGGCTTTGGGGTCGCGATGACGCCGGCGAACCTCGTGTTCGCGCTCATCGGCGCGCTGATCGGAACGCTGATCGGAGTGCTGCCCGGGATCGGGCCGATCGCCACCATCGCGATGCTGTTGCCGCTCACATTCCATCTCGAGCCGGTGTCCGGCCTCATCATGCTGGCCGGCATTTTCTACGGCGCCCAATACGGTGGTTCCACCACCGCCATCCTGGTCAACCTGCCGGGCGAGACCTCCTCGGTCGTCACCTGCATCGACGGCCATCAGATGGCGCGCCAGGGCAAGGCCGGCTCCGCGCTCGCGATCGCGGCGCTGGGCTCGTTCTTCGCCGGCACGGTCGCGACCTTCATCATCGCCGCCTTCGCGCCGCCGCTCGCACGCGTCGGGCAGTCCTTTGGGGCGCCCGAATATTTCTCCCTGATGGTGCTTGGCCTGATCGCGGCCGTGGTGCTGGCGCACGGGTCGGTGCTCAAGGCGATCGCCATGATCATTCTCGGCCTCCTGTTCGGCCTCGTGGGCACCGACGGGCAGACCGCCAGCCAGCGCTTCACCTTCGACATCACGCAGCTCTCCGACGGCATCGATTTCGCCGTGCTGGCGATCGGGGTTTTCGGCGTCGGCGAGGTCATCACCAATCTGACGCGCGGCGCCGAGAGCCGCTCGATCATGACCGAAAAGATCACGCGGCTGTGGCCCACACGCGAGGACTTTCGCCTGGCTTGGCCGGCGGTTCTGCGCGGTACCGGCCTCGGCTCGATCCTCGGCGTGCTGCCGGGCGGGGGCGCGACGCTCTCCTCGTTCGCCGCCTATGTGCTGGAGAAGAAAGTGGCGCGCGACCCTTCCCGCTTCGGCCACGGCGCGGTCGAGGGCGTGGCGGGGCCTGAGTCCGCCAACAATGCTGGGGCACAAACCTCGTTCATTCCGATGCTGACGCTCGGCATTCCCGGCAATGCCGTGATGGCGCTGATGATCGGCGCCATGACGATCCACGGCATCCAGCCCGGCCCGCAGGTGATGAGCGAGCGCCCGAACCTGTTCTGGGGCATGGTCGCCTCGATGTGGATCGGCAACCTGATGCTGCTCGTCATCAACCTGCCGCTGATCGGGATCTGGGTGCAGCTGCTCAAGGTCCCCTACCGGTTCCTCTATCTGTCGATCCTGTTGTTCTGCGCGATCGGCGTCTACACCATCGGCAACAGCCCGTTCTCGGTGCTGGTCGCGGCGTTCTTCGGCGTCGCTGGCTACATCTTCATGCGGCTCGAATGCGAGCCGGCGCCCATGATCCTCGGCTTCGTGCTCGGGCCGCTGATGGAGGACAACCTGCGCCGCGCGATGCGGATCTCAAGCGGCGACCCGATG
>Ga0209797_10001226_pt1 | contig 12836 bp, 10 predicted proteins | sample DOMMetBare3Fresh_2_FD_187472 | JGI IMG/M metagenome (GOLD analysis project Ga0209797, IMG submission 187472) | Wetland sediment microbial communities from St. Louis River estuary, USA, under dissolved organic matter induced mercury methylation -... | ecosystem: Environmental > Aquatic >... | reverse complement strand
GGGGGCGGCTTCATCATGGTCCCGGTGATGGTCTACCTCCTGCGCATGCCGATGCACGTCGTCGTCGGCACGAGCCTGTTCCAGATCCTCTTCACCTGCATCCACGTCACCATCCTCCAGGCGACGCTGAACCACGCGGTCGACGTGGTCCTGGCGCTCTTGCTCCTCCTGGGCTCGGTGGTCGGTGCGCAGATCGGGGCGAAGACGAGCCGGCGGCTCAACGCCGACCAGCTCAAGATCTTCATGGCCGTCATCGTGCTGGCGGTGATGCTGAAGATGCTCCTCGGCCTCGTGCGGACGCCCGCGTCGCTGGTCTCCTATGCGGGGGGTCACGGCTAGCCATGCGGCGCCCGAGCCTCGCCTGGGGCGCCTGGGCGGTCGCCGCCGCGACCGCCCTCGCGGCCCGACCCGCAGACGCCCGGTCGCCGGCGGCCTCCGCGGAGGCCGCGATCCGGGTCGAGCCCAGGAGCATCGAGGTGGGCATGTTCTACCGCGGCACCGCGGTGCGCGTGGAAGGCACCGCGCCCGCCGGCTTCCGGCTCGCCCTCGTGTGCGTCGGCCCGGAGGGCAGGGTCGAGCTGAAGCGGAAAGGGAAGGTCTGGAACCTGCTCTGGATGAGCGTGGGCAGCGTGACCTTCGAGCGCGTCCCCTCCGTCTACCTGGCCTCCGTCGATCCGGAGGGATCTCGCCCCGAGAGGCCCTCCGAGCTTTGGCCAGGCCTGGGCTACGACGGCATCGAGGCGCAGGTCCTGCCGGCCGACGCCGACGAGGGCACGCGCAGCCTGTTCCGGGAGTTCATGAGATTGCGGGAGCAGGAGCGGCTCTACTCCCACACCCTGCTCCGCCGGGAGGACCCCTCCGACGAAGCCGCGGCCCCTGGCGGAGCCGTCCCGGTCGGGCCGGGACGCACCGCCCCGTCGACCCGCGTCTGGGCGGAGCTCGCGCTGCCGGCCAGCGCCCCACCCGGTGCGTACGAGATACGGATGATCGCGCTCCGGGACGGCGCGAGCGAGATCCTGGCCTCGGAGAGGCTCACGGTCGTGCGGGTGGGCCTGGCCCGTCTCGTCACCTCGATGGCGCGGAGCCACGGGCTCGCCTACGGCATCCTCTCGGTCGCAGCGGCCCTGGCGGCTGGATTGCTCAGCGGCGTCCTCTTCGCGGGAGCGAAGAAGGGCCACTAGGCCGCGCAGCTCGAACGCCTCGACCTACGCCGTGGCCGGCCCGCCAACGGTCGGCTTCCCGGCCAGCGCCGCCGCCTCGGCCTCCACGAACGCGTCGAGGTAGCGCTTCACGTGGGCCTCGTCGGTCATCCACATGTCGAGCCGCGCCAGGAAGCGGAGCAGGTGACCGATCATCGCCAGCTTCTCCGCGCCCGTGGCGCCGTCGATTCCCCGGACCCAGCCCGTCAGCAGATCGCCCCTCACGCTCACGCTGAAGTGATGGAGCCGCAGGACCTCGGCCGCGAACTCGGCCCGGAGGCCGCGCTGCCGCGGGGCCGCACCGCCGCCCCGCAGGCGCATGCTGATGTGGTTGTTGTTCTGGTTGTCGGAGAGGAAGCTGTCCACGACGGCGAAGTGGTACGCCTGCCGGGAGCTCAGGTTGAGGTAGCTGTCGGTGATGCAGGCGTAGTTGGGGGCCCCCAGCTCCCTCGAGCCGGACGTGACCATGGTCGTCGCGAGGACGGAACCGAAGGGGCCGGCGCTCTCGGAGCGCTGCGGCTCGAAGCTCGGATCGGAGAGCCCGCGCCAGAGCCCCTGGAAGGGGATCGAGGCGATCTCACCCGGCTCCACGGTCTCCTTGGCGGCGGCCTCCGGACGCAGCCCGCCTCCGAGATCCACGACGTGGACGTAGAGCGGCGGCGGGCAGTTCAGCCTCTTCACCCCGCCGATGGGCGACTGGAGGAGGCGATCGCCGATGTCGAACATCGACTGGATGGCCATCTCGTGGGCGAAGCGGATGACGTCGTGGAGCGACTGGCACGCCCAGGTGCCCATGAAGGCGGTGCCGCTCAACTTCGTGATCTTGCCCGCCAGGAGCTCGGGCAGGCCCAGGGTCCCGCGCCCGATCAGGGCGACGGGGAGGCTTCCGCGCAACTCGGGCCACAGCACGCCCTCGAAGACGCTGCGGCTCGCCACGTCGAGGCTGACCACCCGGCCGGGAGCCAGCGCGTCTAGCGCGCCCGCCATCCCGACCAGGCTCGGCATCCTGAACTCGCGCAGGATCGACGCGGCATGCCCCGTCACCGTACCTCTCTCCACCACGATCCCGCAGACGCGCGGGAGCAGGCGAACGCAGTCCGGCAGGATCTGGGGGACCACCAGCAACGCCCCGGTCGGCGTCTCGTCCTCCTCCTCGGGCGTCCGCGCCACGTGGACCGGGCCCACCGCCCTCCCGATCCAGACCGGTTCCCCGCCGCGAAGGAGCAGGACCGCGTCGCGGGCCACGTCGGCGCGCGCCCCCTCCGCCTTGTCCGCGCGTATGGGCCGGGCCTGGACGACGAACAGCTGCCCGTCCACGTCGTACACCCACTCGATGTCCTGTGGCCCGCCGAAGTAGCGCTCGATGACGAGGGCGGTCGAGGCGAGCTGCGCCGCTTCGTCGTCGGTGATGGAGGCCCGGAGCTGCTCCTCCGCCGCCAGGGCGACCTGGGCGAGACCGCCCCCCTCCGCGCTCACCAGGCGCGCCGCCTTGCGGGCGATCTTGCGTTCCAGCACGCGGTGCGGCGCGCCGCGGGACAGCACCAGCTGGTCGGCGTCCGCGGTCCCGGCCGACACCGCCGGGCCGAGCCCCCAGCCGGCCGTGACGAGGAGCACGGATCCCCTGGGCTCGTCGGGCCGGCGGGTGAACAGGACGCCCGAGGCCCGGGCGCGGACCATTCGCTGCACCAGCACCGCCATGGGCGTGTCCACGTCCGCGAGCCCCGCCGCCCGGCGGTAGAAGACGGCGCGAGGCGAGAAGCGGCTCACCACGACCTTCTTCCAGGCCTCCGCCAGGCCGGACGCGGGCACGTTCAGGAACGTCTCGAACTGGCCGGCGAAGGAGATCTCGCTGCCCTCGCCGACCGCGCTGGAGCGGACCGCCAGCCCCTCGCCCTCGGGGAAGCCGCTGGCCTGGTGGGCTCGCCGGATGGCGTCGACCACCGACCGGGGTACGGCGGCCTCCCTCACCAAGCCCTGCGCCATCTCGCAACGCCGCCGGAAGTCGTCCGGCGCATCGAAGCGCGCGGGCGCGAGGATGGTCCGCAGCTGGCTGGCGAGGCCTCCCACGTCCAGGAACTCGCGATAGGCCTCGATGGTCACCACGAACGACTCGGGGATTCGCAGCCCGAGGTCGCACTCGAGGCGAGCCAGGCTCACGGCCTTGTCGCCCACCTGGCCGGCGCTCCTCGAGCCGATCTCGCGCATCGGAAGCGTGAGGCGCAGATCCTCCGGCTCCGAGGCCTTCTCGAGGAACCTCCAGACGTCGGCCCGGATGCTGGCGATCACGTTGGCGAGGTCGAAGTAGCGGCGACCGGTCAGCTCGTTCAGGACACCGACCATGTCCGCGGTCCCGTCGAAGAGGGCGCGAATCCCCATGCGCACCCGCGCGTTGCGGAAGGAGGTCCAGGACGATTCCTCCTCCAGCTCGGACAGGTCTTCCAGCAGCTCGCTGTTCAGGGCGAGCAGGGCGCGGAAGAGGCGGTACTTCGCGCGCATGCGCTCGACGGCCTCGGGCGACCGCGGGCGATGGCGCACGGTGAGGAGGGCCTCGTCGACCTCCCGCGCGAGCCCGAGCAGCATGACGACGGCCGGGTGCGGCCGGCGCGTCGCCCCCCGGCTTCCGAGCAGATCCACGCCCACGCCCGTGGTGACGAGCGCCAGGACCGCCAGCAAACCGAAGAGGAGGCTCGACTCGTGGGCCAGGCGGAAGAGATAGGCCGGCATGCCGACCTGCTGGAGACGGACGCGTTCCGTGTCCTCGGCGACCACCGACCCGTCGGCGAGCTCGAAGACCGCCACCTCGATGTCGCCGGGCGTCGCGGTGGCGGGCACCTCCACCGCGACCTCGAAGGTGCGGCGGCCTCCCTCGGCATCCGCCAGCGAGATCGCCCCCGGCGCCACGCGATACAGTCCCTCGCTCTCCTTGAGGCGCACGAACTGCTCGATCATCTGCATCTTGCCGACGCTCGTTCCCTTGACCTCCATGCGGGCCTCGAGAGTCTCGTAGCCGAGGTGGAGCCGGGAGCGCACCGCGGACGGCGCCACCACCGGCAGGGCCGCTGAGGTGTAGACGGCGTACATGCTCGGCGCGTGCTCGAAGCTCACGTGCTCGACCCCGCCCCAGATCACCCCCGCGATCCGGCCCCGGCGGTTGAAGGAGTGGTGCTCCGGAGGACCGGTCACCCGGACCGCCACCTGCGACCGCTCGTCGATGCTCCCGCGCACGTGGAGTGTCGCGCCGTCGTAGAAGCTCCCCGCCGAGATGCGCCCGGGCTCGATCGAGGAGAAGGAGCCGGGCGCGGCGGCGCCGGGAACGAGGGCGCAGGCGAGCGCCACCGCCATGCCCGGGAGTCGCAGCCCGCCGAGGTCGTGCCGCCGCCCGGGCATCGCGCTCACTCCCCCGCCACGTGCGACAGCATGACCTTGGGCGTCTGCAACAGGTCCACCGTCACCTTGGCGGCCACGCCCAGCACGATGATGGCGAGCAGGATCTTGAGCTGGTCGGCGCGCAGCCGCCGCCCCCAACGGGCGCCGACCACCGCTCCCGCCGTCGAGCCGATGGCCAGCACGAACGCGAGCACGAAATCGACTGTGTGGTTCTCGGTCGCCTGGAGCACGGTGACGAGCACGGTGGTGAAGAGAATCTGGAGGAGGCTCGTTCCCACGACCAGGTGCATGCGCATGCGCAGCACGTACAGCATCAGCGGGACCATCACGAAGCCGCCGCCCACGCCCATCAGCGCCGCCAGGACCCCGCCCACGGCGCCCAGGGCCACGGGCACGAGGAACGAGACCTCGATCTCCGACTTCGGGAATCGCATGCGGCCCGGCAGCGAGTCGACCCAGGTGCGCCTGGGCAGGGGCTGGAATCGTCGCTCGGACATGTAGATGCCGCGGCGCCACGCGTGCACGGACTCGGTGAGCATGATGCCCCCGATGGTCCCCAGCATGACGACGTAGAGCACACGGATGACGCTATTGACCGGCCCGAGGCGGTTCAGCTGGCGGAGCAGCTCGACGCCCGCGATGCTGCCGATGGCCCCGCCCGCGAAGAGGGTGAATCCCATCTTGAAGTCGACCGTGCCGGCGCGGGAATGCTCGAGCGTTCCCGTGGTCCCCGCCGCCACGATCGCGGCCGAGCCCGAGGCCGCCGCCACGATCGGCGGAATGCCGAGGAACATCAGCAGCGGCGTGAGCAGGAAGCCGCCGCCCACGCCGAACAGGCCGGAGAGCAGGCCGACCACTCCGCCGACGCCCACCATGAGCGGAATGCTCACGCTCGCCTTGGCGATGGGAAGAAACAGGTGCATGTACTCACCTCCGAGCCGGAAGGTGCCAGGGTCGAGCCGCCGTTCGGACCGGCGCCGCGGTCAGGTGGTGAGCACCCCTCGAACCACGTGGCGCCTCGGCGCGTGCGAGGAGCCTACCACCTGCCTCTTTCGCTCCGCCACCGCCGGCCCGCCTCCGCTCTCGCTCGTCCCTCACCGTCCGACCGTGCCCCGGATGGCCACCCCGGCGACGCCGGCCGCCAGGATGACCACCGGCTCGGGGACCTTCTTCACCCAGATGAGAATCGCGAGGGTGGCGAGCGCGATGGCGATGGCGGGCCAGTCGGCGATGGCGCGCCGTCCCAGCACGATGGCGGACCCGGCGATGGCCCCGGTCGTGGCCGAGGTCACCCCCGCCACGAACGCCTGGATCTGCGGGTTCTGGACGAATCGCCGGTAGTAGGGGGCCGGGATGACGACCAGAAGCCAGCAGGGCAGGAAGACGCCCAGGGCGGCTGCGGCGGCGCCGAGCACGCCCGCCACCAGGAAGCCGATGAAGGCCACCGTGATGACCACCGGCCCCGGGGTGATCATGGCCACGGCGACGGCGTCGACGAACTGGCGCTCCGTGAGCCAGTGGAACTTCTCGACGACGCCGCCGTGCAGGAAGGGGACGATGGCGAGCCCGCTGCCGAAGACGAAGGCGCCCGCCTCGGCGAAGTAGAGGAAGATGCGCCACACGGCGCCCAGGTCGGCGGCGCCGGACAGCCCGGTGAGGAGCCAGGGTGGGAATGCGGCGGCGACACCGGAGCGCGTTCCGGGCCGGGGCGGCGCCCTCACCAGCATGACCAGCACGCCGGCGGCGAGGAACAGCCAGACGATCTCGGTGGCCGCGAAGGCAGTGACGCCCATGAGGACCGCGAAGATGCCCCAGAGCAGGCGGTCCTTCTGGACGGTCATCTTCACGAGCTTGACGGCGCTCCGGGCGATGATGGCGATGACCGCCGCGCCGATCCCGTAGAAGGCGCCCTGCACCCAGGCGAGCCCGTCGAAGCGCAGGTAGAGCCAGGAGAGCCCGAGGACCATCAGCCAGGACGGCAGGACGAAGGCCACGGCCACGAGAGTGGCGCCGGCGACGCGGGCCTTCACCCAGCCGAGGTAGATGGCCAGCTGGGCGGCGAGCGGTCCCGGCATGAGCTGCGCCAGGGCCAGGCCCTCCAGGTAGTCCTGCCTGGAGATCCAACGCCGCTCCTCCACCAGGTCCTTCTGCATGTGGCCGACGAGCGCGATGGGCCCGCCGAAGCCCGTCGCCCCGAGCCGGAGGAAGTAGAGGAGGAGGTCGCCGAGCGAGCAGGACGGGGGGGCGGGGGGCGGCTCGTGGCGCTGGCCGGCGGCGGCGGCGTCTTCGGTCATGCCGGCTCCGCGCGCGGGCAGCCCCTGGGGGGGAGGATCGCGGCGTCGCTGCCCCCTGTCGCCGCGAGGGGAGGACGCCCCGGACCGCTCCATGGCATGCTGTCCGCCTGGCGGCTCGATGCGAGCGAGGGAGAACTGCGATGGATCCACTGTGGCTGCTCGAGGGTCCCCACGAGGCTCCGGGTTGGAAGCCGCTGGAGGCCGACGCCCGGGGGGACAAGATCGAGCTCCTGCTCTTCGATCGCGCCGCCTGGGCCCTGGTCCGCGCCCCCGTGGCGCCGGCGCAGTACCCGGGGCTCTCGCCGGTGACGCCGCCGGACGGCCTGTACCTCGACGATCAGGGGCGGACCGTCTACGTGGCCGGCGGCCGGGAGGTGCGGGGCCCGCTCGACGTCCTCGCCACGCTGGGAGAGCCGGCGCAGGAGCTGCTCCGGAAGATCGGCGACCCCGATGCCGTGCTGGAGCGGCTGGGGCGCGTCCATTGAACGTCTAGAAGCTGTCGGCGAGCCCGCGGAACTTCTCGCCGGTGATGAGCAGCTGCATCACCTTCACGACGTGCCTCTTCTCGACGGCGATGAGCGAGTCGATGACGTCGTCCTTGCCGACGACGTCGCGCACCGCCTGGTAGAAGGCGAGCGTCGCCTTCTCGAGATTCAGCGTGCGCTCGAGCGCGTCCTCGCGGCTCCGGATGCCCTCGAGGTTCTTCGCGAGCGACCTGTCGCCGGCAAAGAACTCGGACAGCGCCATGGCGCGGAGGTAGTCCTGCTGCTCGGGCGGCACCGCCTGGTCGCGGACTCGAGGGATGACCCGCTCGTAGAGCGCCCGGACGAGCTCGCCGTGCTGGACCTCGTCGCGCCCCAGGCCCTCGAACAGCGCGGTCAGCACGGCGTCCGAGGCGAACTTCTTCGCCAGCGCCTGGTACATCTCCGCTCCGATCTCCTCGGTCTTCATCGCGAATTCCAGGCACTTCGCCACCGTGACGCTCTCGATCATCGGGTCCTCCGAGAATGGGAAGGGGCTGTCTCTTCGCGGGGGCAGGGCATGGCGGTGGCGCTCAGGACGAACGGGCCGCGTCGCAGGCGGCGCGCGGATCGCGATCCGCCAGGGCGGCGATGACCGCCGCCGGTCCCGCTCCCCCGCCGAGCTCGACGACGTGCCGCCAGCCCAGCGCCTGCGCGCGCCCGGCGGCGGCCGTGCCCAGGCAGCAGGCGCGCATCTCGTCGTCCCAGCCGGGGAGGGAACGCTCCTCCTCGAGCGCCTCGACGTCCTCGGCGCTTCGCAAGATCCAGCCGGTGACCGGCGCCGCGCCGATCACCACGCGCGCGGCGGGCGTGAGCGGCCGCGGCATCTCCAGCAGATCGGCCCCGGCCAGGTCGAGCGCCGGGCCCAGCTCGGTCGCCGGCGCGAAGACGCCCAGCCGCTCGCCGGCGAGGGGCCGGCTCGCGAACCAGTCCAGCGCCGCCGCGTGGCGGACCGTCGGCCCGATGACGAAGATGGCCGGGGGGCGGATTCCCGCGGCGACACCGGCCGCGTGAAGCCCGCCGAGCGTGCTCACCACCGCTCGCTGGCGCGCCGTGGTCCCCTGGGCCACCAGCGCCGCCGGCGTGCTCGCCGCCATGCCCGCTGCGACGAGCCGCTCCGCGACGTCGGGCAGGCTCGAGACCCCCATGTAGCCCACCAGCGTCGCGTGCGGGTCCTGCGCCAGCAGGTCCCAGCGAACCTGGCGGCCGTCCCCCTTCGCGCTCTCGTGCGCCGTGACCAGGGTGAGGCGCACCGACTCGCCGCGGTGGGTCACCGGGATGCCGGCGCAGGCGGTGGCGCCGAGCGCCGCCGTCACCCCGGGGACGACCTCGTACGGGACGCCCGCGCTCCTGAGGGCCTCGGCCTCCTCGCCGCCACGGCCGAAGACGAAGGGGTCCCCCCCCTTGAAGCGGACGGTGCGCTTGCCGGCGAGGGCCAGCCGGACCAGCAGGGCGTTGATCTCCTCCTGCGGGACCGGATGGCGACCGGCCTCCTTCCCGACGCAGTGCAGCTCCACGGCCGCCGAGAGGTCGCACGGCAGCGCCGTGGCCGCCAGACGGTCGTAGACGATCGCGTCGGCCGAGAGCACGCGCTGGCGGGCCCTCACGGTGAGCAGTCCCGGGTCGCCCGGTCCGGCGCCGACGAGGGAGACCAGCCCCGGCCGCGGGCCGGGGACCTGCCCGGCCCGCGGGGCGAAGGGCAGCAGCGCGCCGGCCGAAGGCCGCGGCGCCGGCCGGCCGGGCGCATCGTCGCGGCGTGGCGCGAGCCACTCGGCGAGCTCGGCCGCCCCGGGCACGCGGGCCCGGAGCCGGGCCGCGTCGACGCTGGCGGCGAAGAACGCGTCGTAACGGCGCTCCGAGGCCGCGCGCGGCAGCCCCAGCGCGCGCACCTCCTGGCGGAACCGCGTGGCGGCCTCCATCCACTCGCTCCACTCCGGCCCGAAGCCGAGCTCCAGCATCTGCCGCAGCCGGCGCACCACGAAAGGTGCGCCGCCGTTCGAGGCGATGGCGAGCTGGAGGCCGCCGCGCTGGACGCGGGCGGGCAGGTGGAAGGTGCAGAGCTCGGGGTCGTCAGCGACGTTGACCCAGACCCCCGCGTCGCGCGCCTCGGCGAAGACGGCGGCGTTGACCGCGCGATCGTCGGTTGCGGCGAACACGAGCGTGAAGCCGGCCACGTCGCCGGCGCGGTAGCGCCGCCGCCGGAGCTCGATGGCGCCGCGCCGCGCGAGGTCGTCGACGCCCGGAGCGGCCTCGGGCGCGACCGCGGTCGGGACCGCGCCCTCGGCGAGGAGGGCCTCGATCTTCCGCAGCGCCACCTCGCCCGCGCCCACCACCAGGACCGAATGCCCGCGCAGGCTCAACATGACCGGGAACATCAGGCCTCCATCTCCTCGCGAACCTCGACCGCGACCTTGAAGAGGACCGCGAGCACGAGGCCGCCCAGCCCGTAGATGCCGAGCGCGATGAGCGCCTCGAGCCCGGTCGGCCAGTACTCGGTCACGTGGCCGAGCGGCGAGGGCACGAAGCCGGTCACCACCATCCCGAGCCCCTTGTCGATCCAGAGAGAGCCCACGACGGCGAGGCTCGCCAGGACGAGGAAGGGCTCCCTGCGGCGGAGCCGGGGGACGAGGAGCAGCACCAGCGACAGGATCGCCAGCCCCAGCGAGACCGACATCCACGGCGCGAGCGCGGCGTGCCCGTGCAGGCCGACGTAGAGGTAGGTGAAGTGCTCCACGTGCTCGGGGATGTCGCTGTAGAGCGCGGTGAACAGCTCCAGGGCGACGAAGAACACGTTCGCCGCCATGGCGTAGGCGACGATCTCCCCCAGCTTTCCGATGGCCTCGTCACCGGGATCGAGCTTGCTCGTGCGTCGCACGACGAGCGCGAGCAGGATGAGCAGCGCCGGGCCGGAGGCGAACGCCGAGGCGAGGAAGCGCGGCGCCAGGATGGCCGTGAGCCAGAAGGGGCGGGCCGAGAGGCCCGAGTAGAGGAATGCCGTCACCGTGTGGATGCTGATTGCCCAGGGGATGGAGAGGTAGACGACGGGCTTCAGCCAGCGTGGAGGCGGCGTGCCCGCGCGCTCGGCGCGGAAGGTCGCGCGAGAGATGACGACGTTGAGGACCAGATAGCCGTTCAGGGCGAGGAGGTCCCAGAACATCACCGACCGGGGCGAGGGATGCAGGAGGACGTTCATCACCCGCCGCGGCTGGCCCATGTCCACGAAGACGAACAGGAGGCACATGAGCACGGCGGCGATGGAGAGGAACTCGCCCAGGATGGCGAGCCTCCCGAACGCCTTGTAGTGGTGCACGTAGTAGGGAAGCACCACCATCACCGCCGACGCCGCGACGCCGACGAGGAAGGTGAACTGGGAGATGTAGAGCCCCCAGGCGACGTCGCGCGAGAGCCCGGTGATGCCGAGGCCGACGTCGAACTGGTGCAGGTAGGTGACGAGCCCGGTGACCACGAGCACGAGGAGCGAGACGATCAGCGTCCAGTACCTGTGGGTGCCCGTGAGTGCCTTGTCGAGCATGCCGACCTCAGAGGATGTAGAAGACGTGGGGCGAGGTCCCGAGCTGCGGCTTCCGCCGCGCCACCGGGTGGTCTCGCAGGAGGGCCCTCACGGCCGAGCCCGGGTCGCCCACGTCGCCGAAGATGAGGGCGTCGTAGCCGATCGCCTCGCACGCCTCGACGCACAGCGGCCGCTTGCCGACCGCCAGCCGCTCGGAGCAGAAGGTGCACTTCTCGACCACGCCCTTGCTGCGGCCGGGATAGTCGGTGGGCTCGCCCACCAGGCTCGGGCGCGGGTCCTCGAAGTTGAAGCTGCGCGCGCCGTACGGGCAGCCGGTGATGCAGTACCGGCACCCGATGCAGCGGTGCTCGTCCATCATCACGATCCCGTCGGGCCGCTTCCAGGTGGCCTGCGTCGGGCAGACCCGGACGCACGGCGGGTTGTCGCAGTGGTTGCAGAGCACCATCGTCGCCCGCTCCTTCACCTCGGCCGCCAGGTAGGGCGTCACCTGATCGGGGAAGACGTCGTCGAAGCGCTCCTTCCAGATCCACTTCACCTCGTGCCGCGGGTCCCTCATCGCCGGCACGTTGTGGCCGCGGTGGCAGGCCTGGATGCACGCCCGGCAACCCTCCTTGGTCAGGCACTTGCGCTCGTCGACGACCATCGCCCAGCGCTTGCCCGCGAGCGCCGTGGGGGCGGGCTCGGTGCGCACGGCGCCGGAGAGGGCCCGGGCGACGGGGACGCCGCAGGCCCCTGCCAGCCCCAGGCCGGCGATCCGGAGGAAGCTGCGTCGTCTCATGGTCATCCCCGCTTCCGTTGCTGGTGGCAGTCCCAGCAGAAGGCCTCGACCCCGGCGTACTCGTGGCAGCGGATGCAGAACTTCTTCGGGTCGGTGTGGCAGCCCAGGCAGGTGCCGGTGAGGCTCATGTCGTGGTGCTTTCCGTCGCCCGCGACGTAGACCTTCTCGCCCCGGCGGACCACGGCGTCGCGCCAGGCGTCGAGCAGCTCCATGTGCCGCGCGCGCATGGTGCTCGTCGGCTCGATGCACTGCTTGGCGTCCCGGGGCTTCTCCAGCTCCGGCGGCCCGCCCTTGCCGCGGCCGACCGCGTACCAGATCGGCGCGGTCACGAGCGCGGCGAAGACGCCCAGCCCCAGCAGGACCTTTCCGGCGTCATGCATGTGGAGCCTCCCCGGCGCCGTCGCGCATGGGCTCCTTGCGGAAGTTGAGCGTCCGCTCCTTCTCGCCCTTCATCACCAGTGCGTTGCCGACGAGCTCGCTGATGCCGGTCATCTTGACCTGCGGCGCCCAGAAATCGCACACCGTCGAGAGCGTGGCCCGGTCGATGGCGCACATGGCCGCCAGCTGGTTCACGCCGTGCTTCTCGTGGACGAAGCGCACCGCGTTCCCCCGCGGGAGGCCGCCCCGGAGCCGGATCTCCATGTTCTCCTCGGTGCCGAGGCCAGCGCCCCCGCCGCAGCAGAAGGTCTGCTCGCGGATGGTGTTGGGCGGCATCTCGAAGAAGTTCCGGCAGACGCTCCTCAGCACGTAGCGAGGCTCCTCCAGCATGCCCATGGCGCGCGCCGGGTTGCAGGAATCGTGGAAGGTGACGCGCCGCCCGTCGTTGCGGCTCGGGTCGAGCGCGAGCTTCCCGTTCCGGATGAGGTCGGCCGTGAACTCCATGATGTGGACGGCCTTGGTCGAACGGGCGTTCTCGAAGCGGGTTCCGGTGATGGGCGAGACGGGCACCTCGAGGAAGTCGGCGGGCCCGTTCATGGTGTCCATGTACTGGTGCAGCACGCGCCACATGTGGCCGCACTCGCCGCCCAGGATCCACTTCACCCCGAGCCGCTTCGCCTCCGCGTAGATCTTGGCGTTGAGCCGCTTCATCATGTCGGCCGAGGTGAAGAGGCCGAAGTTGCCGCC
>Ga0209797_10001224_pt1 | contig 12843 bp, 10 predicted proteins | sample DOMMetBare3Fresh_2_FD_187472 | JGI IMG/M metagenome (GOLD analysis project Ga0209797, IMG submission 187472) | Wetland sediment microbial communities from St. Louis River estuary, USA, under dissolved organic matter induced mercury methylation -... | ecosystem: Environmental > Aquatic >... | reverse complement strand
GGCATGAGCGTCAAGCCCTGCGGATTGGCCCGGTTCCGCGATGCACAGGAGGATCCATGCTCAACCTGCATCTTCCCCAGCGACTGGCCCCCATCAGCAAGTCCTTCGAAGGGATCGACCGGATGGCATTGCTGGTGCTGGCGCTGGCCCTGGCCTCGGGGGCCCTGATCGTCGCAGCGTTCACCTACCTCGTGTGATACGCCACGCCGGCCGAGCCGAGCCGCACGCGCCGGGTCGCTGGCCGTCGCGTGACGTCAACTTCCGGGGCAGCGCGCGCCGCGGGAGTCGTGGCGTGCGGCCTCAGGCGTCCGGCCGCACGCTGACGAACTCCGATGGCGGGGGCCGCACCCGCTTGGGCGTCCTGCGCTGGGTGACGGTGCCGATGTTGATGCAGCACACCGGCACCTCGCCGTCGGCCAGCGCGCACAGCCGGGCCAGCCGGGGCGAGGACATCGCCTGGCCGCTGGTCAGCCCGGCTCCATAACCCATTGAATGAGCGGCCAGCAGCAGGTTCTGGATCGCTGCGCGGCCAGACCGCGGCCTACCTCGGCATCAGCCGCAAGAACCTGTGGGAGAAGATGAAGCGGCTGCAGATCGCGGCCAAGGCGCCCGAGGACGAGCCGCGCTGACCGGCGCCGGGGGGGGCGCGCTCAGCGTCCGCTTCGCGGACAGTCAGCCCTTCTTCAACTTGGTCTCCACCGCGCGCACGAAGAACGCCGCGCCGAGCGGCAGCGCGCGGTCGTTGAAGTCGTAGGCCGGGTTGTGCACCTCGCAGGCACCCTCGCCTTCGCCGTTGCCGATGTTGAGGTAGCAGCCGGGCACCTTCTCCAGCATGTACGAGAAGTCCTCCGAGGCCATGATCAGCGGCGGGTCGCGCTCGACGCGGTCGGCACCGACCAGCTCGTTGCAGATCAGGGCAGCGAACTCGGCCTGATCGGCATCGTTGATGGTGGGCGCGAACAGGGTGCGGAAGTCGACCTCGGCGCTCGCGCCGAGGCCCTCGGCGACGCCCTTGGCCACCCGGCGCATGGCCTGGTCGACCTGCGCCATCACCTCCTTCGAGAAGGCGCGCACGGTGCCGCCGAGCAGCGCGGTCTGCGGGATCACGTTGTAGGCGTCGCCGGCGAGGATGCGGGTGATCGACAGCACCGCGGTGTCGGTCGGCGCGACGTTGCGCGCGACGATGGTCTGCAGCGCGGTGGCGATGTGCGCGGCGACGATCACCGGGTCGACGCCGGTCTCGGGCCGCGCCGCATGCGCGCCCTTGCCGGTGACGCGGATGTCGAAGAAGCCGCCGCCGGCCATCATCGGCCCCGAGCGCACGGCAAAGCGCCCCACCGGCAGCCCGGGGCGGTTGTGCATGCCGAAGATGGTCTGGCAGGGGAAGCGCTCGAACAGCCCGTCGTCGACCATCGCCCGCGCCCCGCCCAGGCCCTCCTCGGCGGGCTGGAAGATGAAGTTCACGGTGCCGTCGAAGTTGCGCGATTCGGCCAGCGCCCGCGCCGCGCCGAGCAGCATCGTGGTGTGGCCGTCGTGCCCGCAGGCGTGCATGCGGCCGGCGCGGCGCGAGCGGTGGTCGAAGGCATTGGCCTCCTGGATCGGCAGCGCATCCATGTCGGCGCGCAGGCCGATGCTGCGCGCCGAGCTGCCCGCGCGCAGCACGCCGACGACGCCGGTGCGGCCGACGCCGCGATGGACTTCGATGCCGAAGGCAGTCAGCTTGTCGGCCACCAGCGCCGAGGTGCGCTCCTCCTCGAAACCCAGCTCCGGGTGGGCGTGGATGTCGTGGCGCCAGGCGGTCATCTCGGCGTGCAGGCTGGCGATGCGCGGTGGGATGTTCATGGCGGTCTCCGGGGCCGATTGGATCGGTGCAGCCGATGTTAGCCGCGGCAGCCGCGCGGGCCCGGCCGTTCGCGAATTGACCAGCCGCACCAACCGCCGGGCGGCGCGGGCCTAAGCTGGTCCGTCGGGCGCGCTGCCCGGCGCGCCGATGCAGGAGATCGCCGATGAGTACCACCGCCGCCATCGCCTATTTCTCGATGGAGATCGCCCTCGCAGACGGCATCCCGACCTACAGCGGCGGCCTGGGCGTGCTCGCCGGCGACACCATCCGCTCGGCTGCCGACGGCGAGGTGTCGATGGTCGCCGTCACGCTGGTGCACCGCAAGGGCTACTTCCGCCAGCGCCTCGATGCCGCCGGCGTGCAGACCGAGGAGTCGGTGCTGTGGTCGCCGGCCAACATGCTGACCAAGCTGCCCGAGCGCGCCCAGCTGAGCCTCGAGGGCCGCGAGGTGGTGGTCCGCGCCTGGCGCTACGAGGTCAAGGGGGTGGGCGGCTACACCGTGCCGGTGTTCCTGCTCGACACCGACCTGCCGGAGAACGCCGAGTCCGACCGCCACATCACCGACCACCTCTACGGCGGCGACGATCGCTACCGCCTGCGCCAGGAGGCGGTGCTCGGCATCGGCGGCGTGCGCATGCTGCGCTCGCTGGGCTATGCCGAAATCCGCCGCTTCCACATGAACGAGGGCCATGCCGCGCTGCTGATCCTCGAACTCGGCCACGAGGAGATGCTCCGGCGCGGGATGTCGACGGTGACGCGCGAGATCGCCGCCGCCGTCAAGCCGCTGGGGGTGTTCACCACCCACACCCCGGTGCCCGCCGGGCACGACCAGTTCCCGCTGGCGATGGTGCGCGAGGTCATCACCGGCTACGACGGCGTGTTCACCGAACGCGCGGCCGAGTTCTGCCTCGACAACATCCTGAACATGACCTACCTCGCGCTCGACAACAGCCAGTACATCAACGGCGTGGCGAAGAAGCACGGCGAGGTCTCGCGCGCCATGTACGCGCAGTACAAGATCGATTCGATCACCAACGGCGTGCACGCCGGTCACTGGGCGGCGCCGCCGCTGGCCGCGCTGTTCGATCGCCACATCACCGCCTGGCGCGAGGACAACGCCAGCTTGCGCTACGCGCTGGGCATCCCGCGCGGCGAGCTGTGGGCGGCCCACCAGACGGCCAAGGAAGACCTGATCCACCTGATCAACGAGCGCACCGGCGGCGGGCTGTTCAGCAACGTCTTCACGATCGGCTTCGCGCGCCGCGCCACGCCCTACAAGCGCGCCGACCTGCTGTTCCACGACGTGCAGCGCCTGCTGGCGGTGAACAGCCATGCCGGGCCGCTGCAGGTCGTCTGGGCCGGCAAGGCGCACCCGCGCGACGGCGGCGGCAAGGAACTGATCCGGCGCATCTTCGAGCACATCGCCGCGCTCAAGGGCCGGCTGCAGATGGTCTACCTCGAGGACCACGACATGGCGCTGGCCCGCAAGCTCGTCGCCGGCGTCGACCTCTGGCTGAACACGCCGCAGCCGCCGCTGGAAGCCTCCGGCACCAGCGGCATGAAGGCCGCGATGAACGGCGTGCCGCAGCTGTCGATCCTCGACGGCTGGTGGATCGAAGGCTGCATCGAAGGCGTCACCGGCTGGGCCATCGCCGGCGGTCCCAACGACACCGGCGACGAACGATCGGTCGACGCCGAGGCGCTGTACAACAAGCTCGAGTCGGTGGTGCTGCCGCTGTACTACCGCGAGCGCGACGGCTACATCGACGTCATGCGCGGCGCGATCGCGCTCAACGGCTCGTTCTTCAACACCGAGCGCATGGTCGATCAGTACGTGCGCAAGGCCTACTTCAGGTGACGGCTCCGGCGGCGCGCCGGCGTGACAATCGCGGTCGCCGCCCGATCCACCCCCCACCCTCGCACCCCAGCGCCCATGAGCCAGCTCTTCACCCCCACCACCCTCGGATCGCTGACGCTGCCCAACCGCATCGTCATCGCGCCGATGTGCCAGTACAGCGCGGTCGACGGCCAGGCCACCGACTGGCACCTGATCCACCTCGGCCACCTCGCCCTGTCCGGCGCCGGGCTGCTGACGATCGAGGCCACCGCGGTCGAGCCCGAAGGCCGCATCACGCCCGCCGACCTCGGCCTGTGGTCCGACGCCACCGAGGCCGCGCTGCGCGAGGTGCTGGTCGCCGTGCGCAGGCATTCGACGATGCCGATCGCGATCCAGCTCGCGCACGCCGGCCGCAAGGCCTCCAGCCAGACGCCGTGGGACGGCGGCCAGCTGATGTCGCCGGAACAGGGCGGCTGGCCCACGGTGGCGCCCTCGGCGCTGCCGCACGGCGAGCACGAAGCACCGCCACTGGCCCTCGATGCGACGGGCCTGCAGCGCATCGTGCAGGCCTTCGCGGACTCGGCCCGGCGCGCCCATCGGCTGGGCCTGGACGCGATCGAGCTGCACGCCGCCCATGGCTACCTGCTGCACGAGTTCCTGTCGCCGCTGTCCAACGCGCGTGATGACGGCTACGGCGGCTCGCTCGTCAACCGGATGCGGTTCCCGCTGGCGGTGTTCGAGGCGCTGCGCGCGGCGGTGCCGCGGACCATGCCGGTGGGCATCCGCGTCTCGGCCACCGACTGGGTCGACGGCGGCTGGGACCTGGAACAGACGCTGGCCTTCGCGCGCAAGCTCGCCGAGCGGGGCTGCGACTTCATCCATGTCTCCAGCGGCGGCGTGTCGCCGCGCCAGAAGATCTCCCCCACCCCGGGCTACCAGGTGCCACTGGCCGAGCGCGTGCGCCAGGAGTCCGGCCTGCCGACGATCGCGGTGGGCCTGATCACCGAGCCCGAACAGGCCGAGGCCATCGTCGCCAGCGGCCAGGCCGACCTGGTCGCGCTGGCCCGCGGCATCCTCTACGACCCGCGCTGGCCCTGGCACGCGGCGGCCCGGCTGGGCGCGCAGGTCGAGGCGCCGCACCAGTACTGGCGCTCGCACCCGCCGGGCCTGGGCAAGCTGTTCGCCGGCGCGCGCATCGGCGGGCGCTGACCGGCGCGCTCAGGCCCCGGGCTTGCGCGCGATGACGGTCGAAAAGCGCTTGAGCGTATCCCTCGGCGCCGGGAAGTCGCGTGCTTCGTCGTGCAGGATCTGCCAGCCGGCGAAGCGGTCCAGCAGCTCCGAGGGCGCGAACAGGCAATGGTCGTCGGGATCGAACATCTCCAGGTAGCTGGTGCCCTCGACCAGCAGGTTGACCACCGCGATCCCGCCCGGGCGCACATGATCCTGGATCGCGGCCAGCATGCGCGATGCGGTCCGGCAGTCGAAGAACATCAGCAGCCCGATCGCGACGATGCAGTCGTGGCTCGCCGCGATCGGATAGTCGCGCAGCTCGGCGAGCGTGGCGCTGACCGGCAGCGATTCACGCGCGGCGCGCTGGCGCAGGCGCTCGATCGCCACCGGGCTGCCATCGACCGCGGTGACCCTGCAACCGCGCCGGGCGGCGGCGATGGCCAGGTTGCCCAGGCCGCAACCGAGGTCGAGCACCTCGCCGAAGAGGTGGCCCAGCGCCAGCTCCTCGAAGGGGTTGAGTTCGAGCCCCGCCCCCGCGTCGAGCCGGCGGAACTGGCTGTCGAAGAACTCGATGCCCTGCTTCATCGTGCCCATCGTGCGGCATCCGCTGTACCTGCCGATCATAGGGCGGACGCGGCGATCGGGCGACGGCCGAGCGCTGGTCAGCCGTGCGCCCGACGCCCGACCAGCACGGCGCGGAAGTCGTTGACGTTGGTGTAGGTCGGACCGGTGGTCACCAGGTCGCCGAGACGCTCGAAGAAGGTGGTCGAGTCGTGACGGTCGAGGTGGGCGGCAGGCGAAAACCCCCGCGCGAGCGCGCGCACCAGCGTGTCGGGGCCGACGAAGGCGCCGGCACAGGTCTCGTTGCCGTCGATGCCGTCGGTGTCGGCGGCCAGGACGTGAACGCCGGGCTCGCCGTGCAGCGCGATCGCGCAGCCGAGGGCGAACTCGGTGGCACGGCCGCCACGGCCCCCAGGGCCGGTGAGACTCACCGTGGTCTCGCCGCCCGACAACAGCACGCAGGGCGGCGCGAACGGCTCGCTTCGCCGCGCCACCGCCCGCGCCAGCGCGGCGTGCACCTTGCCGACCTCGCGGCTCTCGCCCTCGATCTCGTCGCTGAGGACGTGGGCCTCGATGCCGGCCGCGCGCGCGAGGTCGGCCGCCGCCTGCAGGCTGTGCCGCGGGGTGGCGATCAACTGCACCCGGTGGCCGGCGAACAGGGGGTCGCCTGGCTTGGGCGACTCGAAGGCGCCCGATTCGAGCCCGGCGCGTGCCGCCGGTGGCAATTCGATGCGGTAGCGCGCCAGGATCGCCAGCGCATCGGCGCAGGTGCCGGGGTCGGGCACCGTCGGGCCACTGGCGATGACCTCGGGTGCGTCACCCGGGACGTCGCTGATCAAAAGGGTTAGCACGCGCGCCGGCGCACACATCGCCGCCAGGCGGCCACCCTTGATCGCCGACAGGTGCTTGCGCACGCAGTTCATCTCGTCGATCGCGGCGCCGCTGCGCAGCAAGGCCTGGTTGATCGCTTGCTTGTCGGCCAGGCTCAGGCCCGGTGCCGGCAACGCCAGCAGCGCCGAGCCGCCGCCGGAGATCAGGCACAGCACCAGGTCGCCGGCCGTGAGGCCGCGGGTGAGCTCGACGATACGCCGCGCGGCACGCGCCCCGGCCTCGTCGGGCACCGGGTGCGCGGCCTCGACCACCTCGATGCGGCCGGGACGGGACATGGTGGCCGGCGGCACATGCCCGTAACGGGTGACGACCAGCCCCGACAGCGGCGCATCGGCCGGCCACAGCGCATCGACCGCCGCGGCCATCGCGCCGCCGGCCTTGCCCGCCCCCAGCACCAGCGTGCGGCCCTGGCGCGGATCGGGCGGCGGTGGCAGGAAGCGGCCGATCACCTCGCCCGGCAGCGCCCGCGCGACGGCCGCGTCGTACAGCGCGCGCAAGAAGCCCCTCGGGTCGGTGTCGGGCGGCGGTGGATTCATGGCTCGTCATTGTCCTGCCGAAAGGCGCGCCAACGGCGGCCGGCAACCGCCTCATCGCCCACGCGGGTGATGCATGCTCGGCACATCAATGATCTGCTGCGTGGGCGCGTTTCGCGGTTTTCGCTCGATGCGCTGGTGAACATCGCGACGGCACTCGGCCGGCGCGTGCGCTTGGAACTTGAAGCGGTCTGAACGCGTCGGCGCGGCGCATTGAGGGCCTGCTCACGAGATTTCGATGCGACGCGATGTCGACGAGAGTTCGGCGGCTGCGCCGAAAACGGTGGGGGTCTAGCGCGGTTCTCAGGTCGATCTCGCGCATCCGGCGCGACGACCTGAGCGATCGCGATGTCACTCCAGGGAACGTTCGCGTGCCGATGCTCACCGTTCGCTATGTCGCCTGAGCGCGGTACCCACAGACAACGGCGTTCGTTCTCCCATCAGGCTTCCCTGGCCGCGGAGCCGCGTGGCCTCGGCCTCTGTAAAGCCGCATGATGAATGCGCTTTCCCGGCCCATGCTCGGGCCCAACACAGCGCCTCCAAGGAACTGAAGGACCCGCCGGATCCGTCGGAAGCCGGCCGGCGTGCATTGGGACTTCATCGGGCAATCGCTGCAGCCGTAGCGCGCGCAGCTGTGCAGGACCATCCCCTCACCATCGACGCGGTCAGATCCTCTTCGCAGGATCTGCCCCGCAGGGCAGCGGTACTCATCAGCCTTGGCGCCGTAGACGAAATCCGCCTTGCTGAAGCGCCCTTGAGGCCTGCAAGAGGGTTTTCACACAAGCTCGGTCGGCCTCGACCTGTTGCAAGACTGATCTCGACGACAAATAGCTGGCGGACAGGATGAGCGTCCTTGAACCAGTCACTCGTCATGAGAGGATTCGGCCAGGCGCACACACTGGTGGAGGACCGGTCTGGAGCAATCCAAGCTTGAGCGCTTGGAAGGCAAGAGAGAAGGTGTTTGACCTTCCCGGCGCCGGCGAGGCACCAGATGCCATCGCCGGTGACCCGTCGCGCCAGGCCGGCAGCGTCAAAGGATGAAGTCGGTCGCCAGGAAGCGCGACTTGCGCATGTGGAGAATCTTCCGCACCAGGCGCCGGTTGCCCTCGCTCGTCTTGGCTGCAACCAGGGTGCGGATCGAGAAGACGCGCAGTGCGTCCGGGACCGACAGCGTGCCTTCGGCCGAGTCCTTGCGGCCGGTGAAGGGGAAACGGTCGGGGCCGCGCTGGCACTGACTGTTGATGTTGACGCGGCAGACCTGATTGACCAGCGGATCGATCAGCGCAGCGATGGCGTCGGGGTCTTCGCCGAACAGGCTGATCTGCTGGCCGTAGTCAGACTCGACGACGTAGCTGAGTGGCTGTGCGGTGTCGTCGAAGCGGACCACCGGGACGATGGGGCCGAACTGCTCCTCGGTGTACAGCCGCATGCCCGGGCCGACACGATCCACCACCGCCGGCACCATGAAGGTGTGGTGAACGGCGCCCCCGCCCTCGTTGACCAGGCGCGCGCCGCGAGACTGCGCATCGGCCAGCAGTTGCGCCAGTTGCTCTGTCTTGCCCGGCACGGGCAGTGGCGTGATGCGCACGCCTGGTTCCCAGGGCAGGCCGGCGGGCAGCGCGTCGACCGCGGCGGCGAGCCGGTCGACGAACGCGTCGGCGATTCGTTCGTGCACAAACAGGATCTTCAGCGCCGTGCAGCGCTGGCCGTTGAACGAGAGCGCTCCCAACACGCACTCCTGCACTGCAAGCTCGACATCGGCGTCGGGCATCACGATGGCGGCATTCTTGGCCTCCAGGCCGAGGACACATCGAAGGCGGTGCGGCCGCGGGTGCTGCCGGCGCAGCAGGTCGGCGACCCGGCCGCTGCCGATGAAGGCCAGGACGTCGATGCGGCCGGAACGCATCAGCGGGCCGATGACCTCGCCCCCGTCACCATAGACGGTGTTGACGACGCCCCTCGGAAACGCGTCGCGGAAGGCCTGCAACAGCGGTTGATGCAGCAGAACGCCGAGCCTTGGCGGCTTCAAGATCACCGCGTTGCCCATGATCAGCGCCGGGATCAGCGTGGTGAAGGTCTCGTTCAGCGGGTAGTTGTACGGACCCATGCACAGCACCACGCCCAGCGGCGCGCGTCGGATCTGCGCCAGTACGCCCTCCTCGATCACGAGGTGCGAGGCAGCGCGGTCGAGTTCCTTCAGCGCCTCGACGGTGTCGGCGATGTACTCGACGGTGCGGTCGAACTCCTTCTCCGCGTCGGGCAGGGTCTTGCCGATCTCCCACATCAGCCGCCGCACCACCTCGCTGCGCTGTGCCTGCATCTGAACGACGAAGGCCTGCACATGCGCGATGCGCTGCTCGACCGACATCGTGGGCCAGTCGCCACGCCCGTGGTTGTAGGCCCGGCAGGCGGAATCCAGCGTGTCCATCGCCTCGGCCTCGGTCAGCAGCGGGTAGCTGCCGATGCGGCGCTGCTGGATCGAGCCCTGAGCGGAGGCACGGACCACCGGCGAGAGCACATCCTGCCGAGGCCCGGACCAATGCCGCAGTTCGCCATCGCACAGGTACTCGCACTGCTCGATCGGTTCGTCGATGCGGTGCACAGCGGGCGCTGCGTCGGCATCTTGAAAGACCATGGACAGGGCTTGCGCATGCATGGGGGAATCTCCGTAGCGCCCCGGTCGCGGGGCAATCGGTCGTCGAGCATAGGGCCATGGCGGCGCTGGTGCCACACCCACGCCGGCCTGCCCTCGGATGTTCGCGTGATGTCTCGCGGGCGGCTGCTTCGCGGCGAGCCATTCAAGGCATGGGATGTCGCCGACGGGTCGAGCGTGATCTGACGGAAGCCGGGATTCAACGACGAAGAGCTGACCGACAAACTGGATGTCCAGCACCCGGTCACTCGTTGCGAGCGGATCCGGACATTTGCAGTCGGCTGCGACCGCCTGGTCTGCGGCCGATCACCGAGGCAGCTTGCAAGCTGAAAAGTCTCGGCCCGCAGCGTATGGTCAGACCGCCTGCCTGACCACGACAACACCAGAATCCGAGGCACGCTTCTGCGTGAGCGGGCAGGCCTTGGCGTCGCCCGGCAGGCTGCTCGCCGACACCGCTGCAGGCGCAGGTACAGCGGTACACCGCGACCTCTTTCGCCCAGGCTGAGGCCAGCGCCGACCCTTCCGCATCCACGGCAGCGTCGCGCCGAAGAGGGGGCAGCCGAGGTTGCCGTTCAGGCGCGCTGGGGGCACCTGGCTGTTCCACCTGCTGAGCAAGCTGTACACGCAAACCAATGTCGCGATCACCGCCAATCCTGGACTTCGCCGCCTGGTCCGCGGTCTAGGTCGGCGCGAAGATGCGCACCGCGCACGAGAAGGCGCGTCGTTGCAGAGATCTACGCGGTTGCGGGCAAGATCGGCGTATCGTCAACGAACGGGCCACCTGCGACGGCCAAGCTCCATGACCCCAGCCACCACCCCGATGCCGCCACGCCTCTATTTCGCTCCGGGCACCTGCTCCCTGGCCAGCCACATCGCACTGGAAGTTTCAGGGGCCCGCTACGACGCCGTGAAACTGGACTTCAGCGCCAGCCAGCAGCATGCGCCCGAGTACCTGGCCATCAACCCAAAGGGGCGGGTGCCGGCCTTGGTCACGGCGCGCGGCGTCATCACGGAAACACCCGCCCTGCTGCTGTATATCGCGCAAATGCACCCACAGGCCGGCCTGGCTCCGCTGGACGACCCCTTCGCGCTGGCCGAACTGCAGGCTGTGAACAGCTACTTCTGTGCGACCGTCCACGTCGCCCATGCCCACCGTCGGCGTGGCTACCGTTGGGCGGACGATGAAGCCGCACAGCGCAGCATGCACGCCAAGGTGACGCAGAACATGGGCGATTGCTTCGCCTACATCGAAGGCACCTTGCTGCGCGGCTCCTGGGTGATGGGGGATGCCTTCAGCGTCGCAGACCCCTATCTGTTCACGATGGGCACCTGGCTGGCCGGCGACGGCGTGGACATCGAGCGCTTCCCGCGTGTGGCCGCGCACAGCCGCCGCATGCGCGAGTTGCCCGCCGTGCAGCGGGTCTTGCCTTTGCATGGGCTCTAATACCAAGCCATGACCGACAGCCGCTCCGACAACAACCCAATGACCGGCGCCGACGCGCTGGTGCTCATGCTGCAGTTCAACGGCGTGAAGCACATCTTCGGACTGTGCGGCGACACCAGCCTGCCGTATTACGACGCGCTGGCACGGCTGGACCACGGCATCGACCACATCCTGACCCGCGACGAGCGAAGCGCCGGCTACATGGCCGACGGCTACGCCCGCGTCACCGGCAAGGTGGGTGTCTGCGAAGGCCCCAGTGGGGGCGGTGCGACCTATCTCTTGCCGGCGTTGGTGGAAGCCAATGAATCGTCGATCGCGGTGCTGGGCATCACCTCCGACGTGTCAGTCGGCGCGCGCGGCAAGTTCCCGTTGACCGAACTCGACCAGCAGGCGCTGTACAAGCCGCTGACCAAATGGAACACCCGCATCGACCGCGTCGACCAGATTCCGCATGCGGTGCGCAGCGCCTTCCGCGCGATGACCACCGGCCGTCCTGGCGCTACGCACATCGCGCTGCCGTACGACGTGCAGAAGCACGCGATCAGCGCCGACGAGGTGTGGGCACAGCCTGGTCACGATCACTTCCCGGCCTACCGCAGCGTGCCCGACCCGGCCGCAGTGAACGAAGCTGCCGAACGGCTGGTGGCTGCACGCGCGCCGCTGCTGGTGTGCGGCGGCGGTGTCGTCATCGCTGGGGCGAGCGAGGCGCTGGACACACTGGCCACGCTGCTGAACGCACCGGTGTGCACGACGGTCAGCGGCCAGGGCAGCCTGGCCGACACCCACCCGCTGAACGCCGGCGTCATCGGCACCAACGGCGGCGTGCCGGCCACGCGGGCTGTCGTGGAGCAGGCCGACCTGGTGATGTTCATCGGCGCGCGCGCGGGTTCGACGACGACCGAACACTGGCAGATGCCGTCGCGCCAGACCGTCATCCTTCACTTGGATGTGGACGCCGGAACCATCGGCACCAACTACCGCACCGACGTGGCGTTGGTGGGCGATGCCCGGCTTGGCTTGCAGGCGCTGGTGCAGGCCGTGCAGCAGCGCATGGCCCAGCGGCCGGCCCATACCGCCGACGGCCGCGCGCTGGCTGCGCAGGCGCGACGCGGCAAGGCCGCGTTCTTCGAGCCGCTGGCGGCATCGAACGACCGGCCCATCAGGCCCGAGCGTGTGGTGGCGCTGCTGAACGAACTGCTGCCGCCGCGTGCCATCGTCGTGGCCGACCCGGGCACACCCTGCCCGTACCTGTCGGCCTACTTCAACGCCCCGCAGGCGGGCCGCCACTTCGTCACCAACCGCGCGCATGGCGCGCTGGGTTATGCGATGTCGGCCGGCTTCGGCGCAGCCATCGGCCGGCCGGATTCGGTGGTCGTCGCGGTGATGGGCGATGGCAGCTTCGGCTTCACCTGCGGCGAACTGGAGACCATCGTGCGCCGCGGCGTGCCGCTGAAGATGATCGTGTTCTCCAACGCGGTCTACGGCTGGATCAAGGCCAGCCAGAAGACCGGCTACCAGCAGCGCTACTTCTCGGTCGATTTCAACCGCACCCAGCACGCCCGCGTGGCCGAGGCCTTTGGGGTGAAGGCCTGGCAGGTGGACGACCCGGCCGACCTCCGCGCGGCACTGAAGGCTGCGCTGATGCACGACGGGCCGGCGCTGGTGGACGTGGTGTCGCAGGAGCTGCAGGACAGCGCGGTTCCGGTCAGCCAGTGGATGGGGTGAACGCGCCCCGCAACGACGACCCGGCTCTGCTCGAGCGGGTCGAGATCGCGTCCGAAACGGAAGTGCACGAGCCCGCGCCACACGTGCCCGAGCAGGAATCGCTGTTCTGAACGCTTGAACCGCGTC
>Ga0209797_10001223_pt1 | contig 12851 bp, 10 predicted proteins | sample DOMMetBare3Fresh_2_FD_187472 | JGI IMG/M metagenome (GOLD analysis project Ga0209797, IMG submission 187472) | Wetland sediment microbial communities from St. Louis River estuary, USA, under dissolved organic matter induced mercury methylation -... | ecosystem: Environmental > Aquatic >... | reverse complement strand
ACCTTGTCGCCGTTGGTCACCTCGGCGGTGCCGGAGACGACGATCCAGTGCTCGGCGCGGTGGTGGTGCTTCTGCAGGCTCAGGCTGGCCCCGGGCTTGACCATGATGCGCTTGACCTGGAAGCGCGGCCCCGAATCGATGCTGTCGTACCAGCCCCAGGGCCGGTGCACCTTGCGGTGCAGCGTGTGCTCGTCCCGTCTGGCCTGGCCGAGTTCGGCGACGATCTGTTTGACCTCCTGGCTGCGCTCGCGGTCGGCGACCAGCACCGCGTCCGGGGTTTCGACCACCACCACGTCGCGCAGGCCGACCGCGCTGACCAGCCGGCTGGTGGCGTGCACGAGGGTGTTGGAGCTGTCCTTGACGATCACGTCACCGCTGCTGGCGTTGCCCTGCGCGTCCTTCCGGGCCACCTGCCACACGGCGTCCCAGGCGCCGAGGTCGTTCCAGCCGGCGTCGAGGGCGACCATGCGGATGTCGATGCCGCTGCCGGGACACTTCTCCATCACCGCGTAGTCCACCGACTCCGCCGGCACCGCGGCGAACTGCGACTTGCCCGGGCGGACGAACTTGGCGTCGGTGCTGCGCGCGTCCCACGCCGATCGCGTGGCGGCCGCGATATCGGGGCGGAAGCGCTCCAGCGCAGCGAGCCACACCGAGGCCTTGAGCACGAACATGCCGGCGTTCCAGAAGTACCCGCCCGCGGCCAGATAGGCCTGAGCGGTGGCGAGCTCGGGCTTTTCGACGAACTCGGCGACCACCGGCGCGCCGTCGGCCGCGGCGGTGCGGATGTAGCCATAGCCGGTCTCGGGCCGATCGGGAGTGATGCCGAGGATTGCAATCGCGCCGCCGGCGGCCAGGCGCACGGCGCGGCGCAGGGCGTCGGTGAAGGCGTCTTCGTCGCCGATGGTCTGGTCGGCCGGTGTCACCACCAGCACCGGGTCCTGGCCACCGCCATGAGCACAGGTGGCTTCGCCACTTCGTTCATCACCCTCGGGGGGCGGACGACGGATGTCGTCGGCCTGGGGGCGCTCTTGCGCGGCCAGCGCGGCCAGCGCGGCCAGCGTGACCGCCGGCGCCGTGTTGCGCCCGATCGGCTCGAGCAGCACGGCCGCGGGCTCCACCCCCAGTTCGTGCAGCTGGTCGAGGGCCAGGAAGCGGTGCTCCTCGTTACCGACGATGCACGGCGACCGGACGACGAACTCGTCGCCGGCCAGTCCCTGCAGACGCGCCACCGCCTGCTGGAACAGGCTGGTCTTGCCCGACAGGACGAGAAACTGCTTGGGGTAGCCGGCGCGCGACAGCGGCCACAGCCGCGTGCCCGAGCCGCCGGCCATGACGACGGGCTGGACGAGGATGCTCATGAGCCGACGAATCCGTTGGGGTTGAGGGTCTGCCAGCGCCAGCTGTCGGCGCACATGCGCGCCAGGTCGTGGCGCGCGCGCCAACCCAGCATAGTCTGCGCCAGCGTGGGGTCGGCCCAGCAGGCCGCGATGTCGCCGCTGCGGCGGGGCACGAACTCGACCGGCACCTCGCGGCCGCTGGCAGCGGCATAGGCGCGAACCACCTCGAGCACGCTGTGACCGCGACCGGTGCCGAGGTTGAGCGTGAACGAACCGCGCTCGTCGAGCAGCCGGCGAAGCGCCGCGACGTGGCCCTCGGCCAGGTCGACGACGTGGATGTAGTCGCGCACACCGGTGCCGTCGGGTGTGGGCCAATCGCGGCCGAAGACCGACAGGCGTGGGCGCCGGCCGATGGCCACCTGCGCGACATAGGGCATCAGGTTGTTGGGCGTGCCGCGGGGATCCTCGCCGATCCGGCCACTGGCGTGCGCGCCGACCGGGTTGAAGTAGCGCAGGCAGGCCGTCTGCCATTGCGGATCGGCGATGCCGAGGTCGCGCAGCAAGGCCTCGCCGATCAACTTGGTCTGGCCATAGGGGTTGGTGGCCGCCAGCGGGAAGTCCTCCCGGATCGGCAGTCGCGCCGGATCGCCGTAGACCGTCGCGCTCGAGCTGAACACCATGCGCCGGCAGTCATGGTCGAGCATCGCCTGGCAGACGCTGAGCAGGCCACCGACGTTGTTGCGGTAATAGGCCAGCGGCCGGAGGGTGGATTCGCCGACCGCCTTGAAGGCGGCGAAGTGCACCACCGCGTCGATGCGGTGCCGGTCCAGGATCGCCTTCATCGCGGGCGCGTCGCCGACATCGGCGCGCTCGAACACCGGCGTCTGCCCGGACAACTCGGCCAGCCGGTCGAGCACCACCGGCGAGCTGTTGGAGAAGTCGTCGACGCCGACGACGGCAAAACCCGCCGCCTGCAGCGCCAGCCAGGTGTGCGAGGCGATGTAGCCGGTGGCGCCGGTGAGCAGGATGGTGGGCCGGTGGGAGACGGTCATGGAGGGCGGCGGATGTTCGGGCGGTGGGGCAGGTCCATTCCAGTGACCACCGGATCGCGGCGCGATTGTCGGCGCATCAGGCGGGCGACCTGCCGCTGTCCGGGTGGCCGTGCTCCCGCCCTGCCTACAATTCAACGATGTTTCCAGACCTACGCGCGTTGCTCGCGCCGGCCGTGGTCGAGCGGCTGACCCTGTTGATCAACCACGTGCTGGCTTCGGAGGAACCAGCGTCGCGCCGGCTGCTGGCCCACCAGGGACGCGTGCTGCGCTTCGACCTTGTCGACTGGCCGCGCCTGCTTCCGGCCCCGCCGGCGCTGGCTTTTCGCGTGACGCCGGCGGGCCTGGTCGAGTGGTGTCCCGAGGTGGAGGCCTGCGACCTGCGCCTGCGCCTGGTGGCGGCCAATCCGGCGGGCCTGGTACTGGGGGTGCTGGGCGGCTCGATGCCAGCGCTGGACATCGAGGGCAACGCCGAGTTCGCCACCGATGTCGACTGGCTGGCCAAGAACCTGCGCTGGGATCTGGCCGCCGATCTCGAACGCCTGTTCGGCCCCGCGGTGGCGCACGAAATCGAGCGCGTGGGTTCGATGTTTGCGAAGGGGCTGCGATCCGCGGTCGAAAGCGCGACGGCGCTGGCAGGACGCATGCGCGCGCGCTGATGGGGCATTTCTTCCGGCTGGTCACGATCGCCTTCACCGTCCTGCGTTTCGGTGTCGACGAGGTGGCCCTGTCGGGCTTCCGCCAGCGCTGGGTCCGCACGATGGTGCGGGTGGCGACCCTCGGCCGCCGGCTCGAGGCTCCCCGCGGCGAGCGGCTGCGGCTGGCGCTCGAGAAGCTCGGTCCGATCTTCGTCAAGTTCGGCCAGGTCCTGTCCACCCGCCGCGACCTGTTGCCGCTGGACGTCGCCGACGAGCTGGCCAGGCTGCAGGACCGGGTGCCGCCCTTCCCCGGTGCGCAGGCGGTTGTGATGATCGAAAGCGCCCTGGGCCGGCGCATCGACGAGGTGTTCGGGCACTTCGAGGTCGAGCCGGTGGCCAGTGCGTCGATCGCCCAGGTGCACTTCGCACGGCTCAAGGACGGTCGCGAGGTGGCGGTCAAGGTCCTGCGTCCCGGCATGCTGTCGGTGATCGAGCACGACCTGCAGCTGATGCACACGCTGGCGCGCGTCGTCGAACGGGTGTGGGACGATGGCCGGCGCCTGAAGCCGCGCGAGGTGGTCGCCGAGTTCGACACCTACCTGCACGACGAACTCGACCTGGTCCGGGAGGCGGCCAACGCGGCCCAGCTGCGCCGCAACATGCAGGGCCTGGACCTGGTGATGGTGCCCGAGATGGTGTGGGAGCTGTGCACGCCCACGGTGATGGTGATGGAGCGCATGCACGGCATTCCCATCAGCCAATCGCAGCGTCTGCGCGAGGCCGGGGTCGACATCAAGAAGCTCGCCCGCGACGGTGTGACGATCTTCTTTACCCAGGTCTTCCGCGACGGCTTCTTCCATGCCGACATGCACCCGGGCAACATCCAGGTCAGCGTCGAGCCGGCGACCTTCGGGCGCTACATCGCGCTCGACTTCGGCATCATCGGAACCCTCACCGAGTCCGACAAGGACTACCTGGCACAGAACTTCCTGGCCTTCTTCCGCCGCGACTACAAGCGCGTGGCCGAGCTGCATGTCGAGAGCGGCTGGGTGCCGCCGCACACGCGCATCGATGCCTTCGAAGGCGCGATCCGCACCGTCTGCGAACCGCATTTCGACCGGCCGCTGAAGGACATCTCGCTCGGCCAGGTGCTGATGCGTCTGTTCCAGACCTCGCGCCGCTTCAATGTCGAGATCCAGCCGCAGCTGGTGCTGTTGCAGAAGACGCTGCTCAACATCGAGGGCCTGGGCCGCCAGCTCGATCCCGAGCTCGACCTCTGGAGCACGGGCAAGCCCTTCCTCGAGAAATGGATGCACCAGCAGATCGGCTGGGCCGGGCTGGTCGAGCGGCTCAAGCAGGAGGCGCCGCGCTACGCCCAGCTGTTGCCCGATTTGCCACGGCTGGCGCACCAGGCGCTGCAACGGGGACGCGAATCGGATCCCGCGCTGCTGGCGATGCTGAACGAACAGCGCCGGACCAACCGGCTGCTGCAGGCGGTGCTGTTCGGCGTGATCGGCTTCGTCATCGGTGCGCTGGCGATGCGCCTGTTGATCCAGTGGCGCGGCTGGTGAGCGGCCCCTGGGCCGCCGCCTGGCGACGACTACACTTTTGTCCGCCCGTCCCGTCCCGCCCACACCGCTCACGGAGCCGATCGTGCTGATCACCTTTGTCGTCCTCTACCTCCTGGTCACGATCGGCATCGGCCTGGTCGCCGCGCGCCGGGTGCACAACGCCAAGGACTTCCTGGTCGCCGGCCGCAGCCTGCCGCTGTACATGAATGTGGCGACCGTGTTCGCCACCTGGTTCGGCGCCGAGACCGTGCTGTCGGTGTCGGCCACCTTCGCCAAGGACGGCCTTCGCGGCGTGCCGGGCGATCCCTTCGGTGCGGCGGCCTGCCTGGTCATCGCGGCGCTGCTGTTCGCGCGGCTGTTCTACCGCATGAACCTGCTGACCATCGGCGACTTCTACAAGCAACGCTACGGCAAGGCGGTGGAGGTGCTGACCAGCGTGGCGATCACGCTGTCCTACCTGGGCTGGACCTCGGCGCAGATGACCGCGCTCGGGCTGGTGATCCATGCGCTGTCGGGCGGCCTGATCGAACTCAACCAGGCGATCCTGCTCGGTGCGGGCGTGGTGCTGATCTACACCATCTTCGGCGGCATGTGGTCGGTGGCCTTCACCGACCTGTTCCAGACGGTGGTGATCGTCATCGGCCTGACGCTGGTGGCGATGCTGGTCGGCGACATGGCCGGCGGGCCCGTCAAGGTGATCGCACAGGCCGCGGCCGATGGCAAGTTCGCCTTCCTTCCCGATGACGCCAAGGGTTGGTGGGTGATGGCGGGCGCCTTCTTCGCGTTCGCATTCGGCTCGATCCCGCAGCAGGACGTGTTCCAGCGCATGACCAGCGCGAAGAACGAGAAGACCGCCGTACGCGGCACGATCATCGGCGGCCTGATCTACTTCTGCTTCGCCTTCGTGCCGATCTTCATCGCCTATGCTGCGCTGGTCGCCCATCCCGAGCTGACCAAGCTCTTTGCCGACGAGGACGCGCGTGTCATCCAGCGCATCCTGCCCGACCTGGTGCTGGGCAAGATGCCGATGTGGGCGCAGATCATGTTCTTCGGCGCGCTGCTGTCGGCGATCCTGTCCACCGCCAGCGGGGCGTTGCTGGCGCCGACGGCGATCTTCACCGAGAACGTGCTGCGGCCCTTCGTGCCGAACATGAGCGACAAGCAGTTCCTGCTGACCCTGCGCATCATCCTCGTCACCTTCACCGCCGGGGCACTGCTGTTCGCACTCAACAGCAAGAGCACGATGTACGAGATGGTGCAGAACGCCTACAACGTGACGCTGGCCGGCGCCTTCATCCCGCTGCTGGCAGGGGCCTACTGGAGGCGCGCGTCGACGCAGGGCGCGCTGCTGTCGATCATCCTCGGCATCGGTGGCTGGCTGGGCGCCAGCCAGGCCGCCGCCGAGGCCATGGTGCCGGCCAACCTGATCGGCCTGTTCGCGTCGGCGATCGGCATGCTGCTCGGCTCGCTGGCACCGCAGATCGTGCGCAGCAAGGGCCATTCGGTCGAAGTCGCACTGCACCAGGCACGCGTCGCCGCCCAGCACCACGGCCATCCGCAGCGGCATTGAGGCCTGGCCCCCCGGGCGCTGCCAGCGCTCGCGCCTCTATAATGCTTGGCTTTGCGCCCGGGGTTTCGCCATGCCGATCTACGCCTACCGTTGCTCCGCCTGCGGCCATGCGAAAGACATGCTGCAGAAGATTTCCGACCCCGTTCTCAGCACCTGCCCGGCCTGCGGGGCCGATGCCTTCGAAAAGCAGCTCACTGCGGCCGGTTTCCATCTGAAGGGCTCGGGCTGGTATGCCACCGATTTCAAGGGTGCTGCCGGTGCGGCGCCGACGGCGGCCGTCGCGGTGCCGGCCGAAACCGAAGCCGGCAAGAAGGACAGCCCGGCAGCGGTTCCCGCGCCGGCGCCGGCGGCGGCCAGCCCTTGCGGCGGGTCGTGTGCCTGCCACTGACGGTCACGCCCCCACTTGCGAAGAGGCCACCCGGTGAAGAAGTACGCGATCGCCGGCCTGTTGGTCTGGCTGCCGCTGGCGATCACCGTCTGGGTGCTGCTTTGGCTGCTCGGGATGATGGACGGCATGTTCATGTGGATGCTCGGCATCTCGCAGGCGCTGTTGCCGGCCGGGATGGACGACGCCATCGAGCGCCTGCGCCATGTGCCCGGCCTGGGCGTGCTGGTGATGGTGCTCGTGCTGCTGGGCACCGGCGTCTTCGTCACCAACATCTTCGGCCAGTGGTGGGTGCGGCAGTGGGACGCGGCGATGGGCCGCATTCCGATCGTCAAGTCGATCTACAGTTCGGTCAAGCAGGTCTCGGACACCCTGTTCTCGTCCACCGGCAATGCGTTCCGCGAGGCCGTGCTGGTGCAGTATCCGCATGCCGGCTCGTGGACGATCGCCTTCGTCACCGGCAAGCCCGGCAGCGAGGTGGCGCTGCACCTGCAGAGCGAACATGTCAGCCTGTACGTGCCGACGACGCCGAATCCGACCTCGGGCTTCTTCCTGATGATGCCGCGTTCGCAGGTGCGACCGCTGCGGATGAGCGTCGACCAGGCCTTGAAGTACATCATCTCGATGGGCGTGGTTGCACCACCGCCACCGGCCCCGCCGGCCAGGCCGGGGGAGGCCGACCCCAACCCGTCGGCCTGAGGGACGAACGCGGCACCGGGTCGTCCTGGACCGGCACGCGCCCCGAAGGCCCCCCGAGAACTTGCGCCGAGGCGGGCGCCCGGCGCCACGGCACGAACACGACTTCTGGAGCCAATCACATGCGAACCACCTACTGCGGCCTGGTCAGCGAGACGCTGATGGGCCAGACCGTGACCCTGATGGGCTGGGCCCATCGCCGCCGCGACCATGGTGGCGTGATCTTCATCGACCTGCGCGACCGCGAAGGGCTGGTGCAGATCGTCTGCGACCCCGACCGGCCCGAGATGTTCAAGTGCGCCGAGGGCGTGCGCAATGAGTTCTGCCTCAAGGTCGTGGGCAAGGTCCGCGGCCGGCCGGCCGGGACCGAGAACGCCAACCTGGTCAGCGGCAAGGTCGAGGTGCTGGCTCACGAGCTCGAGGTGCTCAGCGCGAGCATCACGCCGCCGTTCCAGCTCGACGACGAGAACCTCTCCGAGACCACCCGCCTGACGCACCGCGTGCTCGACCTGCGCCGCCCGACGATGCAGCGCAACCTGATGCTGCGCTACCGGCTGGCGATCGAGGTGCGCAAGTTCCTCGACCAGGAGGGCTTCATCGACATCGAGACGCCGATGCTGACCAAGAGCACTCCCGAGGGCGCGCGCGACTACCTGGTGCCCAGTCGCATCCACGACGGCCACTTCTTCGCGCTGCCGCAAAGCCCGCAGCTGTTCAAGCAGCTGCTGATGGTCGCCGGCTTCGATCGTTATTACCAGATCACCAAGTGCTTCCGCGACGAGGACCTGCGCGCCGACCGCCAACCCGAGTTCACGCAGATCGACATCGAGACCTCGTTCCTCGGCGAGGAGGAGATCCGCGCCATCACCGAGGCCATGATCCGCAGCGTGTTCCGCAAGGTGCTGGGCGTCGAGCTGCCGGTGTGCGCGCAGATGACCTATGCCGATGCGATGCACAAGTATGGCTCGGACAAGCCCGACCTGCGCGTCAAGCTGGTCTTCACCGAGCTCACCGAGGTGATGAAGGAGGTCGACTTCAAGGTCTTTGCCAACGCCGCCAACAGCGTCGGCGGCCGGGTCGCGGCGTTGCGGGTGCCCGCGGGAGGCGAGATGAGCCGCGGCGAGATCGACGGCTACACCGAGTTCGTCAAGATCTACGGCGCCAAGGGCCTGGCCTGGATCAAGGTCAACGATGCCGGCAAGGGCCGCGAGGGCCTGCAGAGCCCGATCGTCAAGAACCTGAGCGACGCCGCGATCGCCGAAACCATCGCCCGCACCGGCGCCTGCAATGGCGACCTGATCTACTTCTGCGCCGACAAGGCCAAGGTGGTCAACGACGCGCTGGGCGCGCTGCGCGTCAAGGTCGGCCACAGCGAGTTCGGTCGCTCGCACGGCCTGTTCGAGGACAAATGGGCGCCGCTGTGGGTGGTCGACTTCCCGATGTTCGAGCTCGACGAGGAGGCGGGCCGCTGGAATGCGGTGCACCATCCGTTCACCGCACCCAAGGACGGCCACGAGGACCTGATGACCACCGACCCCGGCGCCTGCGTGGCCAAGGCCTACGACATGGTGCTCAACGGCTGGGAGATCGGCGGCGGCTCGGTGCGTATCCATCGCGCCGACGTGCAGGCCAAGGTCTTCCAGGCGCTCAACATCGGCCCCGACGAGCAGCGGCTGAAGTTCGGCTTCCTGCTCGACGCGCTGCAGTATGGCGCGCCGCCACACGGCGGCCTGGCCTTCGGGTTGGACCGCATCGCCACGCTGATGACCAAGGCCGAGTCGATCCGCGACGTGATCGCCTTCCCGAAGACCCAGCGTGCGCAATGCCTGCTCACTGGTGCGCCGAGCCCGGTCGACGAGAAGCAGCTGCGCGAGCTTCACATCCGCCTGCGCAATCCGGCGCCGACGGCTTGAGGCGGCGGGGGCCCGGTCACGGACCGCCGTCGCGCCGCCGGGCGCCTGTGACATGATTCCCGCGGCCCGTGGCACGCCATCCCCGGGGCGGCCGTGCCGCGGGGTCGCGCCGCCCTGAAAGGACTGCCTTGATCGACGATCCACGCCACGACCGCGAATCGGGTTCGCGCGACGCCACGCTCGACACCACCCGCATCGACGACACCCGCATCGCCGCGGTGCGTGCCTTGGTCTCGCCGGCGGTGCTGCTCGAGGAGTTGCCCGTCACGCCGGCCATCGAGGCGCTGGTCGAGCGCAGCCGGCTGGCCATCGGCCGCGTGCTGCAGGGCCTCGACGATCGCCTGGTGGCGGTGGTGGGCCCCTGCTCGATCCACGACCACGACCAGGCGATGCACTACGCCCGCCTGCTCAAGGGCGTGGCCGACGAACTCGCCAGCGAACTGATCCTCGTCATGCGGGTGTACTTCGAGAAGCCACGCACGACAGTGGGCTGGAAGGGCTACATCAACGACCCGCGCCTGGATGGGAGCTTTCGCATCAACGAGGGCCTGCGGCGGGCGCGCGCGCTGCTGCTCGAGATCAACGCACTCGGCCTGGCCGCGGGCACCGAGTTCCTCGACCTGCTATCGCCGCAGTACCAGAGCGACCTGATCGCCTGGGGCGCGATCGGTGCCCGCACCACCGAGAGCCAGAGCCACCGGCAGCTGGCCTCGGGCCTGTCGTGTCCGGTCGGGTTCAAGAACGGCACCGACGGCAGCGTGCAGGTGGCGGCCGACGCCTTGCTCGCCGCCGCTGCGCCACATTCGTTCATGGGCATGACCAAGATGGGGGTGGCGGCGATCTTCGAGACCCGTGGCAATGCCGACGGCCACATCATCCTGCGCGGCGGCAAGTCGCCCAACAGCGACGCCGCCCACGTCGATGCCGCCTGCGCGGTGCTGCGCAAGGCGGGTTTGCGCGAGCAGGTGATGATCGACTGCTCGCACGCCAATTCAGCCAAGCAACACCGCCGGCAGATCGAGGTGGCCGGCGATGTCGCCGCGCGGGTGGCGACCGGCGACCGGCGCATCCTCGGCGTGATGATCGAGAGCCACCTGCACGAGGGCCGCCAGGACCTGGTGCCCGGCGTCGCGCCCAAGCCCGGGGTCTCGATCACCGATGCCTGCATCGGCTGGGACGACACCGCGCCGCTGCTGCGTCAGCTGGCACAGGCCGTGCGCGGGCGGCGGTCGGCCCGATGAAGGGGCGCTTCAAGATCCCGCAGAGCGTGCTGGTGGTGATCCACACGCCGGCGCTGCAGGTGTTGCTGATCGAGCGCGCCGACCGGCCCGGCTACTGGCAGAGCGTCACCGGATCGAAGGACAGCGCCGATGAGCCGCTGGTCGACACCTGCATCCGCGAGGTGGCCGAGGAGACCGGCATCCGCATCGGTTCTCCCGCGGTGCCGCTTGCTGCGCTTCGCGACTGGCAGCTGACCAACGTCTACGAGATCTACCCCGTCTGGCGCCACCGCTACGCGCCGGGCGTGACGCACAACACCGAGCATGTGTTCGGCCTGAAGGTGCCTGCCGACATCGAGGTCGCACTCGATCCGCGCGAGCACCTGCGCCACCAGTGGCTGCCCTGGCGCGAGGCCGCGGACCTGTGCTTCTCGCCCAGCAACGCCGAGGCGGTGCTGCACCTGCCACGCTTTCTCGGCTGAACGATGCGCCTGCGCCACTTCGCGCCTTCGCGGCAGCCACCCGTCACCCAGGTCAGCGGACAGGTCCTGCGCGTGGCCACCTACAACATCCACAAGGGCGTGCGCGGCGTCGGGCTGCGCAAGCGCCTCGAGATCCACAACCTGGGACTGGGCATCGAGGCCCTCGACGCCGACCTCGTCTGCCTGCAGGAGGTGCGCCTGTACCACCGGCGCGACGCGCTGCACTTCGACCAGACGCTGCTCGGCTGGCCCGACGAAGGGCAGGCCGATTTCCTGGCGCCCGAAGGCTACGAGGTGGCTTACCGCACCAACGCGGTGACTCGGCATGGCGAGCACGGCAACGCGGTGCTGTCGCGCTGGCCGATCGGCGACGTCGGCCACCACGACGTCAGCGACCATCGTTTCGAGCAGCGCGGTCTGCTGCATGTGCCGGTGTTGTGGCAGGGGATGCCGGTGCACGTGGTGGTGGCGCACCTGGGCCTGATCCACGCCAGCCGGGTGCGCCAGGTCGAGCGCCTGGCCGAGTTCATCGCGCTCGAAGTGCCGCCCGATGCGGCGCTGCTGGTGGCGGGGGATTTCAACGACTGGGGCGAACGCCTGGACGATCCGATGCACGCGATCGGCCTGAGGCGCGCCCGTTCAGGTGGGCCGTCGAGCCAGCGCACCTTCCCGTCGCGGGTGCCGGTGTTCGCGCTCGACCGCGTCTACACCCGCGGCCTGGCCTGTCTGTCGAGCACCGTGCCCCGCGGCCCGGCCTGGGCACGGATGTCGGACCACCTGCCCTTGCTGGTCGAACTTGCGCTCGAGTAGAGCCGACGGCCCGCCCTGACCGAGCCCCGATGATCCGCGACACCCCCACCGACCCCAACGCGCTGCCACAAGGGCCGGAGCTCACGGGCGGCAACGCGGTGCGGCTGCTGGCTGGCGGCGAGGAACTCTTCCCGGCGATGCGCGAGGCCATTGGCCGCGCGCGCCACCAGGTCTGGCTGGCGACCTACATCTTCCACGACGACGAGGCCTCGCAGGCGATGGCCACCGCGTTGGTCGATGCCGCGCGGCGTGGCGTGCGGGTGCAGGTGGTGGTCGATGGCTTCGGCAGCAAGGGCACGCTGGCCAGGCTGCGCGGCTGGCTCGATCCGTCCGGCGTGCATCTGGCGGTCTTCCGGCCCGTCGATCGCTGGTGGCGGCTGCTCCATCCGGGGCAGTTGCGCCGGCTGCACCAGAAGCTGTGCGTGATCGACACCGACATTGCCTTCGTCGGCGGCATCAACGTCATCGATGACCGCAACGACCTCAACCACGGCTGGACCGACACGCCCCGGCTCGATTTCGCCGTCGAGGTGCGCGGGCCGGTGGTCGAGGCGGTCGAGCAGACGGCCCGGGCGATGTGGACCCGCGCCGCGCTCGGCGCTGACTGGCGCGAGGAGATCGCGACGCTGGCCCGCAGTGCCGAGCCTCTGGCGCGCGCGCGCCGGCTGTTCGGTCGCCTGCGCATCCTGCCCTCGGCGCCGGCCGAGGGCGGCCAGGAGCCCTTGCCGGCGGTGCGCGCGGCCTTCGTCGTGCGCGACAACCTGCGCCAGCGGCGGGCGATCGAGCGCGCCTATGTCGAGGCGATCCAGTCGGCGCAGCGGCATGTCGGCATCATCTGCCCGTACTTCTACCCGGGGCGAATTTTCCGGCGTGCCCTGCGTGCCGCCGCCGGCCGCGGCGTGCAGGTGCGATTGGTGTTGCAGGGCAAGGCCGACTACCGGTTTGCCGCGCTCGCCGCGCAGGTGCTGTACGACGAGTTGCTCGCCGCGGGCGTCCAGGTCTATGAGTACACGCCAGCCTTTCTGCACGCCAAGGTGGCCATCGTCGACGACGAATGGGCCACGGTGGGTTCGAGCAACATCGACCCGCTGTCGCTGTTGCTCAACCTGGAGGCCAATGTCATCGTCCAGGACGCCGGCTTCGCCGATGTTCTGGAGCAGCGCTTCGACGCCGCGGT
>Ga0209797_10001221_pt1 | contig 12870 bp, 10 predicted proteins | sample DOMMetBare3Fresh_2_FD_187472 | JGI IMG/M metagenome (GOLD analysis project Ga0209797, IMG submission 187472) | Wetland sediment microbial communities from St. Louis River estuary, USA, under dissolved organic matter induced mercury methylation -... | ecosystem: Environmental > Aquatic >... | reverse complement strand
AAGCTCGACCTGCTCCTCCGGGTCGATCTGGCGGGAACGATGCACGCCTCCTGGGCCGCCGCGGAACTCATGCGGGAGCAGCCGGCCGGCGGTGTCATCATCAATATGTCATGGGACCGGGTGCTGCAGGGGATGCCCGGAGAGAATCCGGAACTGTTCTCCGCGGTCAAGGGCGGCATCCTCAGCTTCAGCCGGTCGCTGGCGCGGTCCGTCGCACCGGCCATCCGGGTGAACGTGCTCGGTCCGGGCTGGATCGAGACGGCGTTCGGCAACGGAGCCCCCGCCGCGTTCCGGGATGAGATCGCGCGGCAGATTCCGCTCGGCCGCTGGGGCGCGCCGGAGGACGTCGCCGCCGCCGCGGTCTACCTCGCCTCCGACTCGGCCCGGTTCGTTACGGGACAGATGATTATGGTGAATGGAGGAGATGTCATGTAACGGCGCGGCGACGCGGCCGTAACCAGCAAGCGGGCGACCCTTCCAGCCGCCTGCCAGAGGAGGACCACACCGTGGCCAAGACCGAGTACACGTACACCGAGACGGAGATCGCCGAGAAACTCGCCGGCTTCCCCGGCTGGTACTACGAGGATGGCTGGATCCGGCGGCAGTTCAAGACCGACGGCTGGCTCACGACCCTCGCGGTGGTCAACACCATCGGCTTCCTGTGTGAGGCGGCGTATCATCACCCCGATCTCGTCGTGACCTGGGGAAAGATCTGGGTGAAGCTGCAGACGCACTCCGCCGGCGGGATCACCGACAAGGACTGGGAGCTGGCCGCGAAGATCGAGACCGCCGTCCTCTGGAAGCCGACGGGGGGCGCCCTCGAGGGCACGCCGAACAAGTGGGTCCGCGGGGGCGACTCGAAGTAGTGCCGCCCAGCCGCGTTCTCTTCGTCACGGGCAAGCTCGCGGAGCCGGCCCTGCGCCGGACGCTGGCCGAGATGCGGCCACCGTTCAGCGCCGAGATCGCCGTGCTTAGAATCACCGTCGCGGCGCTGATGACCACGCCGTGGATCGCGAAGTTCCTCACCGTCCCCGAAGGCACCGACCTGATCGTGCTTCCGGGCCTCGTCGAAGGCGAGGTCGCGGTGCTGACGGAGAAATTCGGGGTGCCCGTGGAGAAGGGCCCGAAGGATCTCCGCGACATCCCGCAGCACTTCGGCCAGGCCGCGCAGGCCCGGGATTACGGCGCGTGGGACATCGAGATTCTCGCCGAGATCAACAACGCCCCCAAGCGCACCCCCGACGACGTGCGCCGGGAGGCCGAGCACTACCGCACCTCCGGCGCCGACCTGATCGACGTCGGCTGCACCCCCGGCGTCGCATTCCCCCGCCTCGCCACGCTGGTCCGCGAGCTCCGCGCGAGCGGCCTCAGGGTCAGCATCGATTCGTTCGACCGCACCGAGATCCGCACCGCCGTCGCGGCGGGGGCGGAGCTGGTGCTGAGCGTGAACGGCACCAATCTGGACGCCCTGGAAGACCTGAAAGGCACTGGCGCACGGGTGGTCGCGATTCCGGATTTCGGGACCGGACTCGCCTCACTGGAGCCAACCCTGGCGGCGCTGGAGCGCGCCGGCATCGGGTACCTGATCGATCCCATCGTCGAACCGATCGGCTTCGGGTTCATGGCCTCGCTGGAGCGGTATGCGGAGGCGCACCGGCGCTACCCCGACGCCGGACTGATGATGGGCATCGGGAACATCACCGAACTCACCAGCGCCGACTCCACCGGCGTGAATGCGCTGCTCATGGCCATCTGTCAGGAAGTCGGCGTCAAGGCCGTCCTCACCACCGAGGTCATCCCCTGGGCCCATGGGGCCGTCCGCGAGGTTGACATCGCCCGGCGCCTGATGCACTACGCGGTGACCCAGAAGACGCTGCCCAAGGGCGTCGACAACCGGCTGGTGACCGTGAAGGACGCGAGGATCCTGACCTACACGGAGCAGGAGCTTCGCGAGCTGCAGGCGGAGGTGAAGGACGCCAACTTCCGGATCTTCACCGACCGCGACACCATCACCGTCCTCAACAACGCCACGTTCGTCCGCGGCACCGAGATCCAGGAGATCTTCGACCAGCTCGGCGTCGAAGAGGCCGGGCACGCGTTCTATCTCGGCAAGGAGCTTGCGAAGGCACGGCTGGCGATTGCGTTAGGCAAGACCTACCGGCAGGAGGGCCAACTCGACTGGGGCTACCTCACGCCACCGGAAGACCCCCGCCGCGAGCACCTCAAACTCACCATGAGCCGCCCCCGTCCGGGCGACCCTCGTGGTCGCCCGCCATCGGCGATGCCGGCGCCCCCGCTGGACGACGCCCCCGATGCCTGAGTCGCCGCTCGTCGAGGAGCTCACCCCCGCCCCGGACCCGACCCAGACCGCCGAGCGGTTCCTGGGACAGCCACAACTGCTGTTTCTCGACAGTGCGGCCGATCCCGAGCGGCTGGGACGATACTCATTCCTGTCGGCCGCGCCCGCGGAAATCGTGCGCACCAAGGGCGCCGGCGGCACTCCCGCACTCGACCAGGCCCGCGCGCTGCTCGCCCCGCACACCAGCGTCGCGATCGAGGGCCTGCCCCCGTTTCAGGGCGGGATCGCCGGCTATCTGGCCTACGACTACGGGGCGGTCCTCGAACGACTCCCCGCCCCGCGCTACGACGACCTCAATCTGCCAGACGCGCTGCTCGGACTATATGACTGGGTCATCGCGTGGGATCACGCGGTGGGACGGGCCTGGCTCATCTCCACAGGCATGCCCGCGACCGGGCCCGCGAAGGCCGACCGCGCTGCCGAACGACTGCAGTGGGTACAGCGGATCTTGCATGGCCCGTCGCGCGGGGCGGCTGGACGGCCGGGGCATGCGGAGCCAAGGCATGGCTTGCCGCCGCTTGCCCCCTCCTTCCCGGTATCGGGGACGGAGAATGCCATCGGCATCGGGCTCCGCTCCTCGTTCACCCATCGGGGCTATCTCGATGCGGTCACGCGAGTCCGGGACTACATCATCGCCGGCGACATCTTTCAGGCGAATCTGTCGCAACGGTTCGAAGTGCCGCTCGAGGAGGATCCCTGGCACCTCTACCGGCGGCTCCGGGAGGTGAACCCTGCTCCCTTCGCGGCGTATCTGGAGTTCGAGGGAACGGCCATCGCGAGTGCATCACCGGAGCGGTTCCTTCGAGTGGATACCACCGGGCATGTGGAAACCCGGCCGATCAAGGGGACGACACCGCGCGGGTTGTCGCCGCAGCACGATGCCGCGCTGTCGCGCGCGCTGCGGGACAGCGAAAAGGACCAGGCCGAGAACCTGATGATCGTCGACCTGCTGCGGAACGACCTCAGCCGCGTCTGCCGACCGGGCACCGTACGGGTACCCGAGCTCTTCGCCCTGGAACGCTACCGCACGGTGCATCACCTCGTCTCGACCGTTGTGGGCGAGCTGGCGCCGGGGCGTGATGCAACGGATCTTCTGGCGGCGGCCTTTCCGGGTGGCTCCATCACCGGCGCCCCGAAGGTGCGGGCGATGGAGATCATCGCGGAACTCGAGCCGTCGCGGCGCGGCATCTATTGCGGCTCCATCGGCTACCTCAGCGCCACCGGCGCCTTGGACACGAGCATCGTGATCCGCACCCTGGTCGCGACGGGTGGACGGGTGACCTTTTCTGCTGGCGGCGGAATCGTCGCGGACTCGGATCCGGAGAGTGAGTACCAGGAGACGCTGCATAAGGCGCGAGCGCTGATCACGGCGCTCGCCGGCGCGGTGGCGACACCATGATTCTGCTGATCGACAACTACGACAGCTTCGTCTACAACCTCGCGCGCTACGTCGCGGAACTGGGCGAGGCGCCGCTGGTGCGGCGCAACGACGCGGTGACGCTCGACGAGATCGCACTGCTCGCACCGAGTCACATCATCATCTCGCCCGGACCCTGCACGCCCGCCGAAGCCGGCGTTTCGGTCGACGTCATCCGCCGATACGGTCCCGTGATCCCCATCTTCGGCGTCTGCCTCGGCCACCAGGCCATCGGTGCGGCGTATGGCGCCGAAATCGTGCGCGCGGGCCGTCCGATGCACGGCAAGACGTCGCGCATCCATCACGACGGCACCTCGGTCTTCACCGGACTGCCGAGCCCGCTGATCGCGACTCGCTATCATTCGCTGGTCATCGCGCCGGCGTCGGTGCCGGATTCGCTGCGGGTGACCGCCACCGCCGAGGACGGCGAGATCATGGCGGTCGCCCATACGGAGCATCCCGTCGTGGGGGTGCAGTTCCACCCGGAATCGGTGCTCACCGAATACGGCTACCGGATGATCGACTGGTTCCTCACCGGCGGCCATGGGCGGAATGTGCCCAACCGCGCTGACGGAGCCCCCGCACCCCCGAGCGGCGAGGAACCCGATATCGCGGCCCAGCCCCCCTCGCCGGAACTGGTGCGGTAGCAGCTGCCTCACACGACAGCGCACATTCAACCTGGAGTCAGGCATGCCGATCGTCAGAGCCTTCGCCCTGCTCGCCGCACTGACCGCGGCGCAGGCCCTCGCCAGCCCCGGATGCCTCATCGCACAGGCGCCCGCGGACTCCGTGCCGGGCTTCGAGGGGCGCATGGCGATGATCCCCACCCGCGACGGCGCCCGGCTGCACACATTCATCTATCAGCCGAAGGGCCACACGGAGCCGCTGCCATTCATCATGCTGCGCACGCCGTACGGCATTGCCGGCTCCCCGGCGCGCTACGTCCAGGCCTATCTGAAGGAACTCGCCGACGAGGGCTACATCTTCGTCTTTCAGGACATCCGCGGGCGGTACGATTCCGAGGGCCAGTTCGTGATGAACCGGCCACTGCACGACCCGAAGGACGCCAAAGGCGTGGACGAGAGCAGCGACACCTGGGATACAGTGGACTGGCTGCTCGGGAATACGCCCGCCAACAACGGACGAGTCGGAGTACTCGGCGTCAGCTATCCGGGCTGGCTCGCGGCAATGGCGGGCGTGAACCCGCATCCTGCGGTGCGGGCCATCTCGCCGCAGGCGCCGATGACCGACGCCTGGATGGGTGACGACTTCTTCCACCAGGGCGCGTTCCGGCTCTCGTACGGCTTCGAGTATGCGACCAGCATGGAGCTCTCGAACGATGGCTCCATTCCGGTGCCGATCGATCGCTACGACGCCTTCGACTGGTATCTGCAGCTGGGTTCGCTCGCCAACGTCAGCCGCACGGTGCTCAAGGGGAAGTCGGTGCCCACCTGGGAGAACTTCACGGCCCACCCGACCTATGACGCCTTCTGGAAGGCGCGTGCCCTGCCCACCTACCTGACCACGCTCACCGTGCCCACGATGACCGTCGGCGGCTGGTGGGACCAGGAGGACTTCTACGGCGCACTCAAGACCTACGAGACGCTGGAGAAGCTGGACACGAAGGGCATCAACTACCTCGTGATGGGGCCGTGGAATCACGGCGGCTGGAGCCGCGGCGCGGGCGACAGCCTCGGCAGGATCAGCTTCGATGACTCGACCGGGGCGTTCTTCCGGGAGCAGGCCCAGGCGCCATGGTTCGCCTACTGGCTCAAGGACAAGGGCCGGCTGCCGCTGCCCGAGGCACTGCTCTTCGAAGCCGGCAGCAACCGCTGGCGCGCCTTCGACAGCTGGCCCCCGAAGAACGGCACCCGACGCGCGCTGTATTTCGGTCCCGATGGCACGCTCTCGTTTGACGCACCCAAGGGGCGCCAGATCAGCGCATTTGACCAGTACGTCTCCGATCCGGCGCATCCGGTGCCGTACCGCAGCCGCCCGATCCAGCTGACCTATCACCCGCGCGGATCGGACTGGTATACCTGGCTCACCCAGGACCAGCGTCTGGTGGATGGCCGTCCCGATGTGCTCACCTGGCAGACGGCCCCGCTCACCGAGGATGTGACGATTGCGGGAGACATCGTCGCCAGACTCTTCGCCAGCACCACCGGGCGCGACGCGGACTGGGCGGTGAAGCTCATCGACGTCTATCCCGATTCCGGCGACTTCGCCCCGCGCATGGGCGGCTATGAGTTCATGATCGCCAACGACATCATGAGGGGCCGCTACCGGAAGAGCTGGAGTCACCCGGAGCCGCTGGTGCCGAACCAGGTGACGCCGTTCACCGTGGACCTGCACCAGCAGGCCTACACCTTCCAGCAGGGCCACCGCATCATGGTGCAGGTGCAGAGCAGCTGGTTTCCGGTGTACGACCGGAATCCCCAGAGCTGGGTCCCGAACATCTTCGCGGCCAAGGCGTCGGACTTCCGGGCCCAGACGCACCGGGTCTATCGCAGCGCCCAGTTCCCGTCCCACCTCGAGGTCACGACCGTCGCGCCATGATCATCGAGACGATCGTCACCTCCCTGGATCCGAACGGCGCGCTCAACTGCGCGCCGATGGGCGTCGAGTGGGACGAAGAGACGATCGTGATCAAGCCGTTCGTGGACACGACCACCTTCCGCAACCTCGTGGCGACTGGTGCGGCCGTCGTCAATCTCACCGATGACGTCATGCTGTTCGCGCAGGGCGCGATCGGCAGCGTGATCCTGCCGCATGGCCCCGCCGCCGTGGTACGCGGGGCCGTGCTGGACGCCGCCTGTTCCTGGCGCGAGGTCTCGGTCGTCTCGATTGATGCGACACCGCCCCGCTCCCGCATCGTGACCCGGGTGGTGCATCGCGGCGCCCGGCGCGAATTCCTCGGCTTCAACCGGGCCCGGCACGCCGTGCTGGAGGCGGCGATCGTCGCCACCCGCACCCATCTCATCCCCGCCGAGGAGATCCGGGCCGAGTTCGCGCGGCTGCAGGTGATCGTCGACAAGACGGCCGGGCCGAGAGAGCAGGAGGCGATGGCACTGCTCGCTGGCTATGTCCGCGACCAGCTCGCCGGGAGCCCGGCCGCATGAGCCAGCCTGAGGAGCGCCCGGAGCGGGTCCTGGTCGAGGCGCCGGCGCGCCTGCACTTCGGCATCCTGGATCTCCGGGGCCATCTGGGCCGGAAGTTCGGCGGCATCGGGGCGGCGATCCCGACGCCGTCCACCCTGCTCGAAGCCACCCGCGGCGAGCGGCTGACGGCGGAAGGACCGGACGCCGGCCGGGCCCAGGAGTACGCCCAGCGCTATCTGACGGCGAGCCGGGTCCCGGGCGGCGCTCACCTCAAGATCCATCGCGCCATCCCTACCCATGCCGGCCTGGGCTCGGGCACCCAGCTCGGCCTGGCGGTCGCGCGGGCACTGGCGGAACTCTACGGCCAGCCGTCCGAGCCGCAGACGCTGGCGCGGATGGTCGGCCGGGGCCAGCGCTCGGCGATCGGCACCTGGACCTTCGCCCTCGGGGGATTCGTGCTCGAGGGGGGACGCAAGGTGGGCAGCGATGCGGTGGCCCCGCTGATCTCCCGGCTGCCGATCCCAGCGGCCTGGCGTGCGGTCATCGCTATCCCGGATGGCCAGCCTGGCCTGAGCGGTCCGGAGGAGGTCAGCGCCTTCCGGAATCTGCCACCCCCTGAGGAGCGGGAGGTGGAGCGGGTCGCCCACCTGGTCCTGATGCAGCTGCTGCCTGCGCTGGCGGATGCCGACCTGACCGCCTTTGGCGCTGCCCTGACCGAGGTGCAGCGCATCACCGGCGGGTGGTTCGCCCTGGCGCAGGGGGGCTCCTTTGCCCCCGGTCCGACCGAGAATCTGGTGGAGCGGATGGCGGCCTTCGGCGCCGTTGGAGTCGGTCAGAGTTCCTGGGGCCCAACGGTCTATGGTCTGGTGCCACATCAGGATGCCGGGCGCGACCTGGCCCAGCGGGTCCGGGCTCATCTCGGCGGGCGGGGCCGCGTGTTCGAGACGCCGTTCGCGGAACGGGGCGCGCTGGTACACAGCACCTGGGCCCGGATCGGGCGAGATTGACAGACTATTCGCCTGACGGTATACTGGCCCTCCGTCACCATGCCGGGTTCCCGTCCGGAACCTTTCACAGGATGCACGGTACTACCACCTGAATCGGTGGGGCCGCAACAGTCGAGAATCCCCATCTCGACCGATAACAAGCCCGTTTCCACAATCAAATTGCGACTCCACCAGGGTTCCGGGTCTTTCTTCCGGGGCTCGGTTCCGTGCCTCATGCTGTTCTGTCATGGGAGCTCGCCCGATGATCGTTGCCGTCACTCCAGTCCAGCCGAGTCTCGCCCCGCGTACCGGGAGCGAGGGCAATGGCGTGTGCGGCTATCGCAATTCCAATTGCGGCATCCCTGCCAGCCATGCGTGCTGGCGGCGGAGCAGTGGGACATATGTTGTGTAACAGGTCGCGGCCAGCCGGCGGAGTCAGCCGGGTGGCCGCTGAGGCATTGTAGCAGGACGCAGGTGCAGTACCGGTCTCGGGGAGTGGCTGGGATCCGTTCGTGCACGCCGGCGCGAACGCCCCAAACAGGCCCCGCGCAGTCAGCAGTCCGGGAGGGCTGCTGGAACCCTTCATCATGAGGTCATCTATGAACCGTATTACCCGCAGGATGTTGTCTGGCGGGCTCGTCGCGGGCCTTTCTGTGCTCGCGGTCTCGGCCCATGCCCAGGCGCGTTCGGGGGCGTGGACTCGTAACGCTCCGGATGGCGACTGGCAGATGCCTGGCCGGGATTACAGCATGCAGCGCTACAGCCCGCTGGCGCAGATCAACACCGCGAACGTGGCCAACCTCAAGGCCGCGTGGACGTTCTCGACCGGCACGCTTCGCGGACATGAGGGCAACCCCCTCGTCGTCGGTAACGTGATGTACGTGCACACGTCCTTCCCGAACATCGTGTACGCGCTCGACCTCTCCAAGGAAGGCGCGCCGATGATCTGGAAGTACACCCCGAAGAACAATCCGGACGCGATCCCGATCGCCTGCTGCGACCTCGTGAACCGCGGCACGTCCTATCACCCGAGCGGCAAGATCTTCATCAACGCGCTGCAGGGTAACCTGGTGGCGATCGACGCCAAGACCGGCAAGGAACTGTGGACGGCGCAGCACCCGGCCCAGTCGGGCAGCCAGGTCGAGGCCGTTACTTACAAGGACGGCGCCACCATCACCAACGCTCCGCTGGTAGCGAAGGACATCGTCATCACCGGTATCTCCGGTGGCGAGTTCGGCGTCCGCGGCCGCGTGTCGGCGTTCGACGTGAACACCGGCAAGCACCTCTGGACCGCGTACAGCACGGGTCCGGACAGCGAGACCATGGTCCCCGAGAACGCCAACGCCAACTATCCGTCCCACAAGGGCAAGGATCTCGGCGTCACCACCTGGCAGGGCGATGAGTGGAAGCGGGGCGGCGGCACCACCTGGGGCTGGTACCAGTACGACCCCGAGCTGAACCTCGTCTACTACAACAGCGGCAACCCCGGCTCGTGGAACCCCGACCAGCGCCCCGGCGACAACAAGTGGTCCATGACCATGTTCGCCCGGAACCTGGAGACGGGTCAGGCGAAGTGGGCGTACCAGATGACGCCGCACGATGAATGGGACTACGACGGCATCAACGAGAACGTGCTGTTCGAGAAGGGTGGCCAGAAGTTGATGGTCCACTTCGATCGCAACGGCATCGCTTACACCGTCGACCGCACCAACGGCAAGGTCGTCGTCGCCAACGCCTTCGGCCCGATCAACTGGGCCAAGAGCGGCGGCACCAGCACCCCGGTTGAGGGCGTCGTGACCACGGGTGTCCCGGTCAAGGATCCCCGCTTCGGCACCAGCTCCAAGAAGAACGGCGAGGGCATCTGCCCGGCGGCCATCGGCTTCAAGGACCAGCAGCCGGTAGCCTACTCGCCCATCACCGGCCTCTTCTACGTCCCCGCGAACCACATCTGCATGGACTACGAGGGCGTCGAAGTGAAGTACACCCGCGGTCAGCCGTACGTCGGCGCGATCGTGCGGATGTTCCCGGGCCCCGGCGGCCACCGTGGCCGCTTCTTCGCCTGGGACCCGATGGCCGGCAAGGTCGTCTGGGACATCAAGGAGAACCTGGCCGCGTACGGCGGCGCGCTGACCACGCAGGGTGGCCTCGCGTTCTACGGCACGATGGAAGGCTGGCTCAAGGCCGTTGACCAGAAGACCGGCAAGCTGCTGTGGAAGTTCAAGACCCCGTCGGGCATCATCGGCAACCCGATGACCTACAAGGCCCCGGATGGCAAGCAGTACGTCGCCGTCCTCTCGGGCATCGGCGGCTGGGCGGGCATCGGTGTCGCAGCTGGCATCGGCGCTGAGGATCCGACTGCAGGCCTGGGCGCGCTTGGCGCCTTCGGCGATGCCGGTCAGTTCTCGACCCAGGGTGGCGTGCTCAGCGTCTTCGGGATGTAATCCGAGACAGGGGTAAGGCCAAGGCACGCCTTGGCCCTACCCCGCAGCACGACATTCCGGATAGGTTCCAAGACAGGGGCGGGTCTCTGACCCGCCCCTGTCCTGTCCTGTGAAGACCGAATTCCGGGCGCGGCTTACGCCTTCCCCTCCTCCGGCGAGGATCCCACCTCGGCCGCATGGGGTACACGACTGCATGACACGCTCTCGCCTGATCTCCAGTGCGCTCCTGCTGACCACGGCCCTGGTGCTTGGAGCATCCTCCCCCGTGGCCGCGCAGCGGCCGGCGGAGATGCAGCCGGGCATTCTCCGAGTCTGCTCCGATCCCGACAACCTCCCGAACTCCAACGCGGGCGGCGAGGGCTTCGAGAACAAACTCGCCGAACTGCTCGCCGCGACCTGGAATTCCAGGCTGGAGTACATCTGGTGGTCCGCTCCGCGGGGCATGATGCGGATGCTGAATGGCCGTTACTGCGACGTGTTCCTGCAGGTCCCCACCCGCTTCGACATGGCCGGCGTCACCAAGCCCTACTACCGGACCAGCTACGTGATCGTCCAGCGGAAGAACGCCGCCCACCGCGTCACCGGGCTGGACGACCCTGCGCTCAAGACCATGCGCATCGGCGTGCACCTGTTCGCAGCCGATGGCGAGAACACCCCTCCGGCGATGGCCCTGTCCGCGCACGGCGTGGTCGGTAATCTGGAGGGCTTCAGCACCACCTACGCCGGGGGACAGAACCACCCGGGTGACATCATCAAGGCTGTGGTTACCGACTCGGTGGACGTCGCGTTCGTCTGGGGGCCCATCGCCGGCTATTGGGCCAAGCAACTCGGCGCCGATGTCATCCTCACGCCGGTGGGGGACGACAGTCTCAGCGGGATCCCCTTCGCGTACAGCATGGGCATGGGCGTCCGCCGGAGGGATGTCGCGCTCCGGGACAGCCTCCAGAAATTCATCGACAGCAAGGGCCCCGAGATCCGCGGCCTGCTCGAGCAGTTCGGAATTCCCCTGATTCCTCTCCCCTCCGACTCCGTCGCGAAGGGAGCACCGGCCGGATCGGCCCGGTAGCTGTGTTACCCAGGCCGGCCGAACCATGGCGGGGTCGGCGATCACTAACTCGGAAAGGAACGTGCACTGCGATGAGGACGTCCGTTTTGCGCACGCTTGGCCGCGCCCTGGTCGTTTCGAGCTTGGCGCTCGCCCTCGCGGTGGCCACCGCAGCCGCGCAGCAGGTTCATGACGAGTGGCACCCGGCGCCGCGGGACACGATCGACAGCGACACCTACCAGGGCTGGAAGCAGTACGAGCTCAACTGTTCCCGTTGCCACGGTGAATACGCGGTGGGGACCTCCTTCGCGCCGGCGCTGGTGGCGTCGCTGAAGGAGGGAGGACCGATCCCGGACGAGCCCGCTTTCGTCACGGTCGTCTGCGCCGGGCGGCTCGACAAGGGGATGCCGGCCTGGTGCGCGCTGGGCCTCGAGATGGACAAGATCCAGCGGATGTACAAGTACATAAAGGGCCGCGCGGACGGAAAGATCAGTGCCGGCCGACCGATGGTGAAGGCGGACGGCTGATCCGCCGATCGCGGACGGATGCCGCTAGATTTGCGGGGCCGCGGCGTCGCCGCGGCCCTCGCCTTTTCCGGCTGACTGCCGTGGAGTCAGATATGCGTATTGCCCCGATCCCTGCCTTCGCCCTGGTGCTCGCATTCGCCCGGGGGGCCTCCGCGCAGGAGATGGGCGGCATGGCCCCCATGGGCGCCCAGCCGGGACAGGTCGCGGCCCGCCCCAGCGCCGATTCACTCCGTACCGCAGTACAAGTGAAGGCGTATCTCGCGTCGGTCGCAAACGCGATTCCAGACCTTTCAGGACTCGACCTTCGCGGCCTCGATCTGCGCGGCCTCGACTTCCACAAAGCCAACCTGACCAACGCCCGCCTCGACAGCACCCAGTTCGACGGCGCCAACCTCTTCTCCTGCGACCTCACCGACGCCATCGCACCCGGCGCCAGCTTCAGCGGCGCGAACCTGGATGTCGCAACCCTGCGGAGGGCCAACCTCCATCAGGCGAATCTGCGCAAGGCGAGCCTGTTCGCGACGATCATCGAGGCCGCCGACCTCAGCGGGGCCGACCTCCGCGAAACCCGCATCATCGGCCTGCTGCGGAAGGCCAATCTCGCCGGAGCGAACCTGGCCGGGGCCAACATCGGCGCGGACCCGGGCAATCAGTCCATGGGGGTCATGCGCGCCCAGTTCGTGCTCGCGGACCTTTCCGGTGCTGACCTGAGTGGCGCCAATCTCTACAAGGCGGACTTCTCCTATGCCCGCCTCGTCGGCGCTCGGCTCGTCGACGCCGACCTCGGCAACGCCGATCTGGTGCAGACTGACTTCAGCCAGGCCGATGTGACGAATGTGAACCTCAAATTCGCCGATCTGGATGGTGCCGTCGGCGACCTGCTGCGCGCCATGGACGTTGCGCGAAAGTTGCAGCTTGGACCAGCGCTCGCCAAGTGCCACTTTGATTCCGGCGCGCTGGCACACCGCGCCGCAAGGCCGTTGCGCGTGCTGCT
>Ga0209797_10001220_pt1 | contig 12872 bp, 11 predicted proteins | sample DOMMetBare3Fresh_2_FD_187472 | JGI IMG/M metagenome (GOLD analysis project Ga0209797, IMG submission 187472) | Wetland sediment microbial communities from St. Louis River estuary, USA, under dissolved organic matter induced mercury methylation -... | ecosystem: Environmental > Aquatic >... | reverse complement strand
TTTTGGTAGGCCGTGCTGGGCTCGAACCAGCGACCAAAGGATTATGAGTCCTCTGCTCTGACCAACTGAGCTAACGGCCCGTCGCAGGGTCGCGCATTGTAGGCGCGCGCGCCCTCGGCCTACCTCGGCGCGGACAAGGCGTTGGACACCAGCTTCGAGGTGATGTCGACGATCTGGATCATGCGGTCGTAGGCCATGCGGGTGGGCCCGATCACGCCCAGCGTGCCGACGATGCGGCCGTCGACTTCGTAGGGCGCGGTGACGACCGAGAGCTCCTCGAAAGGCACGACGTGGCTCTCGCCGCCGATGTAGATGCGCACGCCTTCGGCGCGGCTGGACACGTCGAGCAGTCGCATCAGCTCGGTCTTCTGCTCGAAGACGTTGAACAGCTTGCGCAGCGATCCGAGATCGCTGCCGAAGTCCTGGACGTCGAGCAGGTTGCGCTCGCCGGAAACGATGACCTGGCCGCCGCTGTCGGCGAGGACCTCGCTGCCGGCCTGCACCGCAGCCTGCATCAGGGCCGCGATTTCGCCGCGCAGCGCGTCGATCTCGCCCTTGAGCCGCTCGCGCACGGCCTCGATGGTGAGGCCCGCGTAATGCGCGTTGAGGTGGTGGGTGGCCTCCTGCAGCTCGGCCTGGGCGTAATCGCGCGCGGTGAAGATCACGCGGTTCTGCACGTCGCCGTCCGGCGACACCATGATCACCAGCACGCGCCGCTCGCCCAGGCGCAGGAACTCGATGTGGTGGAACACGCCGGCCCGCTTGGGTGCAGTGACCACCCCGACGAAGTGCGACAGGCTCGACAGCAGCTGCGCGGCCTGCGCGATGACGCGCTGGGGCTGGTCGGGCTGGAGTTGCTCGTGCACGCTGGCCAGGTCGGCCGCCACCTGCTGCGCATCGGGTGGGCGGGCGGTGAGCATGGTGTCGACGAACAGGCGGTAGCCGCGCGCGGTGGGCACGCGGCCGGCGCTGGTGTGGGGGCTGGCGATCAGACCCATGTCCTCGAGATCGGCCATCACGTTGCGGATGGTGGCGGCCGACAGCTCGAGCCCCGATGCCCGAGACAGCGTGCGCGAGCCCACCGGATGACCGTCGGCGATGTAGCGCTCGACCAGGGTCTTCAGCAGGGTGCGGGCACGCTCGTCCATGGTGCCGCTTCATTGTACGGAGGCCACTGTTCGCGGGCCCTGCCGCAGGAGGTGCTGTGGTGTAATTCCGCGCATGGCGGGCCGCTTCCTACATGCCGCGGTGGTGGGCAAGTACCAGGCCGACGGGATCCGGCCGGTGTTGGAGGAGATCGCCCATTTCCTGGTCGACCAGGGGCTCGAGGTGTCCTTCGAGGCGCGCACCGCGCACAACACCGGTGTCGTCGACTTCGGCGCCCTCGACACGCGCGGCATCGGTGCGCAGTGCGACCTCGCGGTGGTCGTCGGCGGCGATGGCACGATGCTGGGCATAGCCCGTGAACTCGCGCGCCACGAGGTGCCAATGGTCGGCATCAACCAGGGGCGCCTGGGCTTCATCACCGATATTCCGATCGGCCAGTTCCGCGAAGCCCTGGCGCCGATGATCGCCGGCGACTTCGAGGAGGAGCACCGGGCGATGCTCGCGAGCGAGGTCTGGCGCGACGGCGAACGCATCTTCGAGGGCCTGTCGATGAACGACGTGGTGGTCAGCCGCGGCGCGACGGCCAGCATGGTCGAGTTGCGGGTGGACATCGGCGAGGAGTTCATCGCCAACCTGCGCGCCGATGGGCTGATCGTCGCCTCGCCCACCGGATCGACGGCCTACTCGCTCTCGGCCGGTGGGCCCATCCTGCACCCAGGCATCGCCGGCTGGGTGGTGGTGCCGATCGCCTCGCACACGTTGTCCAACCGCCCGATCGTGCTGCCCGATGCCGGAGAGCTGCGAATCACCGTGGTCGCCGGGCGCGACGCCTCGGCCAACTTCGACATGCAGAGCCTGGCCAGCCTGCTGCACGGCGACCAGATCCGCGTGCGGCGTTCGGCGCACAAGGTGCGCTTCCTGCACCCGCGCGGCTGGAGTTACTACGCGACCCTGCGACGCAAGCTGCGTTGGTACGAAGGGGTGGTGTGACGGGCCCCCGCGTTCACCCCGGTTCGCCGCCCCCACGGCCCGCGCAGGGCCGCGGCGCGTCCCGCCGGAGAGCCTGACCATGCTGCGCCGTCTGGCCTTGCGCGACTTCGTCATCGTCCCGGCACTCGAGCTCGAGTTTCACAGCGGTTTCTCGGTGCTCACGGGCGAAACCGGCGCCGGCAAGTCGATCCTCGTCGATGCCCTGCAGCTCGCGCTGGGCGGGCGCGGCGATGCCGGCGTGGTGCGCGAGGGTGCGCCGCGCACCGAGATCAGCGCCGAGTTCGACACCCCGGCTTCGCTGGCCGGCTGGCTCGACGAAGCCGGCTTCGCAGCCGAGGATGCGCTGCTGCTGCGGCGCACGATCGACGCCAGCGGCAAAAGTCGCGCCTGGATCAACGGCAGCCCGGCGACGGTGGCCCAGCTGCGCGAGGCGGCCGAGCGCCTGGTCGATATCCACGGCCAGCATGCTTGGCAAAGCCTGACCCGGCCGGCCGCGGTGCGCGCGCTGCTCGACAGCCAGGCCGGCATCTCCACGCTCCGCCTGGTCGAGTGTTTTGCACGGCGCAAGGCAGCCCTCGACGCGCTCGACCGCGCGCGCGGACGCCACGACGAGATCGAGCGCGAACGCGAGCGCCTGGCCTGGCAGTTGGGCGAGCTCGACAAGCTCGGCCCCGCCGAGGGCGAGTGGGAAGCGCTCGACGCCGAACATCGCCGACTGGCCCATGCCCAGGCGCTGATGGACGCTGCGCGGCTGGCGCTGGAAGCCCTGTCCGAAGGCGAGCTCAATGCCCAGGGCCTGGCCGCCCAGGCGGTGAACCGGTTGCAGGACGTGGTGACCCACGACCCACGGCTGCTGCCGGTGATCGAGTCGGTGCACGCGGCGCTCGAGCAGATGCAGGACGCCGCGCATACGCTCAACAGCTACCTCGCGCATGCCGAGATCGACCCGCAGCGGCTGGGCGAGATCGAAGCGCGCCTGTCGGCGTGGCTCGGGCTGGCGCGCCGCCACCGGCGAGCGCCGGCCGAGCTGCCGGCGCTGCGTGCGCAGTGGCAGGTCGAGCTCGAGGCGCTGGACGCGGCCATCGATGTCGCCACCCTGGAGCAGACGCTCATCGCTGCCGAACGCGCCTACGACGAGAAGGCCCGGCAGGTGAGCCAGGCCAGGCGTCGCGCGGCCGCGCCGCTGGCTGCCGCGGTGACCCAGGCCATGCAGTCGCTGGGCATGGCCGGGGGCCGCTTCGAGGTCGCCTTCGAGCCCCTGGCGCAACCGCAGGCCCATGGCGTGGAGACGGTCGACTTCCTCGTCGCGGCCCATGCCGGCAGCACGCCGCGGCCGCTGGCCAAGGTGGCCTCGGGGGGCGAGCTGTCGCGGCTCGCGCTGGCCATCGCGGTGACCGCGGTGCAGGGCGGCGATGGCGCCGACACCTTGATCTTCGACGAAGTCGACGTCGGCATTGGCGGCGCGGTGGGCGATGCGGTCGGCGCGATGCTCAAGCAACTGGGCCGGGGACACCAGGTGCTGGCCGTGACCCACCTGGCCCAGGTCGCTGCCTGCGCCGATCGGCATTACAGGGTGACCAAGCTGCCCCGGGATGGCACCATCGCCAGCGAGGTGCGCCTGGTGGCGGGCCAGGCACGGGTGGCCGAGATTGCGCGCATGCTGGGCGGCGAGCGCATGGCCGACACCAGCCTTGCACATGCGCAAGCCATGCTGCACGATGCCGCACCTGCACCGCCATCCCCCACCCCGGCGCGCAGCAAGGCATGAACGACGCAGCATCCGATCCGCCGGTCGCTCCCGAGAGGCGAGAACTGGTGCTGATCTCGGGCATCTCCGGCTCGGGCAAGTCAGTGGCGCTGCACGCACTCGAGGATGCGGGCTATTTCTGCGTCGACAACCTGCCGCCCGAACTGCTGCGAAGCTACATGCAGCTGGAGCATCCACGCTATGTCGAGCGGGTGGCGATCGCCGTCGACGCGCGTGCCGCGCGCTCGCTGCCGGCGCTGGTGCCCCTGATCGACGAGCTTCGTGGCGAAGGGGTGCAGATCCGTGCGCTGTTCCTCGATGCCAGCACCGACACCCTGGTGCGCCGCTTCTCGGAGACGCGGCGTCCGCATCCGCTGAGCCACCCGGGACCGCACGAGACCGAGCAGCACGCCTTGATCGAGGCGATCGAGCTCGAGCGACTGCTGCTGGCCGAGATGCGCGAGGTCTCGACCGTGGTCGACACCAGCACGCTGCGACCGGCCGGGCTGCGCGCCCAGGTGCGACACCTGGTGTCGGCACCCAACGACCGGTTGACGCTGGTCTTCGAGTCCTTCGCGTTCAAGTACGGCGTCCCGCTCGATGCCGACTACGTCTTCGACGTGCGCATGCTGCCCAATCCCTACTACGTTCGCGAGTTGCGGCCGCTGTCGGGCCGCGACGAGCCGGTGGCCCGCTTCCTGGGCGAACACCCGGAGGCCGACGAGATGCTCGGGCAGATCGAGGCCTTCCTGCGCCGCTGGATGCCGGCCCTGGCCACCGATCAGCGGGCCTATGTGACGGTGGCCATCGGTTGCACCGGGGGGCAGCACCGGTCGGTCTACATCGTCGAGCAGCTCGCCCGCCGCTTTGCCGACCACGGGGCCACCCTCACCCGCCACCGCGAACTGGACGCCATCGATTGAGTGCCGGCTCGTCCGAGATCGCGGCGCTGCCGCTGTTCCCCTTGCAGGCGGTGCTGTTCCCGGGCGGCTTGCTGCGCCTGAAGGTCTTCGAGGCGCGCTACCTCGACCTGGTCAGCCGCTGCCTGCGCGAGCGCCAGCCCTTCGGCGTGGTGTGCCTGCGCCAGGGCCCCGAGGCGCGGCAGGCCGCGACGTCAGCGCCGGTGCAATTCGAGACCATCGGCGTCCTGGCCGATCTGCGCGAGGTCGATGCCGAGCAGTCGGGCATCCTCAAGGTGGCGTGCCTGGGCGGCCACCGGTTCGAGATCGGCGAACCGCGCCGGCAGGCCGATGGGCTCTGGCTGGCCGACGCGACGACGCTGGACGACGACGACCGGGTCGCCCCGACGCCCGAGTTCGCGCCCACGGTGCAGGCGCTGTCCCGGGCCATCGAGTCGCTGCAAACGCAGGGCCACCGGCCGTTCCTGGAGCCCTATCGGCTGAACGACACGGGCTGGGTCGCCAACCGCTGGTGCGAGATCCTGCCCATCCCGCTGGCCGCCAAGCAGAAATTGATGGAGCTCGGCGAGCCGCAGCGGCGGCTGCGGCTGGTGGCCGATTTCCTGCGCGGCCGGGGCGTCGTCTGATCCGCGGCCGCCGCGGGTAAGCGCGGCCGACCCGCTGATGTCGGCACTGGATCGGTCTCAAGCGGGCGGCACCTCATCGCGTTCGAGCCAACGCCGAATCGGTGCCGGCAGGCCCAGCGCCAACGCTCGATCGCGCGCATGCCAGCGACCGGTCGGCAGGGCCGACTCGAGTCGCCGGCGCTCGGCCAGGGGCAGTCGATCGGGCCAGCGCCAGCGCAGCGGCTCTAGCCGCCAGTCGCGGTGGGTCAGGACATGGGTGATCGCCGGCAGCAGGCTGCCCGCACCGGGCCAGCCCCGGGTGAGCGAGGTCAGCGCGGCAGCGTCGGCGAACTCGGCCATGCTCCACAGCCCGGCCCAGACCCCGCTCGGCGGCCGCTGCACGAGCCAGACCCGGTCGCGGTGGGTCAGCCACAGCAGCATGTGGCTCGCCCGCTGCCGGTTCGACCGCCTGGACTTGACCGGGTAGTCCGCCTGCCGGCCCTGGGCCCGCGCCACACACAGGTCCGACAGCGGACACGCCATGCAGCCGGGATCTCGCGGTGTGCACAGCGTGGCGCCGAGGTCCATCAGACCCTGGGTGTAGGCTTCGACGCCGCGCCGCGGCACCAGCGCCTGGGCACGCCGCCAGAGGTCGGCCTCGTGGCGCGACTGCGCGAGATCGAGCCCGAAGCCGAGCGAGCGCGCCAGCACGCGCTTGACGTTGCCATCGAGGATGGCGACCTTCTCGCCGCCGCAGAACACCGCGATCGCCGCGGCGGTCGAACGGCCGATGCCCGGCAAGGCGACCAGGGCCGCGCTGTCGCGCGGGAACCGCCCCCCATGCTCGGCGACGACGACCTGGGCGCAGCGGTGCAGGTTGCGCGCACGGCTGTAGTAGCCCAGGCCGCTCCACAGCGCCAGCACGTCGTCCATCGAGGCGGCGGCGAGGGCGGCGACGTCCGGGAAGCGGGCGAGAAAGCGTTCGTAATAACCCCTGACCGTGGCGACCTGGGTCTGCTGCAGCATGACCTCGGACAGCCAGACGCGGTATGGATCGCGGGTTCCCTGCCAGGGCAGGTCGCGCCGCCCGTGCCGGGCCTGCCAGGCGATGACCCGGTCGGCAAGATGCGCCGACGCCGCCGTGCTCACGCCACGCCGCGCGAGGCCGTGCTTTCCGCCGAGTGCACCAGTTCCAGCCGCGGGCCGGCCTCGGCAGCCTGGGTGGCGGCGGGTCCCCGTGGCCCGGTCGCGGCCAGGATGCGCAGGCCGTCGACGGCCTCGGCGATGCGCTGCTCCACCTGTTGCAGGTGGCGGTTGGCGGCCTCGACCTCCTCGATGCGGCTCTCCAGTTCGCCGCCGGCGAGTCGGATGCGGTTGAAGGCGTCGCGCCGGCTGTGCAGGCCGCGCCGACGCTCGCGCAACTGCGATTCGAGCTGGGTGGTGTTGGTCTTGGCCCAGAGCTCGACTTCGACGGCGGCGTTCTCGAACACCACCCGCAGCCGCGACAGAAGAACCTGCAGGAACTGCGTCAGGAAGCTGCGATCGGACAGGCGCCAGATCTTGGTCAGGCCGAAGTACCGTCCGTAGGCGGTCTCGATGCGTTGCAGTTCGCGCCGGTACGCGGCCAGTGCCGGCTTGGGCGCAGCGGCGAGCGCGAAGCCGTACTCCGCATTCATCTGCTTGTGGCTGGCCGCCAGCATGCGATCGATCTCGTCGACGCCGAGTTCGGCAGCGTCGAACAGCGCATGCAGTCGCTGACCCAGTTGGGCGAAGGCGCGCCCGGCGCCCAGGCGCAGCAGGCTGGCCTCGCTGTCGCTCTGCATGCGCGCGACTTCCTTGCGCACCCGCTCGCTGGACAGGTGGTTCATGACGTCGCTGGTCAGCCGCGAGTGCACCGAGCGCATCGCCGTCAATCGCGGCAGGCATTCCTCGAAGCTGGTGGCGTCGTGCTCCATTCGGCTGCTCATCATCTGCAGCTTGGCCGAACTCTTGCCTCGCAGCGACGTGAGCTCGGCGAGCTGTTCGGCCATCTGGCGGCGACGGTCGCCCAGTTGCCGCACCGCGATCTGCTGCAGCGACAGCACGCCATCCTCGATCAGGTGGCCGATCACCGCCCCGCGCTCGGGCAGGAGTTGACTCGACAAGGCCTGCTCGAGGGCCGACAGCCCGCTCGCGCGGAGCCCGGCGGCGTCCGATGCCAGCCGCGCCGTCAGCGCCAGCCGCGCCGACAGGGGAAAGACGCGGCTCTGCGGAACCGCCAGCGTCTGCGCCACCTGCTCGCACTGGCGCCGCACCTGGCCGGCCACCTCCTCGGCGGTGAGCAAGGGGTCATCGAGGGTATCGATCTTGTTGAGCACCACGAAGCGCTCGAGCGCGCGATCGCCGAGGTGGTCGCGCCAGATCGCGAGGTCCGAGCGCGTGACCCCGGCATCGGCGGCGAGAAGGAACACCGTGGCGTGCGCCGATGGCAACAGCCCCAAGGTGAGTTCGGGCTCGGCACCGATCGCGTTCAGGCCGGGGGTGTCGATGACCACCAGGCCGCGGCGCAACAGCGGGTGCGGATAGTTGATCAGGGCGTGTCGCCACGCCGGCACCTCGACCCGGTCGTCGTTGTCGCGTGGAGGATTGTCGTCGGGGGTCTCGTCGTCCCAGAACCCCAGTTCTCGCGCCTCGTCCAGGGGCACGCGCTGCGTGCGTGTCACTTCCTGCAAGGCACCGACCAGGCCTTCCGGGTCGGACAGCGGCAGCGCGACACGCTGCCAGAGTGCGGCGCGGCCCCGCAGCGCAGACACCGTCTGGCCCTCGCGCCGGGTGCCGATCGGCAGCAGGCTCAGGCTCGCCGGCTCGGACGGGTCCCAGGCCAGTTCCACCGGGCACATCGTCGTGCGCCCCGGCGTGGCGGGCAGGATGCGCCGCCCGGCATCGGCGAAGAACAAGGCGTTGATCAGTTCGGACTTGCCGCGTGAAAACTCGGCCACGAAGGCCACCACGAGACGGTCCGAGGCCAGCCGCTGGCGCAGCGAGTGGACCAGCGCGGCGCCGTCGGCATCGAGGGCGTCGTGGTCGACCAGCAGGCGCGCGAACTGATCGACGCGGCGATCGATCGCCCGCCGCCAATCGGCAAGTGAGTCCAGGTCGCGGGTCAGGGCGGTCGACATCGGGGCTGGGGTGGGTCGCGGCGCGCAACAGGGCATGCTAGCGGAACAGCTGCAGGCTGAACGTGAAAAATCGCGTATCCACGGCCGCCCATGGGAGGGCATGTGTCGGCATGAAACCACGCCCCAAGGTCAGCGGTGCTGGCAACGGGGGCAGAAGTAGGTCGCTCGCTGGGCCTGAACGATGCGGCGGATCGTGGCCCCGCAGCGCCGGCAGGCCTGGCCCTCGCGTCCGTAGACCTCGGCCTGGTCCTGGTAGGCGCCACGGCCGCCGTGTCCATCGCGGTAGTCGCGCAAGGTGGATCCGCCAAGCGCGATCGCCCGGCCGAGCACGAGGCGCAGCGACTGCAGCAGTCGCTCGCAGCGCTCGCGTCCGATGCGGCGGCCGGGAGTGCGTGGATCGATGCCTGCCCGGTGCAGCAACTCGCTGGCGTAGATGTTGCCCGCGCCGACCACCAGTTCGCCGCTCAGCAACAAGGCCTTGATCGGCGCGCGCCGGGACTGCAGACCCGCGCGCAGAGTGGCGGGTGTCAGTTCGGGATCGAAGGGCTCCATTCCCAACCGCGCCAGCAACTTGGCGGCGGGATCGAGGTCGATCGCCTGCGACCACACCACGGCGCCAAAGCGCCTGGGGTCGGTCAGGCGAAGCGTGCCGCGGTCGGTGAGCATCTCGAAGTGGTCGTGCGGGCCGCGGGGAGGTGGCGCATCGGCCAGGCTCAAGGAGCCCGACATGCCCAGGTGCATCAGCAAGCCGCCGTCGCGCGAAACCTCCGCCAGCGGCAGCCACAGGTACTTGCCGCGCCGCGCCATCGGCCCGGCGCGCAGGCCGGCCAGCGACGCCGGCGTGCAGCCCAGGGGTTGGCGCAGGGCCTTGCCGACCCAGGCCTCCCTCACCGTGGCGCCGAGCAAGCGGGCACCGAGCGAGACACGCGTGACTTCGACCTCGGGCAACTCGGGCATCGTCAAATTATGGTGGCGGGCCAGAAACCGGCCGCGCTCCTAGAATCGGTCGACATGTCGGGAGTCGCGATGACCGGGTCGAATATGCACAAGCACACCCGTGGCACATGGGCCGCGCTGGGGGTGGTGCTGGCTGCATGTTCGATGTCCGCATCCGGGCAGGCGGCGCCGGCCCAGGCGTCGCTCGATGCGCCGCTGTTCTACCAGCTGCTGATCGGCGAGATCGAACTGAACTCGGGCCGCGCCGCCAATGCCATCGAGATCGTCCTCGACGCCGCACGGCGTCACAACGACGCCCAGCTTTACCAGCGTGCGGTCGACATCGCCCTGCAGGCGCGCGCCGCCGACCAGGCGCTCGCCGCCGCCAAGGCATGGCACTCCGCCCAACCGGCCGCGCTCGACGCATTGCGTTACCAGACCCAGATCCTGCTGGCGCTGAACCGCATCGACGAAATGGCCGAGCCACTCGGCGGCTGGCTGGCCGGCACTGCGGCCGCCGACCGGCCGGGCCTGATCGCCGCGCTGCCGCGCCTGCTCCAGCGGCTGACCGACCGCCAGCAGGCGCTGGCCCTGCTCGAACGCGTGCTCGGCCCCTACCGCGACCAGGCCGACACCCGCACCGCATGCAAGGTGGCCATCGGCCGCGGCGCGCTGGCGGCGGGACAGGGCGAGCGGGCATTGGCGCTGGCCCGCGAAGCCGCAGCCGCCGACCCGGCCGCCACCGGGCCGGTGCTCCTGGCGCTCGACCTGCTGCCGGGCCAGGTCGCGGCCGAGCAGATCGTCCAGGAGCACCTGTCGCGCCCGCTCGCCGAGCCCCTGGTGAGATTGGCCTATGCGAGGACGCTGACCCAATCGCAGCGCCTGGCCGATGCCATCGCGCAGATCGATATCGTGACACGTGAGCGTCCGCAGATGCCCGAGCCCTGGTTGACGCTCGGCGCACTGCACGTCGAGCTCAAGCACGCACGTGAGGCCGAGGCGGCGCTGCAGCGCTACGTCGACTTGGCACCGGCGGCTGCACCGCCGGCGGCCGAGGGCGCCGACGGCGCGGACAGCGGCTCCGATTCCGGCGCTTCGACCGCCGGCGAGCGCGACCTGACGCAGGCCTGGATGCTGCTGGCGCAGGCCGCCGAACTGCGTGGCGACCTGCGCGCCTCCGAGGCCTGGCTGGCCAAGGTCGTCAATCCACAGCGCGCGCTCGAGGTCCAGGTGCGGCGCGCCACCCTGCTCGCTCGCCAGGGCCAGCTTGCCCAGGCGCGCGCGCTGATCCAGGCCGCCCCGGAGCGCACCGGCGACGACGCACGGGCCAAGTTCCTGGCCGAGGCCCAGGTGCTGCGCGAGGTCAAACGCTGGCGCGAGGCCGGCGAGGTGCTGATGGCGGCCAACCAGCGCTACGGCGGCGATGCCGACCTGATCTACGAGCTGGCGATGGTCGAGGAGAAGCTCGAGCGCTTCGCCGACATGGAACGGCTGCTGCGCCAGGTCATCGAGCTCAAACCCGATCACTCGCACGCACACAACGCGCTCGGCTACTCGCTCGCCGATCGCAACCAGCGACTTCCCGAGGCGCGCGAACTGATTCGAAAGGCGCTCGAGATGTCCCCCGGCGACCCCTTCATCATCGACAGCCTGGGCTGGGTGGAGTTCAGGCTCGGCAACCACGAGGAGGCCTTGAAGCTGCTGCGGCAGGCGTACCGCTCGCGGCCCGACACCGAGATCGGCGCTCACCTGGGCGAGGTGCTGTGGACGACGGGCCAGCGCGACGAGGCACGCCGCATCTGGCTTGAGTCGCGAGGCCGAGACGAGGCCAACGAAGTCCTGCGTGAGACCCTGGCCAGGCTGAAGGTCGGCTTGTGACCCGCTCGGGCCGGGCCGCGGCATGCGGCCTGTGGTGCACCCTGTGGTCCGTCGCCTGGCTGGCCGGCTGCGCGCAGGCGCCGACGGTACCGACTGCAAGCCTCGCCGGCAGGCTGGCACTGCGCATCGAGGGACAGGACGAGCGCAGCTTCAGCGCCGGCTTCGAACTCAGCGGCGATGCGCAACAAGGCACGCTGTGGCTCACCGGCCCGCTGGGAGCGACCGCTGCCAAGGCCGCCTGGTCGCCGGGCGAAGCCTGGTTGGTCGCCGACAAGGGCCGGCAGGACTTCGCCGACCTCGACGCGCTGTCCACCGCCGCGCTCGGTGAGCCGGTGCCACTGGCCGCCCTGTTCGATTGGCTGCGGGGCCAGGCCTGGCGCGGCGCACCCGTCGCCGCACGGGGTGACGGCGTCGCCGGGTTCGAACAGCTCGGCTGGCGGATCGACCTCTCGCGTTGGGCAGACGGCTGGATCGAGGCGCAAAGGCGGGCCGTGCCCGTGGTCACCGTTCGCGCCCGGCTGGAACGACCGTGAACGCGCTCTGGGACGTGCCGGCGCCGGCGAAGGTCAACCTCTTCCTGCACGTCATCGGACGGCGCAGTGATGGCTACCACCTGTTGCAGTCGGTCTTCGTGCTGATCGACTGGTGCGACACGCTGCATTTCGAGCGCCGTCGCGACAGCGTCCTGCGCCGCACCGACCTCGGCCCGGCGCTCCCCCCCGACGACCTGTGCCTGCGCGCTGCGCGAACCCTGCAGGCAGCCAGCGCGAGCACGATGGGCGCCGACATCTCGCTCGTCAAGCGGGTGCCATGGGGCGCCGGGCTCGGTGGCGGCAGTTCCGATGCGGCCAGCACCTTGCTCGCGCTGAATCGGCTGTGGGGCTTGAACTGGCCGCGCGAGCGGCTGCTGGCGCTCGCGCTGACGCTTGGCGCCGATGTGCCCTTCTTCGTCGGTGGTCGCAACGCGTTCGTCGAAGGCATCGGCGAACGCCTGACCCCGCTGTCGTTGCCCCGCATCTGGCTGGCCGTCGTCAAGCCCGGACAGGCCCTCGAAACCACCGCCGTCTTCGCCTCGCCGAACCTGGTCCGGAACACCGATGCTGTTATACTTTCCGACTTTCTCGCGCACGCCCAACTGCCAGGAAAGCTCCTCGACGGATTCGGTCGCAACGACTTGCAGCCACCCGCCGAGAGCCGATGCCCCGAGGTGACCGAGGTCGCCGCGTGGCTGCAGGCCAGGTACGGCCACAGCCGGATGTCGGGCTCAGGAAGTGCGGTGTTCGCGAGAGCCGGCGCAGGCGACCAACCCGTGGCGACATGGGGCGAGAGCGAACTCCCGTCCCGATGGGTCGGACGCATGTGCCGCAGTCTGGAACGCCATCCGCTGTCGGAATGGGCCGACTGACCAGGTTCGAAGGGCGCGGCGCAGGCCGGGTCCTGTGTAGGGGAGTCGCCAAGTTGGTTAAGGCATCGGATTTTGATTCCGACATGCGAGGGTTCGAGTCCTTCCTCCCCTGCCACACAGCTTCGA
>Ga0209797_10001219_pt1 | contig 12886 bp, 13 predicted proteins | sample DOMMetBare3Fresh_2_FD_187472 | JGI IMG/M metagenome (GOLD analysis project Ga0209797, IMG submission 187472) | Wetland sediment microbial communities from St. Louis River estuary, USA, under dissolved organic matter induced mercury methylation -... | ecosystem: Environmental > Aquatic >... | reverse complement strand
GTGCGCGGCGTCTCGAACCATGGGGCCGCCCATCCTTCGAGACAGATGCACGCAAGAGCGTGCATCTCCTCAGGATGAGGCGGGTATTCCGACCCGATCCAACTGAGCAAAATCTGCTCTACCTTCGTGGGGGTGGGTCGAGCCTCCCCCACAGAAACGTAGCCGGGCCGCATTCGAGGCCAAAGCTTCTTGTAACCGAGAATCCTCATGGCCTGCTCCTCGACCTGGCGGGCGCTCCTTGGTGCCCGCCAGCGTCCTGATCTGCTCCGGCAGCTTCACGAGTTTCTTACGGTCTGGCTCGCGGCGGGCCCGCTTGCGGGTCCGCAGGCGTTGGCTGGTGCAGGGATTTGAGCGAAGAATGCAATGCCGAGCACGAGTGCGAGCGCGCGCATCAATGATTGAAGCCGGAGCCCCTTCCAATTTCACCTGCCCCCGCTGGAGGAGGTGGAGAAGACGCTGATCGACCAGCTCGACTTGCACTATTTGCACGCCCACCAGATCGCGTCACGGGCCGAGCAGGCGGCGGTGCGGGCGGCCGGCATTTCCTGGAGCGCCTATGACGATTTCATGCAGAAGTACGTCAAGCACATCGGCGACGAGCGGCTGACCAAGGTGCCGGCCAATCTCGATCTCAAGCCCTACCGCGATGAGCACGATTACGACCTCGTGCAGCGCATGCTGGCCTCCATCAAGCGCGGCGATGCGCCGAACGGGCTTAAGGCCGAGCACGTGATGGCGGCGGTCGACCGGCACATGCCGCATCTGAAGAACTACAAGCCGAAGAAAGCAAAGCCGACGAAGGCTCGCGGCAAGAAGCGCTAGCCTGTTCGCGCGAGGACATCGCGCCCGCCGCCAGCGTGCCCACGTCAACCGCTCGCCAAGCGGAGTTTCGGCTTGACGTCACGGATGCTGAGCGCCGGATCGTCATTTGTCGAGATGGTCTTTAAGGCGCTCCCTATTTTCAGCGCTGGGAGCGCCAAAGAACACATCGTCGGCCTTCAGCGCTTTGGACCGTAGCATCCCGTAGGCTTCAGACCCGTCCTGCGCAATCAAGAACACGATGCGGTTTGCCACGCAGTCGTGCGGCCAACAGACCCAGCCAAGATAAAATTTCTTGTAGGAAATCACCAGACCGTCGGCCGGCGGAGACAATCCCTCAAGCGACCTGACCCAGGCATTCGTGGAGAAGGGGCCCGGTACAATCGACTGCCATTTAGCGACAATCTTGGAGCTCTTCGCTTTGATGTCGATAAGGTAGTAGGTGTCGAAGGCAAGAGCGGGGGTGGTGGCGATCGCGCAGGCGATCGCCAGTGTCGGCAATAGTGTTGCAGGCAGGCGAGCCGGGGACATACGGCGCATTGAAGACCAGAAACGACTGTTTGTGTAAATGCACTGTCTCGCGCGGGCATCCTCGCAATACGACAGCGTATGTCTCGCTGCCCGCCAACCAATGACGACGGACGGCACCGCGTGATCCAGCTCAAGACCTATCGCAAGGTCGCGCCTTTGCTTGGCGCCGGGCACATTGCTGCGTGAAGCTTCTCGATCGCATCGAGTGATTTCCGCGCGGCCTCGATCGTTTCCGAAAGTTCTGCAGAAGTTTGCCGTTCGTCGGGAACGTGTTTCATATCTCCATCTATTGCTTCCATCATGGACTTGGCGATATCAGCGCCATTGGCCATGGTTGAGAGATTGAGCTCCTTGATCGTACGTCCCATGCTGACCGCGCAGTTGGCCTGTCGGTCGAAAGCCGATTTAACCGCTCTAAATCGCGGAAAAAAATCTTCGACCAGCTTTATGTCGGTCGCAACGCTCTCAGACGCCAGCCTGCAGACGGGTTCGATGGTCTTGAAGCTTGGATAATTCATCTGGACGATCTTGTCGTATTCCGACCTGAGTTTCTGCGATTCGGCGATAATCGCGTTCACGCTACAAATGAAATGCTCCCGCCCTCGATAGCAGCCGTCCAACTTGATCGGGCCTTTTGGACCCGGCAGCACAAGATCGGTTTTCGCGAATTGCTGATCGCAGGACGCTGTCGGAGTGTCGGATTCGAGGGTTGTGGCCGCCGTTGGGCGGGCGACGAGAGCCTGCCGCGGCTGCCTAGGTTGCGGCGCTTGCTTGACTTGCTGGACTTGCCTGACTTGCTGAACTCGCTGGACTTGCTGGGCACCAGCAGTTTGAAAAAACGAACCGTTACGGAACAACTGATCCGAAATACTCACTCCCACAATCACCAGGCAGGCGTAGGTGACGGCACGCATTGCGATGCCAATTGATCGCATCATTGCGGAGGTCTCCCATTTTTTTCCAGTTGATCGCATCATTGCCAAGGTCTCCCAGTGCCCGCTGTCTCAGGATTTGATGTTCGAGACTACGGGTGCCATGACGACGCCGCGCCCATCGATCGGATGACGCCAGAGATATTGTCCACAGTGCGGAAAATCCGGTGACGAGCTTGGTGTGTTCAGCGTTGCCTTGGGCGCGAACAGTGCGGCAATCTATCCGTGAATTTGATGTAGTATTTTACCCAAGCTGTCAGGGAGGTATCGAAGTCACAGCTTTTTTGTGGCGACGACGCTTTTGCGGCGACGACGCTCATGTCATGCGGCGGGCACGACAGCCAATCGATGCCGCTCGGAAGAAGAAAATACCGTCACATGCGATTGAACTGGTGGGCATCGCGGGGGTGGCCCCAAAAGGCATGGCACTAGGCCCCGCACCGCTGCTCGCACAGGCGCGGGACCGGCCGCCTCTGCTCAACCAGCTGTCACTCCTTCATGTATTCAATCGCCAGTTTCACGATCTCGCTTGGCGTCGCATAGACGTCCTTGATCAGCGCGTCGGCGTCGGCGCCCGAGATCGGCCGCACGTCGAGATCCTGCCGCTTGGCGTCGGCGAGGAATGCGGGGTCTTTCATGGTCGCGTCGAAGGCCGTTCGCAGCGCCTGCAGGCGGTCCGCCGGCACGCCGGGCGGCATCACATAAGGCCGTGCCATCACCTGGCGCGAGACGATCAGCTTGAGCGCGGTGCGCTGCTCGGCGGTCTCGGCCACGTCGGTGACGAGCGGCACGTGCGCGAGCTCGTCAATCTTTTGCGCCGCGAGCTGCAGCACCACGTCGATCTGCTTGCCCTCGTACATCTCGCGGTTCCAGCTGATGAGGCTCGACCACGACCAGCCGCAGCGCCCGTCGACCTCGCCGCGCCTGATCGCGATCACGGCCTCGGCGGCGCTGCCATAGCCGGCCACGACCTTCATCGGCAGCTTGAACATCTTGCGCAGCACGGTCGGGAACACGTCGGAATCGGCGCCCGCGCCGGTCGAGCCGATGATGTAGGGCTTGGTCCGCATGTCGGCCCACGATTTGATGCCGGCAGCCGAGCGGAACGCGCAGACGCCGACCTCGTTCGAGATGCTGCCGAGCCAAGCGAACTTGCGCGCATCGAACTGCGTGCCTTCGCTGCGGCCAAGCAGTGGATCGAGAAAGGCGCCGCGCGAGAAGCCGCCGAAGGTCGAGCCGTCCTTGGGCGCGATGGTGTAGAGGAAGTTCGCGGCCTTGATCGAGCCCGCGCCCGGCATGTTCTGCACCACGATTGAGGGATTGCCGGGAATGTGGCGGCTCATGTGGCGCGCGAGCGTGCGGGCGTAGAGATCGTAGCCGCCGCCCGGCGCATAGCCGATGACCAGATTGAGGGTGCGACCGGCGTAGAAGTTGGAGACGGCCTGCGCGGGTTGGCTGGCGCAGATGAACGCGAACGCGGCCACTGAGAAGTGCCAAGTACTCGCCGAAAAGCGCCAAGTGCTCACCATTGTTAGCTTATAGCACCCGGGCGCGCTGCGGTCAGCGGTGCAAACGGGCCGGTTGCGGCGCAAAACCGCGTCGTGTTATGCGACGGCCGCAACCCAAGGTCAGGTCGCTCATGTCCGTCGATGCCGACACCGTCCGCCGTATTGCGCATCTCGCCCGCATTGCGGTCGCCGAGGATGAAGTCGAGCACCTCAAGGGCGAGCTCAACGCCATTCTGGCGTTCGTCGAGCAGCTCTCAGAGGTGAACGTCGAGGGCGTCGAGCCGATGACCTCGGTCACCCCGATGGCGATGAAGAAGCGTCACGACGAGGTCACCGACGGCGGCATTCCGGACGACATCGTGCGCAACGCGCCCGCGACCGAAGGGCATTTCTTCCTGGTGCCGAAGGTCGTCGAGTAAGTGGTGCGCTTTGCCGGGCTTGCGCGCTTGCCGGGGAAGCTCTATGTTTGCTTTAGGTGAATGGCGGTGGTGAATGTGGGGCACTGCGGATTGAAGGGGTTGCTTGGAAATGGCTTATAGAAGCGCCGCCAAACGAACCCAAAAATCAAAATAGTCTAATGAAATCAATTGTTTGACTTCGAAATGGCGATGACAAGCACATCCGGTGTGTTAGGGACGGGCTCGGATTTCGGGTGTCGCATGGTTTTGGCAAAACGAACCCAAGAAGAGGAAAAGTTTAATTATTTCAAATTCTTACGCGATGATTGCGGTGTATTGATGCCACGCATTCTGATCCCGGCAGGACGAGGGTGGGGCGATGTGCTGGGCATGTGAAGAGCAGGATCTGATGTATCGCTACGAGCTTGAAATGGCGGTCGCGCGTGGCGTGATGCCGGAGGGCTTCACGGCGGCTGATTTCGAGGCCGCCGGCCTGCCGGTCCCTGGCCGCCCCAAATCGTCCACCTCGTCCAATCCTGCGAACAAGCCCGCCACCAACCCCTTCGTGTGCGACGCCCCGGACAAGGAATGACCGACCTTACTTCGCTGACGCTTGGCGAGGCGCGCGACGGGCTCCGCACCAAGCGCTTCTCGGCGGCCGAGCTTGCGGATGCGCATCTCGCCGCCATGGAAGCGGCGCGTGCGCTCAACGCCTATGTGCTGGAGACGCCCGAGGTCGCGCGCGCCATGGCGGGCGCGGCGGATGCGCGCCTCAAGGCCGGCGACGCGCGGCCGCTCGAAGGCATTCCGCTTGGAGTCAAGGATCTGTTCGCCACTCGCGACGTGCGCACCACCGCCTGCTCGCGCATCCTCGGTGATTTCACGCCGCCCTACGAGTCGACCGTCACCGCCAATCTCTGGCGCGACGGCGCCGTCATGCTCGGCAAGCTCAACAACGACGAATTTGCGATGGGCTCCTCGAACGAGACGTCGTGCTTCGGGCCGGTGGTCAATCCGTGGCGGCGGCGCGGCTCGAATATCGGAGCGGGCGACGTGGTGCCGGGCGGATCGTCAGGCGGATCGGCGGCGGCAGTGGCGGCGCAGCTCTGCATCGGCGCGACCGCCACCGACACCGGCGGATCGATCCGCCAGCCCGCGGCGTTTACCGGAACGGTCGGGATCAAGCCGACCTATGGGCGCTGCTCGCGCTGGGGCATTATCGCGTATGCGTCCTCGCTCGATCAGGCCGGCCCGATCGCGCGCACGGTGCGCGACGCCGCGATCCTCTTACGCTCGATGGCCGGGCACGACCCGAAGGACACCACGTCGGTCGATCGTGCGGTGCCGGACTACGAGTCAGCCGTCGGCCAGTCAGTGAAGGGCCTGAAGATCGGCGTGCCGAAGGAATACCGCGTCGATGGCATGGCGCCCGAGATCGAGACGCTGTGGGAGCAGGGCGTCGCCTGGCTCAAGGCCGCGGGCGCCGAGATTGTCGACATCTCGCTGCCGCACACCAAGTACGCGCTGCCGGCCTATTACATCGTGGCTCCTGCCGAGGCGTCATCGAACCTCGCGCGTTATGACGGCGTGCGCTACGGGCTGCGGGTGCCGGGGCGCGACGTCGTCGACATGTACCAGAAGACGCGCGCGCAAGGCTTCGGCAAGGAAGTGCGCCGGCGCGTGATGATCGGCACCTATGTGCTCTCGGCCGGCTACTACGACGCCTACTATCTGCGCGCGCAGAAGGTGCGCACCCTGATCAAGCGCGACTTCGAGGACTGCTTCGCGCGCGGCGTGAATGCGATCCTCACCCCGGCGACGCCGTCCGCCGCCTTCGGCATCGGCGAGAAAGGGCAAGCCGATCCGATCGAGATGTATCTCAATGACGTGTTCACGGTGACGGTGAACATGGCGGGCCTGCCCGGAATGGCGGTACCGGCCGGACTGTCGCCGCAAGGGCTGCCGCTCGCCCTGCAGCTCATCGGCCGGCCGTTCGACGAGGAGACGCTGTTCTCGCTCGGGCAGGTGATCGAAGATGCGGCCGGGCGCTTCCAGCCGCAGCGGTGGTGGTAGGACCGCGCGAGGGAGCTCGCATGACGCTTGCCGAATTCAAGCACAGCCTCTCGGACACGCGCCCGCCTGCGGGCCTCGGCGCTGCGCTCACCGCGCTGTGGTGGGCGGGCAAGGACGACTGGGAACGCGCACACAAGATCGTGATGGACGAGAGTGACAAGGATTGCGCCTGGGTGCACGCCTATCTGCACCGGCTCGAAGGCGAGCTCGAGAATGCCCGCTACTGGTACAGGCGGGCGGGGAAACTCGCGGCGTCGGACGCGCTGCCGGCCGAATGGGCGGCGATCGCCTCGGCTCTTCTCACCGGGCAAAGCGAGGCGTGAGCGCTCCTCACTTCGGCATGGCGTCGTACACGACCTTGCCGCCCACCATGGTCATCAGCGGCTTGATGTCCTTGATCTCGTCGGCCGGTACCGTGAGATAGTCGCGGTCGAGCACCAGCAGATCGGCATACTTGCCGCGCGCGAGCGAGCCGAGGTCGCCCTCCTGGAACAGGAAGCGGGCGTTCGAGCGCGTATGCGCGATCAGCGCCTCCTCGCGGGTGACGGTCTGGCGGTTCACCAGGCGGCCGCCCACCATCTTGCCGGTGACGGCGAGGCTCAGGGTGTAGAACGGGTTCGACGTCGTCACCGCGGTGGCGTCGGAGCCCAGCCCCCAGTGGATGCCGGAGTCCTGGATGCGCCGGAACGGCGGCATGTCCCAGGCCTTGTCGCCGTGCACCTTGTGCATCAGCGCGCCCTGGATCAGCGGCCGGCTGTGGATCTGCGCCGACATGCCGAGCCGCTTCATGCGCTCGAGCTGCGCCTCGGTGACCTGGTCGAGGTGAGAGAACGACCAGCGCAGCCCCTTGATCGGGCGCTCCTTGTTGATGCTTTCGTAGACGTCGAGGAAGGCGTCGATCGCCGCCTCCATCTCCACGTGCGAGTTGACATAGAGGCCGCGCTCGGCGAGCGCGACCAGGAGGCGGCGCATCTGCGCCAGGTCCTCGGGCCTGGTGTTGCTCTCGGCGCGCAGGAGCTGGGTGGTGACCGGCGCATAGACCGACTCGCCCCAGCCCACCTGGTCGAAATAAGCATTGCCCTGGAACGGCTTCTGTTGCGGGATATCGGCCAGCACGGCGTCGACCTGCTGTGGCGTCGCCGGCTGCCGGATCGTGGTCCAGAACACCCGGATATTGAGCTCGCCGCGGTCGGCGAGCGCCTTGTAGGGCTCGTAGTGCTTGGCCCCCATGCCGCGCCCGCCGGCGTCGAGCCAGGCGGTCAGGCCCAATGAATTGAGATAGGTGACGAGCTTGCGGGTGTTCGCCAGCCAGGCCTCCTGCGTCTCCAGCGGAATTCGCGCCGCCACGAAGGCGACGCCGCCGGCGCCGCGCACAAGTCCATTGGGCTTGCCGTTCGCGTCCTTCTCGATCGTGCCGCCTTGCGGATTGGGCGTGCTCGCATCGATCTTGGTGGCGGCGAGCCCGACGCTGTTGAGATAGGTGTGATTGTAAACGGCCTGGACCGCCACGGGGTTGTTGGGCGCGATACGGTCGAGCTCCTCGAGCGGGAAGCCGCGCGGATCGTCGGTGAACTGCTCCTCCGACCAGCCGCCGAGCACCGCGATCCATTCGCCCGGCTTGGCCGAGCGCACCCGTTCGGCGAGGAGCTCGAGCGCCCGCCGGCGTGTGGTCACGCCGTCGAAGCGCAGCTCGTCGTGCTCCGCGGCCCGCACCCAGTGGGCGTGATTGTCGATCAGGCCGGGGATCACGGTGCGGCGGTTAAGATCGATCACGCGCGTTTGCGGACCTTTGAGCTTTTCGGTGTCGGCGTTGGGGCCGACCGCGATGATCCGGTTGCCCCGGATGGCGAGCGACTCGGCAACGGTGAAGCGGTCGTCAGCCGTGACGACCTTGCCGTTGACCAGGATGGTATCGGCAGGCTGCGCCTGCGCCGCCGTGCCGAGCCCTGCCAGCAGGCCGATTGCGATCGCACGCATGATGGACCGACGCATAGTTGCTACTCCCGTGATTCCGCTCTTGGTTCTTTTCCGTGGTTCATTCTGTCCCGGTGATGCCGGCGTCCTTGATCAGGGGTCCCCATTTGTCCATTTCAGCCTTGAGGAAGGCCGCAAGCTCGGAAGGCGATGAGCCGCGCACCACGACACCCAGCGCTTCGAGCTTCTGCTTGGTGGAGGGGTCGGCGAGGGCCGCAATCGTGTCGGCATGCATCTTCCGGATGATCTCGGGCGGGGTCTTCGCCGGCACCAGGAATGCGTACCAGGATGATACGTCAAAGCCCGGCACGCCCACCTCCGCGATCGGTGGCAGCTCCGGTGCCGCCGGCGTGCGCTTGGCCGTGGTCACAGCGAGGCCGCGCAGCTTGCCGCCCTGGATCAGCGGCAGCACGGCGCCGATGTTGTTGAACATGACGTCGACGCGGCCGGGGATGAGGTCGTTGAATGCCGGGCCCGCGCCCCGGTAGGGCACGTGCAGCATCTCGATGCCGGCCATGCGCTTGAACAGCTCGCCGGAGAGATGAACCGAGGTGCCGTGGCCGGAGGAGGCGAACGAGATCTTGCCCCGGTTGGCCTTGGCGTACGCGATGAAGTCGGTGACCGAGTGCGCCGGCGATGAGTTCGGCACCGCCATGATGTTGGGGTAGTCGCAGATAAGCGACACCGGCGCGAGGTCGGCGACCGGATCGTAAGGCAGCGAGGCAAACAGGAACTTGTTCACCGCAAGCGGCATCGAGTGCAGCAGCATGGTGTAGCCGTCGGGCTCGGCGCGCACCACCGCCTCGGTGCCGATATTGGTGGCGGCGCCGCCGCGGTTCTCGACCACGACCTGCTGGCCCCAAAGCTCCGACAGCTTGCCTGCGACGACGCGGGCGATAGCATCGGTTCCGCCGCCGGGCGGAAACGGCACCACCAGGCGCACATAGCGGCTCGGCCAAGCCGGGGTCTGCGCGTGTCCGCGTCCGGCAAACGCAGGGGAGAGCGCCGAGGCGGCGGCGAGGCGGACGATTGCGCGACGGCTGATCATGACGGCCTCACTCGTTGACCTTGATGTTGGCCGCCTTGATGACCGGGCCCCACTTGTCCATCTCCTCCTTGAGGTGCGCCGCGAGCGCCTCTGGCGTGGAGCCGACGATCACGACGCCGAGCGCATCGAGCTTGGCCTTGATGGCCGGCTCGGCCATGACCGCGATGGTGTCGGCATGGATCTTCCGGACGATCTCAGGAGGCGTCTTGGCGGGCAGGAAGAACGCAAACCACGACGAGGTGTCGTAGCCCGGCACGCCCGCCTCCGCGATGGTCGGCACGTCGGGAGCGGTCGGCTGACGGTTGGCGGTGCTCACGCCGAGCGCGCGCAGCTGGCCGTTCTGCACAAGCGGCAGGCCCGACGCCATGACCGCGAAGGTGCAGTCGACGCGCCCCGCGATCACGTCGGTCGCGGCCGGAGCCGCCCCGCGATAGGGAACGTGGACGAGGTCGACCCTGGCCATGTGCTTGAACAGCTCCGCGCTCATGTGCGGCGAGCTGCCGTGGCCGGGAGTCGCGAACGTGACTTTGCCCGGGTTGGCTCGCGCGTGCGCGAGAAGGTCGCCGACCGAACGGAAGGGTGAGGAGATCGGCACCACCAGGAGATTGGGAAACAGGCAGATCAGCGTCACCGGCGCGAAGTCGGCGACCGGATCGTAGTTGATCGAGGAAAAGAGGAAGCGGTTGACCGCGATGCCGCCGGCCGTGATGTAGAGCGTGTAGCCGTCGGGAGCGGAGCGGGCGACGTATTCGGAAGCCAAGTTGCCGCCGGCGCCGGGCTTGTTCTCCACCACCACCTGCTGGCCCCACATCTCGGAGAGGCGCGCGCCGATGATGCGGCCGATCGCGTCGATGCCGCCGCCGGGCGTGAACGGCACGACAACCTTCACGAAACGGTTTGGCCAGCCCTGCGCGAAGGCGACGCGGCTGACGAAGAGGGGAAGCGCGGAGGCGCCGGCCGATTGCAGCAGACGGCGGCGATCAAGCATCACGCTACTCCTCAGACCGGATGCCGGCATCCTTGATGACCGGGCCCCAGAGATCGATTTCGGCCTTGAGCATCCGGGCGAGCTCGGCCGGCGTCGAGCCGGCGACGGCGACGCCGGTCTTCTCCAGGGCGCTGATGACGGCGGGCTCGCGCAGGATCGCAACCGTGTCGGCGTTGACCTTGTTCACGATCTCGGGCGGCGTCTTGGCCGGGGCGAAGAAAGCGTACCACGCCTGCACATCAAAGCCAGGCACGCCAGCCTCCGCCACGCTTGGAAATTCCGTCGCGGTTGGGAAGCGCTTGGCCGAGGTCACGGCAAGCCCCCGCAGCTGGCCGGTGCGGGCTTGTTGCAGGACGCCGGCCATGGTGTTGAACATGACATCGATGCGCCCGGGAATGACGTCATTGAGTGCCGGCGCCACGCCCCGGTATGGCACGTGCGTCATCTCGATGCTGGTCATGCGCTTGAACAGCTCGCCGGACAGGTGGGTCGAGGTTCCCGTGCCGGAGGAGGCGAAGGTGATCTTGCCGCGGTTGGCCTTGGCGTGAGCCACAAATTCCATCACCGACTTCGCCGGCGAGGAGTTGGGCACCACCATGAGGTTCGGGTAGGTGCAGATCAGCGCGACCGGCGCGAAGTCGGTGACGGAATCGTAGTTGAGCGAGGAATAGAGGAACCGGTTGACCGCGACCGGCAGCGAGCCGATCAGCAGCGTGTAGCCATCGGGCTCGGCGCGCGCGACCGCTTCGGCGCCGATATTGCTGCCCGCGCCGCCCTTGTTCTCGATCACCATCTGCTGGCCCCAGAGCTCGGACAGCCGATTGGCGAGGATGCGCGCGACAACGTCAGTTCCACCACCGGCCGGAAACGGGACGACCAGTCGGACATGGCGGTTGGGCCAAGCCTGCGCATTCGCGCGGCCGATGAAGGCGGGCGCGAATGCTGCGGCCGTGCATAACCCGGTCATCTTACGGCGGGTGAGCATTTGCGGTCCTCCCTGGCAAGGCGTTTGCAGGTCAGGCGATGAACCGCCCTGCGCGCGCGTTGCTCATTCGTGCTGCCTTTGAGGCTACCGCGCCGGGTTAGCAGCGACAATCGGTCTCGCCCCCGCAAGCGTCGCTATGCCGCGTGCGACCGCCGCCCGTCATCCGGGGTCGAGCGCGTGTTTCTTGAAGACGGCGCCGGCGGCCGGCGCGGTGATGAAGCTGACCAGCGCTTTCGCTGCGTCGGTCTCCTTCGCTCCGGCCTGAATGCCGGCGGAGAAGACCGTAATCAATTGCAGCTCTGCGGGAAGCGGCCCAACATAGTCGATGCCGGGAAAGTGGGTGAGCTCGCTCACCTGCTGGAAGCCGATCTCGGCTTCGCCGCTGGCGATGATGCTGCCGACAAAGACGCCGGTCGGGGTCTGTTTGAGCTTGCTCTTGATCGCGTCGGCGATGCCCATCTTCTGGAACATCGTGACGACATAGACGCCGCTTGGGCCGGTGGAATAGCCGATCGACTTGGCTGCCAGGAGCGTTTTCCGGAGCGCGTCGACCGAGCTGATGTCGGGTTTGGGCTTACCCTTGCCGACCGCCACGCCCACGCCGGATTTCGCGATATCGGTGCGGCTGCCGGGAACGACCTTGCCGGTCTGGGCAAGCTCATCGATCGACTGCCTCGACATGATCAACAGGTCGTAGGCCTCGCCGTCGGAGAGCCGCTTCATGACGCCCAGCGTTCCGGTAAAGACTGTCGTAACCTTGTGCCCCGACGCCTTCTCGAATTGCGGCACCAGCTCGCGGTAGGCCTCCTCGGTGGCCTGCGTGGACAGAACCTTGATCTCGGCGGCACCGGCCGCGTCCGAGAGCAGCAGCGCGCCGGTGGCGGCGATCAACAAAGCGGTCTTCATGCGGAGCCTCCCATGATATCCATTGCGCTTAGCGCAAGTCTTGTTGGCGCCAATTCTATGCCGCTCGTGCTGGTTGCGATAGGTGGTCCAAGGAATGATACTCCAAGCAATGAACGGTCAGCCCAAATCCGCAAAGCTTATCCGCGGCGCCACCGGCGACTGGGAGGTCATCGTCGGCCTCGAGGTCCATGCTCAGGTCACCTCGCGCTCAAAGCTGTTCTCCGGCGCTTCAACGGAGTTCGGCGGCGAGCCCAATTCGCATGTCTCGCTGGTCGATGCGGCGATGCCGGGCATGCTGCCGGTGATTAACGAGGAATGCGTCAGGCAGGCGGTCCGTACCGGCCTCGGACTCAAGGCCAGGATCAATCTCAAATCGGTGTTCGACCGGAAGAATTATTTCTATCCCGACCTGCCGCAGGGCTACCAGATCAGTCAGTACAAGTCGCCCGTGGTCGGCGAAGGCGAGGTCGTGGTCGATCTGCCGGACGGCGAGGCCATCACGGTCGGCATCGAGCGTCTCCATCTCGAGCAGGATGCCGGCAAGTCGCTGCACGACCAGCATCCCACCATGTCGTTCGTCGACCTCAACCGCTCGGGCGTGGCGCTGATGGAGATCGTATCGAAGCCCGATCTGCGCTCGGCCAAGGAGGCGCAGGCCTACGTGACGAAGCTGCGCACCATCCTGCGTTATCTCGGCACCTGCGACGGCGACATGGAGAAGGGC
>Ga0209797_10001218_pt1 | contig 12889 bp, 11 predicted proteins | sample DOMMetBare3Fresh_2_FD_187472 | JGI IMG/M metagenome (GOLD analysis project Ga0209797, IMG submission 187472) | Wetland sediment microbial communities from St. Louis River estuary, USA, under dissolved organic matter induced mercury methylation -... | ecosystem: Environmental > Aquatic >... | reverse complement strand
ATAAGTTTTATTCTCCTATAGAATTATCGTCATATATTTTGAAAGAGTTAAAAACCAGGGCTGAACATATATTAAAGACTCCAGTTACAAAAGCAGTAATTACAGTTCCGGCATATTTCAATGATGCGCAGCGTCAAGCTACAAGAGATGCAGGCAAATTAGCAGGATTAGATGTACTTAGGATTATTAATGAGCCAACAGCTGCAAGCCTGGCTTATGGATTAGGTATGAGTAAAGATGACTCCAAAACTGTTGCCGTTTATGATTTGGGTGGAGGAACTTTTGATATTTCAATCTTGCGAATAACCGGTGGAATATTTGAAGTATTATCAACAAATGGTGATACATATCTTGGTGGAGATGATTTTGACAGGGAGATTATTAAATATTGGGCAAATCAATCGGGGTTACAGGAATCATTATATAACAATAAAAGCCTTTTCCAGGAATACCGCTTGTTGGCGGAAGAAGCAAAAAAGCAACTTTCCAATAATCATTTCTTTTCTGGTAAAATCGGTGAATGGGTTTTGGAATTATCAAAAGTTGAATTTGAAGGAATTATTCAATCATTGGTTTCCAGAACAATAGAGTGCTGTAAAGATGCTTTAAAGGATGCTGCATTAGATATTAATGATATTGATGAAGTGATAATGGTAGGTGGTTCAACGAGAGTTCCTCTCGTAATAAATTCAGTTGAAAAACTCTTCTCAAAAAAAGTACACAATTCGTTAAATCCTGATGAAGTGGTAGCATTAGGTGCAGCTATACAGGCAGATATATTAGCTGGAAACAACAAAGATTTTTTACTGCTTGATATAACCCCACTTTCACTTGGAATAGAAACAATGGGGGGGCTTATGGATGTTCTTATACCTCGAAATTCTAAAATTCCAACAAAAACAGGCAGGCAATATACAACACAGAAAGATGGCCAGTCCGGTATTAGAATTTCAGTATACCAGGGCGAAAGAGACCTTGTAATTCATAATAGAAAACTTTCTGAATTTATTTTAGCAGGCATACCGGCCATGCCGGCAGGATTGCCAAAAGTTGACGTTTCTTTTTTGGTAAATGCCGATGGAATATTAGTTGTAAAAGCTAAAGAATTGAGAAGTGGGGTTGAACAAAGTATAGAAGTAAAGCCACAATATGGGTTGACAGATAAGGAAGTAGAAGATATGCTGATGGATTCAATAACCAATGCAAAAGAAGATATGACAATACGGGCCTTGGTTGAAGCTCAGACAGAAGCAAAGCAATTGATCGATTCCACTGAAAAGTTTATCACCAGTAATAAGGATTATTTAACACAACAGGAATTAGATAGTACCATAGAAGCTATAACTATTTTAAAAGAAAAAATTGTAAAAGGGAGTAAAGATGAAATCCAAAATGCTATTGAAATATTAAATGAACTTTCCAGGCCTTATGCTGAAAGATTAATGGATGAAGCAATAAGTAAAGCAATTAAAGGGAAAAATATTATGGAGTAAAAATAAGGTACGTATTATTTTCAAATAATTTATTTGTTACTAATGAAGAGTGAATCTTAAGCGGTTCACTTTTTTTATTAACAACTATTAATATTTTAAGTGTTGACCATTCCATTGGTTTAACGCCAGAAGCAAAGAAATTTTGCATAACTAATCTTCTTTTTTCTATCTCTGGAGTATTGAATGGGTGCGAAACCCAGGTATTTACCGGAGTATATGCATTGGCGATATAATTTATAAGAGTTGCATTTCCGGTAATCAAATCGTTATTTGTAGTATTGGATTCTAAAAAATCTAGTACTTCTTTTGTATCTAAAGAAATATGCCCTTCCCATTCTATATTATTTTTTCCAAGAAGAAGATTTGTAGTCCAAAGAATATTGTCTGATAAGAATATAAAAAGCAAGAAGAGTAAAATCAGTTTTTTAAAAAATGATTGTTGTAAATATTTAATAAGCCATATTAGCCCTGGTAATCCAAATAGAAATATTCCTGACCATACATATCCACGGGTAAAATGAACTGGTTGCATTGGTTTGATAAACCATTCATGTTTTGACAATAAAAAAGCAATTATAGCCCAACAGAGAAATAATCTTTGATGTGAAGTATTGAGGAGTTGTTTTATTGGTTTGTTTAAATAAACGCTATATACTGCGAGTAATGTAACAAGGCAATAAGCCGGGATGGCAATAAGCAAACTATATGTCCACCTGGCTTTGTATTGTGCAAATAATTGCCTGTGTTCTGGAAATGTATTTAAGTAGTATAAATAGTACCAAAAATGTACGGAAGTAATAAGAATAACACCAACCCAATACCACACGGATATTTTTTTGTTTTTAAAAAATAGTAATTCAATAAATAGCCATCCATTAATAATAAGTAGGTATTCTGTTCCTGTAAAAGGGTGGGATATAGAAATAAATAATGCTGTAAAAAGTGAGAGTATCCACTTTTCTTTCAGGATTAAATAAATATTAAGTAAAAATAAGAAGTGATAGTATGCTTCAAGTGGGATAAATAAATTTCTACCCCAATTTAATGCCCACCAGCCATGTGCTGTATCGGCAAGGTAAATATTATCTAGCCAATAGTCATACCGGTATTCTACTAAAATTAATGAACCAATTAATCCGGTGATTGCAGTTAAGCCGCCGCCCCATGTAAATAAAACGGCTATCAATGACTTGTTTTCATATGCTGGTAAAAGATGCTGGATTATTTTAATGCCAATATAAATACAGCAAATTGACATTAGTAATCCAAAAATTGAAAGAGTAAATCCAGGGTCAGCACCAACTTTTAATAAGGCTGCAAAAAATAAATTTATTGGTTGAAAATAAATTGCAGGCGAACCCGGTTTGCCATCAAAGGGGTTGGAATAAAATAATAAAAAATTTTCCTGCTCTGTATACTGGTGAGCATATGACATGTACAATATATTTTCATCAATTGTAAATCCTGTTGGTTTCAAATCAGGACTGTGATAAAAATATTGTTGAAGAAGGAATAAAATTACAGGTAATGAAAGTAATAAGGATAGTAATATGGTTTTTCTTTTTCCCATTTTAAATTCAAAAACCGGATTTTGTTGGATGAAATAATGAAAGTATGCTTAAAATCAGAATTATTGTAAAAGTGGCAATCATGACCCAGGTGGCATTAGTTATTAACGCTGGGAAAAAAATGAATTCAACGCTATGATTTCCCGCCGGAAGAAGACATCCCATAAAACTTAAATTTGCTTTATAGATTTCCTGGTAGGAGCCATCTATTTTAACTTTCCAATTATGGTGAAAATTTTGTGTTAATACAAGAAATGATTTTTGAGTTGTGTTTGTTGATATTTCAATAGAGTTACTGGAGAGCTTATCTATAACGACAGTATCTGAACTATTGCAATTTTCATTCATAGTAATCTCCGAATCCGTAAATGCATGCTTGCAATCCATAATATCCATTATTGAATCTATACGGGTAATATTATGCACTCTATGGGCTATATAGACAATTGGTTGTTTCGAAACATAATTAACCAAAACAGTATTCTTTAGAAAATCTTCCTGTTCACTAAGAAAGGATGGAGAATTTGATAAGTTGCTGATGCCGATTTTCTTATTATAAAAATAGGACAATCCGATTTTATTAAAATCCGTTACTGTTTCACTACTAATGATGCCAATTGGTTTTTCTAAACCTTTGGATGGAAAACCTTTTTCAGAGGTATTAATTAATTTATTTATTTCTGCAGGTGGATATTGACTTATGAAAGTAATTGGCAGCACTAGTTGTGCCATTATCACAAGGTTTATAGTCCATAGTATACTTAAAACAATGCCTGAATGGATTTTATTTTTTATCCAGAAGAAGAATATGGTTACAAAAATTAGTTGAATAATTCCATTAATCGTTAAAGCATCTGCCAATAAAATATTTTCATATATATATTTTATTGTACCTCTAAGGTTAGATTTATTTGACAGCGAAAAAATATGTATCAAACCAGAATTAAAAAAAGAAAAAACTGTTATTGTTAAAAGTATTAGTCCGGATAAAAATGTATAAAAGAGCAGTCTTTTTTTATCAGCAATAGAAATCGGATTTAATAAAATTTTAAGACTTTGTGAGGCTAAAAGTAAAATGGCTATAAGAAAAAAAAGTTTTGCCTGTGAAGGGTGACGAAAAGTATTCATCAACGGTATTGCTTTATAGCATAATTTATGAACCAGCCCGGCATCTCCAAGACTATATAATATTGAAAATAGTGCAAGTGCAATCAGTAAAATATTCCTTCTGTTAATCTTTGGTGGTAATGCAAGTATGAGTATAATTGGAAATATCCCTAAATATATATTTCGAAATGTAACATCTGTTGCAGAATTTATATCGGATGCTTTTATTGCAGAAGGAAAAAACAACGAAAGAAAATGCTGAATTTCAAAAGAGTTTATTATAGCGTCAGTGTAATTGACACCATCACCCCTTTGATAGTATGGCAATAAATCTATAAATGAAATAATTGCAGGAAGGGATAGTCCGGCAAATATTAGCACCAGCAGTATTTGTTGAAAAAAAAATCTGTACCAGGAAACAGGTGAAACATCTTTTTGTCGCAGTCGATCTTTAAATTTTAACAGGAATATTAAAATAAGAAGGTAGCCGGTCAGAATAAAAAAAGAAGGATATCCTGCCGTGAATAATAGGTATAATGAGATACCCGTCTTTATGCTATTTGATAAAGATGGGGAATCAAATATTTTTATATAGTATAGTAATACAAATGGAATAAATGCAGCAGCAGCAAGCCAGTTTATCAATTGTCCATTCAACATAAAGCCAGATAACATATAGCTGATGGCAATCAATATAGAAGTATTTGCATGTAATACAATTCTGTTTGTAAGTTTATACATTCCAATGCTGCCCAAAAAAATGTATAACAATGTTTCGTAATGAAAAACTGTAAGATTATACCTGCTTAATATTGAGAACAACCATACTATTGGATTCCATGCGCCACTTTGCATATCGCCATGTATGGGATAGCCAAGGTATATATAGGGACTCCAGAATGGCCACTCATGGTTTCGTATTGCTTCGCTTATATTAAAACGATAAGGAAGAAAATAATGAATAGCATCATTTTTTACACTGAAAATTCCGAAGGTAATTGGCCAAAAGACAATCAGGCAAATAATAAGCAACAGAAAGTAATTCCGGTAATGAACTTTATTTTGATTTAATGAATTAGATAGTTTCATGTAGAACTTCTTCGTTTTGCCGGATACAAAATAGATAAAATTTACTCAACAATGTAATCAGGTTATTTCTTCTTTATTCAAAGTAATAAACATTTGAGAAGTTTTGAAGAATGGCTTTCTTAGAAAATCAAATATGGCAAATAGTGCACTTAAAGGGGCAAACAACCAATGGAATATAATTGGTTTGTCAGCAGAAATACTGACCAGCTTTTTTCTGAATAAATATGCAATAATGCTGAATGCCCAAAATGGTGCTCCTTGTGTATATTCAAGGGATTTAATTTTTAAATTTGTTGATTCCAGTAAAATTTTAAAACTTTTAGCAGAAAAGATGATCCAATGTCTGGGGCAATGAAGACCACCCCAATAAGTCTTTCTAAATATTCTTGCATCTATACTATCAGTATTTGGAGTTTTTATGACAATTATACCATTTTGAGAAAGTAAAGCTTGTACTTTTTTAATGACTTCCAACGGGTTTTTTACATGCTCTATTAAGTTCAGCAGTAAAATCAGATCAAATTTTATATCAGTTTCAAATTCCTCTATTGTTCCTTCAAAGTAATTATGTCCTTTGTTTTCAGCTATTGCTTTTGCATTTTTATCAAAATCAACAATCTGTGTAAATTTTATTCTGCTATCCGCTTTTTTTAAAATATCTACTATCCATCCTGTTCCACCTCCTACATCAAGAACATTAATTTCTTTTGCATTTAACTGAGTTAAAATTTTACGAAGAAATAATTTGTCTAACCATTCTTTTATTTTCACAACGATACTTTTCGATTTATTCACAAATGAATAATAGTTGGAAGGATAAATATCTTTGAGTTGTTCATAGGGTATTGGGTGTATAAATATAGTTCCACAATCTTCGCATTTATAATAATTAAATTCCTCCTTTGTTGAAAAATACTCATAATCTATTGCCTTGTTCCAAAGTGTAATTACTTTTTCTTGGCAAATGGGACAATATAATGTTGTAGCATTCAAGGGGCAGATATAAGTTTCTTGAATACATCAGTATAAGTGGTTTTTGAAGATTTGAGTATTGCAGCAGTTTTATCACATCCGGAAAGAAAATCTTCAACATCTTTAAGTCTTGTATATGAAATTTGAGGATCCCAATGGTGAATCAAATGGCGGGTGAATCCTGCAGAGCCGAAGCTGCTTGTAAGTATTGTATGATAGAATAATCTGCTGATTTTTCCGTGTTGTTGAATATTAAAATTTGTTGCATGATGTGCTAACTCATCTCTATGTTCAAGCACTTGTCTGATTGTGGCAAAAAACGGGAAAAAAATTCCAAAACCTAAAATCCATGTCATAATAAAAAGATAGTTGGAAGATAATATCGAGAACAGGATAATTAATGTATGAAAAATGATTCCGGCTGCTAGCATCAACCTGCTGCTATTTATTTGATGTTTTGTTAAAAGACTGGGTTTGTTTTTTTGGGTCATTACTCTTAATAAATGTATGCCGGTTAATGATTCTAGAAGAAACAGGTTGGTTAAATGATTGAAATAGGAAGTCTCTGTATCGTTTGGAGTTCCAAGGTGTAAATGATGTTGCCAGTGTATTTTACGATAAGCTGGTAGTGAAAGACCAAACGGAAGGCAAAGAAATATAGTTGCTAATATTTCATTTTTCTTTTTATCTGGATTAATATGATAATGGCCTGCTTCATGAATGAACAAAGCAAGATAGGCTGCAGTATATCCCGTTAAAATACTGCTGATAGGTAAAATAATCCACCAAAGAAATGGGAATTTTTTATATAAAATAATTGCAGAGGCTGAAATTAAAATAAGAAAAATATATCCTTTTAAAATATCAAAGAAAACTTTTAAATAATCGGGTTTCAGCGTATTCCTGAAACTGGAATAGCTTATTTTGTTTTCATTTGTAACTTCTGTAAATGATATTCCCTCAAGATTGTTTTTTATCATCATTGTGCAAATCTATTGGATGTTACTGTTTTAACCGGATTTTTGCCAGATGCAGATAATGCTCTTTCCAAAACTGTGAAAAAATATTTTATCCATAATTTTTGAAATCGGAATCATCAATTTGTCCCATAATTGAACTTGTTTTTCTGTAGGATATTTTTGTTTTAAAAAAAGCCTGTTTATAAGTGCTGCAAAAAAACCGATGGTATCATAATAATGGTTTTTGATTTGATATAGTTTTTCAGGCTTGATTGCTCTTAGCATTTTTTTAGAATACCTGCGGTAATGACCGATTTGATTATCAAAAGGGCTGTATAAAATATTAAATGCAGGTGCAAGAACAATAAGGTTTCCCTCAGGATTAAGTAAAGTTGAGGCAGAATTGATTTCTTCTGTGTCAGCTTTTATATGTTCTAATACATCAATATAAATTATAGTATCAAATTTTTCTTTCAAATCCTGTATGATTCCTTTTTGAAAACTGCAATTTGCAGGTAGTTCTTTGTCAATTATTTTCTTTTGTAATAGATTGCTCATTCTTTCATCGGGTTCCAGCAATATCCATTTCTCTGGTGAACCATCATTTAATAATTTTGTTGTAGCACCAAGTCCCGCACCAACTTCAAGCACTTTTCCTTTTATAAAGGGTTTGATTTGGTTTGAAAAATAAGTTTTCCAGTTTTTGGCTTTTTCAAAAAGCACTAACTCTTCACCAGGGTATGTTATCGAATTAGTCATTTATTCAATTGTTACAACTGAACCGGTGTAATCATGATAATGAAGGGCCGGAATAAATTTTCGTTGAGATTGTGATGAGAGATATAGAAAAATGGTAAATAATGAAAGTAGAAAACTCTGTAATAAAACAATTAACATGGCAGAAACTACTGTTGATGTCCATCCGGGAATTGCCAAATCTGTAAAAGTTCTTACCCCAAGTAAAATGAAAATTGCAACTAATGATGTGCTTATCAGAAATAAAGAAAATACTAAAAGCCGGCTGGCTATTACTTCAATAAAAACTGAAATAGCTCCCAGGCCATGAATTAATAAACTATTAAAATCCATTTTTGAACTGCCGTGATATCGCTTCCCCCTGTGAGTTATTATTGAAAAGTAGGGCAGATTGGTTTTTAATATCCCCCCTGCAACATGGTTCCAGATCTCACTATAATAAACAACTTTATCAAGAATACTTTTCGGCATCAGAAAAAAATTTCCGAAAGAAATTTGTCTTCCAGTCAAAATTCTGAATAATAGCTTATAGAGTTTATAAAAAAATCTGAATCTGCTGCCTTCATTTCTTGATTTTCGCATGGCAAAAATTATTTTATCCGGATGCGTATCGCTGTTGTTTATTAATTGTAAAGCGTCTTCAGGACGATCCTCTCCGTCGCAGTCCATGACAAGTACTTTATCGGTCACGCAATTTTCTTTTATATAGGCCATTCCAATAGTTATCGCTTTTTGATGACCGATATTTCTTTGAAGGTTTAAGATTTTTACAGGAAAGCATTGTGCGGGTATCAGATTTATTTCTTCTGTGGAAGCATCATTTATAATTAATATAGAGAATGTATACTGTTTAATTTCTTTTAAAATAGTATGTATTTCATTAAGCAGCTGTTTTAACGAAGCTGTATCATTAAATACAGGAATTAATATAGTTATATGCTGAGACATTTAAGGTGGGTTAAAGATACAATCAAAAAAATAGGCTGCTTAAATATTTGTCAGGCGAATTTGTCTTTTAATTTTAAAAAATACTTTTCGAAATATTGATAACTGATCCAGCTGATAATTATGGCAACAAACGTTGCCAATAAAGAAACAGTAAATTTTACCGGCCAGCCTGTCAAATATTTTGAAACTAAATTAAGTAAATAAGGACTTATTAAAATATAAACGGGCCAATGGAAAACATAAAATCCATAGGAGATTTTTCCAAAAAAATTAAGCAACCTGTTATTAAAAATAATATTAATGAATCTATTTTCTTTTAATATGGCTTCATTAACCAGCAGTCCAAACATCATTGCAAATGTGGAGTAGCCGATGAGGGCCAGGTAGGGGAAAGTGAAATTATATTTCCTGTTGATAAAGAAAAATATAAAATTTAATCCTGCAAAGAATAATACAATTAAAGAAGTATAATATTTAAAGAAATTAATATTTATTCTGTGCATTATTGCAATGATGCATCCGATGCATATTCCATCAATCCTGCTGAAAGTATAAAGATTGTAATAGGCCAGATTTGCAATTTGGTAGTTCCAAATCCACAGCCGGAATCCTAAAACAGCAACTAATAGTGACGTTATAAAAAAGAGTAAATATTTTGGTTTACGTAACAATAATATTACCAATGGCCACGCCAGGTAAAATTGTTCCTCTACTGCTAGTGACCATAAGTGGTTTAATGTATTTGTTTGATCGGGGTCTTTAAAAATGTAAAGCCAGTTTTGCAGATAAGTCCATAGCCAAACCTGGTTATCTGTATAATATTTAATATCAAATTGATGTGTTAGTTTGGGTATAACAATGAGAAATAATATAAGAGAAAGATAATACAGAGGAAAAATTCTTAGAATTCTTCTGATATAAAAATTCTTAAGATAATTTTTTGTACCTACTGTTTTTAAAAGTATATCTGTAATTAAAAATCCCGATAACACGAAAAAGAGATCAACACCCAGCCAACCAAAGAAAAAATAATCTATAAATCCAAAATTGTGATAAATGACGACTAGTAATATAGCAACTCCCCTTAAGCCATCCAGGGCAGGGTAGTGTTTCCTGTTTGGATTTTCAGGGTTCATTAGAAATGCTATGGGTTAGTTATTAGTCTTTCAAAGATAATCTTCTGAGCAGATACTTACCAATAATATCAAATTCAATATTTACAGTGTCCCCAACATTCACCATTCGGATATTAGTATGTTCGAAAGTGTAGGGTATGATTGCCACTTTAAAGCTTTTCTTTTTTACATCAAATACTGTCAGGCTTATCCCGTTTAAGGAAATCGAACCTTTATCAATAATCAATGCAGCATTTTTTTTAGGGAATTCAAATTCAAACTCCCAACTCCCGTCTTTCTCTTTTCTTTTTTTACAAATGCCCTTTGTGTCAACATGGCCTTGAACAAGGTGTCCATCAATCCGGTCATTTATCTGAAGGCAACGTTCAAGATTAACCAGGCTGCCTTCGTTCCAGTCACCCAAATTCGATTTTAGCAAAGTTTCTTCTATAGCGGTCACACGGTGGCAAGCTTCACCTAATTCTTCTATTGTCAGGCAAACCCCACTATGACTCACACTTTGATCAACTTTTAGTTGAGCAGAAATTGGCGAATGAATCCAAAAAGTTCGGTTGGAGCCATTGAGAATGACCTCTTTAACTGTCCCAACTGATTCTATAATACCTGTAAACATTGGGGCAAATTAATTCAAATATTATTTGTATTGTAATTTTCCTGTTTTACTCCTATCTTTGCCACCCTTAAATAAAAATAAAAAAATACCAAAGGAGGTATAAATTATTTATGCTAATAATCGATTCTAAAGATTGCGAAAACATAGACAAGGCTTTAAAAAAGTATAAGAAAAAATTCGAGAAATCGAAGGTTTTGCTTCAATTGCGTGAACGTCAGAGTTTCACAAAGCCATCTGTAAAACGTCGTGGTGAGGTTTTGAAAGCGATTTACAAACAAAAACTTGAAGTGGCTAAATAAGTAGATTATATAGTCTTTCTCTTTATATTACTGGATAGCTGCAAAGTTTATAGCTTTGCAGCTATCTTTTTTATTTTATAGGGGTAGGTTTTCTTATATGGGAATGCCAAATCATAATACACCTTCAATGACTATTCAACAATCAGTTCAATCTTTTCTTGATTATCTGAAATACGAAAAAAGGTATTCTATCCACACCATCACTTCTTATCAGACGGACTTAACCGATTTTTTACAATATCTAAAATATCAATTTGACGGGATAAACATATCAGAGATAAATCACAATAATATTCGTAGTTGGCTTGCCGGGCTAAAAGAAAAGAAACTGGCCTCCCAGTCTATAAATAGAAAAATTTCCACCCTCAAGTCGTTTTTTAAATACCAGCTAAAAGTTGGGGTACTTGAAACATCGCCAATGGCTAAAGTAATCAGTCCTAAAAACAGCAAAAGATTACCTGTATTTATAAAGGAAGAGGAGACCAGGAAATTAATAGAGGCATTAAAACAATCTACAGAGGATTGGAAATCACTAAATGCCAAAATGCTTTTTACAGTTTTTTACGCAACTGGTATGCGATTAAGTGAATTGATAAATTTGAAAGAAAAACAACTGGATTTGGACCGCTCTCAAATAAAAGTACTTGGAAAAGGAAATAAAGAAAGAATAATACCTGTGAGCAGGGAAATAATTAGCGACATCCAGAATTATCAGAAATTAAAGAAAAAGCATTTTGAAAATCCGGATGAGGAACTGCTGGTAACAGAAAAGGGGAGGAAATTATACCCTAAATATGCATATTTACTTGTTAATACTTACCTGGGAACCGCAGGTTCATTAGATAAAAAAAGTCCCCATGTGCTTCGTCACACTTTCGCCACCCATCTTATGAATAATGGAGCAGATCTGAATGCAGTAAAAAGCCTCCTTGGCCACAGCAGCCTGGCCGCCACGCAGGTTTACACACATAATACAATAGAAAAGTTAAAAGATATACATAAAAAAGCCCACCCCAAGGCATGAAATTTCTTTTGAATTCGGACAATAAAAAATTAAAAAATATTGTTGGGTAAAACCTCTTTTTAATGTAACTTGATGTTGACAAAAGAACCCAATCCCTACGGAAAAGGTATTTCAAAAAAGTTCTTTATTTATTGTTAACAGAAAAAAAACGATGATTATGAACGTACAAATTCAATCTGTTCATTTTGATGCAGACACTAAGTTAATCGAGTATGTAAATCGTAAACTGGGAAAGCTAACTGTTTTTAGCGATCGCATCATTCAGGTAAATGTTTTTTTAAAACTCGACAACGTAGCTCATTCAATTAAAGACAAAGTAGCAGAGATTAGAGTACATGTACCAAGACACAATTTTTTTGTAAAATCAACCAGTAAATCATTTGAAGAATCGTTTGATAATGCATTCGATTCAATAGTAAACCAGATAAAAAGAAATAAAGAAAGAAAAGCCGCATAACAAATTTCAGACCCCGCCAAAACGGGGTCTTTTTTTTAGAACTGGAGTTAATAATAATTGAGATTCTCAAAAGTGTAATTTTGAATAGCCGTCTTAAATATTCTTCCTGAGCACAACTTGTTGAAAACAAGCAAAAAAATCCTTTCTCAAAATTTTTCCAATTATCAAATTCCCTTACCTTTGCCTCCCCAATAAATGGGGGTAGCTCTTTATTGTTTGGACCGTCCTCAATCTTCTGAGCAAACCTGCTTAAAACAGGTAAAGGACCGTGACGGGAATTATATCATGCCACTTTAGCTCAGCTGGTAGAGCAACTGATTTGTAATCAGTAGGTCGTTGGTTCGATTCCGACAAGTGGCTCAGTTTCTTGAAACCGGGCAGATGGCCGAGTGGCTAAAGGCGACAGACTGTAAATCTGTTCTCTCACGAGTACGGAGGTTCGAATCCTTCTCTGCCCACATTAGTTCT
>Ga0209797_10001217_pt1 | contig 12893 bp, 12 predicted proteins | sample DOMMetBare3Fresh_2_FD_187472 | JGI IMG/M metagenome (GOLD analysis project Ga0209797, IMG submission 187472) | Wetland sediment microbial communities from St. Louis River estuary, USA, under dissolved organic matter induced mercury methylation -... | ecosystem: Environmental > Aquatic >... | reverse complement strand
ATCGTCGAGACCCATGTCCTCGAGTATCACGGCGAGAAGCGCGGTGACCTGTACTTCACCAAGGACATGCTGCTGGCGGTCGGCGACCGCTACGAAAAAGAGATCGCAGCGGCCCGGGCGGCCGACGCGCCCTATCGGTGAATCTCGGCTGGCGATGAATACCACCACGGTCCTGTTCTACGTCTTCTCGGCGGTGCTGCTCGGTGCCGCGTTCGGCGTCATCACAGCCCGCAGCACGGTGCATGCGGCGCTGTACCTGGTGCTGGCCTTCTTCAGCGCGGCCTGTGTCTGGATGCTGCTCAAGGCCGAGTTCCTGGCCATCGCGTTGGTTCTGGTCTACGTCGGTGCGGTGATGGTGCTGTTCTTGTTCGTGGTCATGATGCTCGACATCAACACCGACAGCCTGCGCCACAACTTCTGGCGCCACTTCCCGCTCGCCGGCCTCGTCGGCGCGCTGATCGCGCTCGAGATGACCCTGGTGCTTCGCGGCGGCTTCGATCTGGCGCTGGCCAAGCCGCTGTCCGCGGCCGACTTGCAGCTCGGCAACACCAAACTGCTCGGCGTCGAGGTCTACACCAACTACCTCTACCCGCTGCAACTTGCCGCGGTGCTGCTGCTGGTGGCCATCATCGCCGCCATTGCGTTGACACTGCGCGAGCGCAAGGATTCGCGCCACATGGACGCCTCCCAGCAGGTGCGGGCCAAGAAGGCCGACCGCGTGCGCCTGGTCAAGATGGACACCGTGATCGAGCCGCCGTCCACGCCAGCCTCGCCCGCTGCGCCGGAGAAGAGTTGATGTTCGGCACGCTGACCCTGTCGCATTTCCTGTCGCTGGGCGCGATCCTGTTCGCGCTGTCGGTGATCGGCATCTTCCTGAACCGTCGCAACCTGATCGTGCTGCTGATGGCCATCGAGCTGATGCTGCTGGCGGTGAACCTGAACTTCATCGCCTTCTCGCATTACCTGGGCGACATGGACGGCCAGGTCTTCGTCTTCTTCATCCTCACCGTGGCGGCGGCCGAATCGGCGATCGGCCTGGCGATCCTGGTGGTGCTGTTCCGCAACCGCGAGTCGATCAACGTGCAGGAACTCGACAGCCTGAAGGGCTGAAAGCAGCAACGACATGTCGGCATCGATCTCCCAGAACCTGCTGCTCACGATCGCCCTGGCGCCCCTGGTCGGTGCCGTCATTGCCGGCTTCTTCGGGCGTAGCGTCGGCCGCCGCGGCTCGCACATGGTGACGATCCTGGGCGTGCTGATTTCCTTCATCGGCTCGGTGCTGGTCCTCCGGCAGGTGGCCCTCGACGGTGCACGCTTCAACGCCACGATCTACGAGTGGATGGTGCTCGGCGGCCTGAAGATGGAAATCGGTTTCCTCGTCGATGGCCTGACGGCGATGATGATGGCGGTGGTGAGCTTCGTGTCGCTGATGGTCCACATCTACACCATCGGCTACATGGAAGACGACGACGGCTACCAACGCTTCTTCTCCTACATCTCGCTGTTCACGTTCTCGATGTTGATGCTGGTGATGAGCAACAACTTCCTGCAACTGTTCTTCGGCTGGGAGGCGGTCGGCCTGGTGTCGTACCTGCTGATCGGCTTCTGGTTCAAGCGTCCGACGGCGATCTTCGCCAACATGAAGGCCTTCATCGTCAACCGGGTCGGTGATTTCGGCTTCATCCTGGGCATCGGCCTGATCGCGGCCTACGCCGGCACCCTGAACTATGCCGAGGCCTTCGCCAAGGGCGGCGACCTGGCGCGCATCGTCTTCCCCGGCACCAGCTGGCTGCTGATCACGGTGACCTGCATCTGCCTGTTCATCGGCGCCATGGGCAAGAGCGCGCAGTTCCCGCTGCATGTCTGGCTGCCCGATTCGATGGAGGGCCCGACCCCGATTTCGGCGCTGATCCATGCCGCGACGATGGTCACGGCCGGCATCTTCATGGTCGCGCGCATGTCGCCGCTGTTCGAGCTGTCGGACGTGGCGCTGTCGTTCGTGCTCGTCATCGGCGCGATCACGGCGCTGTTCATGGGCTTCCTGGGCATCGTCCAGAACGACATCAAGCGCGTGGTGGCCTACTCGACGCTGAGCCAGCTCGGCTACATGACGGTGGCGCTCGGGGCCTCGGCGTATTCGGTGGCCGTGTTCCACCTGATGACGCACGCCTTCTTCAAGGCCCTGCTGTTCCTGGCCGCCGGCTCCGTGATCATCGGCATGCACCATGACCAGGACATCCGCAACATGGGCGGCCTGCGCAAGTACATGCCGATCACCTGGATCACGTCCCTGCTCGGTTCGCTGGCACTCATCGGCACGCCGCTGTTCTCGGGCTTTTACAGCAAGGACAGCATCATCGAGGCGGTGCACGCGAGCCGCCTGCCGGGGGCGGGCTTCGCATACTTTGCGGTCGTGGCCGGCGTCTTCGTCACGGCCTTCTATTCATTCCGGATGTACTTCCTGGTCTTCCACGGTCAGGAGCGCTTCCACCACAAGCCGTTCCCGGGCGAGCACGACCACCACGACGAGGGTCATCACCATGACGCGACGCCGCACGAGTCGCCTTGGGTCATCACCGCACCATTGATCCTGCTCGCGCTGCCCTCGGTGGTGATCGGCTACATCACGATCCAACCGATGCTGTTCGGTGACTTCTTCAAGGACGCCGTCGTCAACGACATCGTGCGTCACCCGGCCATGCAGGAACTCGCGGCGCACTTCCACAGCGCCAGCGGCATGGCGCTGCACTCGCTGCAGACGGTGCCGCTGTGGCTGGCGGTGGCGGGTGTCGTCACCGCGTGGTGGTTCTACCTGAAAAACCCGGCCATTCCGGCGGCCATCAAGGCACGCTTTGCCTGGATCTATCGCCTGCTCGACAACAAGTACTACATCGACTGGTTCAACGAGCATGTGCTCGCCGCGGGCACGCGCCTGATCGGCATGGGGCTGTGGAAGGGCGGCGACGTAGGCCTGATCGACGGTGCGCTGGTCAACGGTTCGGCGCGTGCGGTCGGTGCCGTGGCCCAGTTGACGCGCCTGCTGCAGAGCGGCTACCTGTATTTCTATGCGCTGGTCATGCTGCTCGGCCTGTTCGGCCTGATGACCTGGCAGCTGTGGCCGCAGGTGCGCCGGCTGTTCGGCCTTTGATCCGTCGGCAAGAAAAGAAGAAGAGGAAACGATGGGCTTGTTGAGCGTTGCGATCTGGCTGCCGATCCTGGTGGGCTGTGTCCTGCTCGCGCTCGGCCGCGACGAACACGCCGGCACGGTGCGCTGGATCGCGCTGCTCGGTGCGATCGCCGCCTTCCTGGTCACGATCCCGCTGATCAGCGGCTTCGACGTGACCAGCGCCGCGATGCAGTTCCAGGAGAAGCTGCCCTGGATCGAGCGCTTCAAGGCCAACTACCACCTCGGCGTCGATGGCATCGCGGTCTGGTTCGTGCCGCTGACGGCGTTCATCACTGTCATCGTCGTGATCTCGGCCTGGCAGGTCATCACGGAGCGCGTCAACCAGTACATGGGCGCGTTCCTGATCCTGTCGGGCCTGATGGTCGGCGTGTTCGCCGCGCTCGACGGCCTGCTGTTCTACGTCTTCTTCGAGGCCACCCTGATCCCGATGTACATCATCATCGGCATCTGGGGCGGGCCCAAGCGCGTCTATGCCGCGTTCAAGTTCTTCCTCTACACGCTGCTGGGCTCGCTGCTGATGCTGGTCGCGCTGCTGTACCTGTACTTCAAGTCGGGCGGCAGCTTCGCGATCCTCGATTGGCACAAGCTGCCGCTGCCGCTGTCGGCGCAATCGCTGCTGTTCTTCGCCTTCTTCGCCGCCTTCTCCGTCAAGGTGCCGATGTGGCCGGTGCACACCTGGTTGCCCGACGCCCACGTCGAGGCGCCGACCGGCGGCTCGGTGGTGCTGGCGGCGATCATGCTCAAGCTCGGGGCCTACGGCTTCCTGCGCTTCTCGCTGCCGATCGCGCCCGACGCCAGCCGCGAATGGGCCTGGCTGATCATCGCGCTCTCCCTGATCGCCGTGATCTACATCGGCCTGGTGGCGCTGGTGCAGCAGGACATGAAGAAGCTCGTGGCCTATTCGTCGATCGCCCACATGGGCTTCGTCACGCTGGGCTTCTTCATCTTCAGCGAACTCGGCGTGTCGGGCGGCATCGTGCAGATGATCAGCCACGGCTTCATCTCGGGGGCCATGTTCCTGTGCATCGGCGTGCTTTACGACCGCGTGCATTCGCGCGAGATCGCCGACTACGGCGGGGTGGTCAACACCATGCCGAGGTTCGCTGCCTTCGCCGTCTTCTTCGCGATGGCCAACAGCGGCCTGCCCGGCACCAGCGGCTTCGTCGGCGAGTGGATGGTGATCCTGGGCACCGTCAAGGCCAACTTCTGGCTCGCCGCATTGGCCGCCACGGCGCTGATCTTCGGCGCCGCCTACAACCTGTGGATGGTCAAGCGGGTCTATTTCGGCGAGGCCGCCAACGCGCAGGTCAAGGCCCTGATCGACATCGGCAGCCGCGAGTTCCTGATGCTGGCGCTGCTGGCGCTGGCCGTGATGTGGATGGGCGTGTATCCGAAGCCCTTCACCGATGTGATGCATGTCTCCGTCACCCAGCTGCTGCAGCATGTGGCGCAGAGCAAGCTCAACTGACCGGCAATGAACGTCATGAACTGGCAGGTGATTTATCCCGAGATCGTGTTGTTGGCGATGGCGTGCCTCATCGCCATCGTCGACCTGTTCGTCACCGACCCAGCGCGGCGCCTCACGTTCTGGCTGACGCAGGCGACGCTGGCCACCGTGGCCCTGCTGCACCTGCAGGCGCTCAACGCCGGCGAGTCGCTTTACGGCATGCAGGGCATGGTCGTGGCCGACCCGCTCGGCCACCTGCTGGCCTTCTTCGCAGCGCTGTCTGTGATGGTCACGCTGGCGTACGCGCAGCCCTACATCGCTCCGCGCGACATGCGCAAGGGCGAGCTCTTCACGCTGTCGATGTTCGTGCTGCTGGGCGTGTGCGTGATGGTCTCGGCCAACAGCTTCCTGGTCGTCTACCTCGGCCTGGAGCTGATGAGCCTGTCGCTGTATGCACTGACCGCGCTGCGCCGGGACCACGCCATGGCCACCGAAGCGGCGATGAAGTACTTCGTGCTCGGCGCGCTGGCCTCGGGATTCCTGCTTTACGGCCTGTCGATGATGTACGGTGCCACCGGCTCGCTGTCGATCCCGCAGGTGTTCGAGAGCATCGGCAAGGGCCAGGCCAACCCGCAGGTCCTGACCTTCGGCCTGGTCTTCATCGTTGCCGGCCTGGGCTTCAAGTTCGGCGCCGCACCGTTCCACATGTGGGTGCCCGATGTCTATCACGGTGCGCCGACTGCGGTCACGCTGCTGATCGCCGGCGCGCCCAAGCTGGCCGCGTTCGGCATCGCCATGCGCCTGCTGGTCGAGGGCCTGCTCGGCCTGGCCACCGACTGGCAGCAGATGCTGGTGGTGCTCGCGGTGGCCTCGATGTTCATCGGCAACCTGGCGGCGATCGCGCAGACCAACCTGAAGCGCCTGCTGGCCTATTCGGCCATCGCGCAGATCGGCTTCGTGTTGCTGGCGCTCAGCGCGGGCGTGATCAGCGGCAACACGCTGTCGGGCGGCAACGCCTACAGCTCGGCGCTGTTTTACATAGTGACCTACGTGCTGACCACGCTGGGCTCGTTCGGCGTGGTCATGCTGCTGGCGCGCCAGGGCTTCGAGAGCGAGGAGATCAGTGACCTCGCGGGCCTGAACCAGCGCAGCCCGTGGATGGCTGCGGTGATGGCGCTGTTCATGTTCTCTCTGGCTGGCATTCCACCGCTGGTCGGGTTCTACGCCAAGCTGTCTGTGCTGCAGGCGTTGGTCACGACCAATGTCCCGGGCTATCTCTGGCTGGCGGTGGTGGCGGTGCTGCTGTCGCTGGTCGGCGCGTACTACTACCTGCGGGTGGTCAAGGTGATGTACTTCGACGAGCCCGCCGCCGACGCCAGGCGCATCTACGGCGAGCGCGGTGCGCAAGCGCTGCTGGCTGCCAACGGCGTCGCGGTGCTGCTGTTGGGTCTGCTGCCCGGTGGCCTGATGGCCATGTGCAGCTACGCCATCGTGCGCGCCCTCGCTACTTGAGCCACACGGCGTGGCTGAGCCCATCGACGCCCACCTGATTGAAGCGCTGGTGCAGACCGAGTCGGTCTGGCGTGGGCGCTTTCTCGATGTGCGTCGGGACACCGTGGCTTTGCCCAGCGGTGTGCACACCACGCGCGAGTACATCGTCCACCCCGGCGCTGTGATGGTGGTGCCGCTGCTGCCCGACGGCCGTCTCGTGATGGAGCGCCAGTTCCGCCACCCGATGGGCCGAGTGATGCTCGAGCTTCCGGCCGGCAAGATCGACGCCGGCGAAGCACCGTTCACCTGCGCCGTGCGTGAGTTGGCCGAGGAAACCGGCTACCGTGCCGCCGAGTGGGCGCGCGCGGGCGTCCTGCACAACGCCATCGCCTACTCCACCGAAGGCATCGAAATCTGGTTCGCGCGCGGCCTCACCGCCGGCCCGGCGCAGCTCGATGCCGGGGAGTTTCTCGACGTCGTGGCGCACACCGCAACGGAGCTCGATGCCTTGTGCGCGAGCGGAGAAGTGACCGACGCCAAGACGTTGATCGGGCTGCTCTGGTTGCAGAAGTGGCAGGCCGGGCAATGGCCGATCATGTGGCAGGCGCTTTCCGTCCTGTCATGATGCGGCCATGAAAGTCATCGACCTGCGCTGCCACAACGGCCACGGCTTCGAGGGCTGGTTCGCCAGCGACGACGATTTCCTCGACCAGAACGGCCGCCGGCTGATCGCCTGCCCGCTGTGTGAGGACACCGTGATCGTGCGCCTGCCCAGCGCGCCGCGCCTGAACCTGTCGGGCGCGCGCGAGGCCGCGCCGCAAGCGCAAGCGCCGCAACCCGACCCGCAGGTGCTGTGGCTGAAGGCCATCCGTCACGTGCTGGCCAACACCGAAGACGTCGGCGATCGTTTCGCCGACGAGGCGCGCCGCATCCACTACGGCGAAACCGCCGAACGCGGCATCCGCGGCCAGGCCACCCCGGACGAGCGCGAGGCGCTGCGCGACGAAGGCATCGAAGTCATGCCGCTGGCGCTGCCCGCGGCCTTGAAAGAGCCGCTGCAGTAGGGCTACAGGACCCGGCCTGGGTTCAACAGCCCCTGCGGGTCGAGTGCGGCCTTCACGGCGCGCATCATTGCCAGCGCCGTTGCATCCTTGCGCAGCGCCAGTTCGTCGCGCTTCAAGGCGCCGATGCCATGCTCGGCCGAGATCGAGCCGCCCTGGGCCACGACCGCATCGAACACCACCTGATTGACGGCACGCTCTTCGTCGCGCAGGAAGGCCGCCGCTTCGTCGCCCTGCGGCGCCTGCACGTTGTAGTGCAGGTTGCCGTCACCGAGGTGGCCGAAAGTCACCAGCCGGATGCCCGGCCAACGGGCCGCGAGCGCGGCGCCGGTGCTGGCGCAGAACGTCGCGATACGCGACACCGGCAGCGAAATGTCGTGCTTGATGTTCAGGCCTTCCTCGCTCTGCGCCAGCGGGATGGCTTCGCGCAGGTTCCACATCGCGCGCGACTGCGCCATGCTTTCGGCCACCGCGGCATCGCCGATCGTGCCGCCCTCCAGCGCGTCGGCGAGCAGGGCTTCGAACTGGACGCGGGCATGGGCCTCGCCTTCGTTGTCCGACAGCTCGACCAGCACCGTCCACGGCGCGCCCGGCAGCGGCTGGCGCAGTTGCGCGAAGTGCCGCGCCACCAGCGCCAGGGAGTACGCACCCATGACCTCGAAGCCGGTCAGGCCGGGGCCGAGGCGGCGCTGCGCAGCGGTCAGCAACGCCACGCACGCGTCGAGCGATGCACACGTCGCCAGCGCCGTCATCGTTGCCGCGGGCCGCGGGTGCAGCATCAGCGTGGCGGCGGTGATGATCGCCAGCGTGCCTTCGCTGCCGATCAGCAGGTCGCGCAGGTCGTAGCCGCTGTTGTCCTTGCGCAGGCCCGCCAGGCCGTGCCAGACGTCGCCCGCGGCGGTCACCGCTTCGAGGCCCAGGCACAGCGCGCGCGCATTGCCATAGCGCAGCACCTGCGTGCCGCCGGCGTTGGTGGCCAGGTTGCCGCCGATGGTGCAACTGCCCTCGGCAGCCAGGCTCAACGGGAACAGCAAGCCGGCATCGGCGGCGGCCTGCTGCACCGCTTGCAGCACACAGCCCGCCTCGGCCGTGAGCGTGAGGTTGGCGCGATCGATTTCCCGCACGCGGTTCAGGCGCGCCAGGCTCATCAACACCTGCGTGCCGCTGGCGTCGGGCACACCCGCGCCGACCAATCCCGTGTTGCCGCCCTGCGCGACGATCGGTGTGCCGTGCAGGGCACAGGCGCGCACGACGGCCGCGACGTCGTTGGTCGAACCTGGCCGAACCACGGCCAGCGCCTTGCCGCGCCAACGCTTGCGCCAATCGAGTTCGTACGCCGAGAGGTCGCCACCGGTGAGCACGTTCGCTGCGCCGACAGCGCCGCGAAGCGCGGCGATCAACGCTGCGCTCATGTCGGCACCGCGGCCTTGCGCAACCGCCAGCGCACATGCAGCACGCAGGCGCCGAACAGCAGCAGGCACAGCGCGATCTCGGCCACCGCCAGGACCACGACGATGCCCCGTTCGCTGGCAGCGCGGACCACGCCCTCGGTGAAATACACCCACACCAGCAGGCTCAGCCAGCGGTAGGTGTACATGCGCTGCTTCAGCAAACCTGCCAGCGCAGCGGCCAGCGGCAGAACCTTGAGCGCCAGCGTGCGGTTGCCGGTGGGTGCGAGCGACAGCTCCCAGGCCAGCCCGAGGACGATCAGCGCCAGCAGGCAGGCCACGGCCAGCGCGCGCACGCGTTCGAGCAGGGGGTCGGTAACGGTGAGATCGGACATGTTTGGCATCATAGAGTGATGACACTGTCTTTCACCCCTGCCGACGGTCGCGCCCGCCTGGCCGAACTGTCGGCGACGCTGCAGACCTGGCCCTGGCTCGACACGGTGCGCACGCTGCGCGAACGCTTTCGCGAGGATCACCTGGGTCTTACCGCCAGCAGCCTGACCTTCACCACGCTCATCGCGCTGGTGCCGCTGGTGACGGTGATGCTGGCCTTGTTCAGCGCCTTCCCGATGTTCGCCAGCTTCCAGGTGGCGCTGGAGAAGTACTTCCTGCAAAGCCTGGTGCCAGACGGCATTGCCAAGCCGGTGCTGGCGGCCTTGACGCAGTTTGCGGCCAAGGCCACGCGGCTGGGCAGCCTGGGCCTGGTGGTGCTGGTGTTCACCGCGCTGGCGCTGATGCTGACGATCGACCGCGCCCTCAACGCCATCTGGCGCGTGCGGCGGCCGCGCTCGATCGCACAGCGGGTGCTGGTGTACTGGGCTGCGCTGACATTGGGGCCCCTGCTGCTGGGCATCAGCCTGTCGCTGACGACCACGGTGCTCGCAGCATCCAAGTCCGTGGTCGGAGCGCTGCCGGGCGGCGTGGGCCTGCTGCTCCAGGTGGTCGAGTTCGCGCTGCTGGCTGCCGGCGTGGCCGCGCTGTACCGCTATGTGCCCAATACCGAGGTGCGCTGGCGTCACGCTGTCGCGGGCGGCGTGTTCGTCGCCGCCGGACTCGAGGTCGCCAAGCGCGGCCTGGCCTGGTACGTCGGTCTGATGCCGACCTATTCGATGATCTACGGCGCCTTCGCCACGGTGCCGATCTTGCTGCTCTGGATCTACGTCGGCTGGGTCATCGTGCTGTGGGGGGCCGTGATCGCGGCCTACGCGCCGAGCCTGTCGATGCATGTCACTCGGCTGCCCGCCACGCCGGGGCACCGGTTCACGCAGGCGCTGGCGGTGATCGGTCAACTCGCGCGTGCCAGGCAAGGGGCGCAGCGCGGCCTGACGCTCACCGAACTGGCGACGGCAATTGCCACCGACCCGCTGCACGTCGAGACCACCATCGAGCAACTGCTGGCTCTGGACTGGGCCGCGCGCCTGGAAGAAGACGGCGGCCAGCGCCTGGTGCTGCTGGTCGATCCGGCAATGACTCCGGCGCGGCTGCTGATCGACGAGATGCTGCTCGCGCCCGGCGCTGGGTCACGAATGTTCCGCGAACGCGCGGGCGTCGAGCGGATGATGCTGGCGGAGTTGATTCAGTAACGACCGCGAACTCGCTGCGCTCGGCCGGTTGTTCACGCCGCTTGGGGGCGGGGCCTGCGCAGGCTGAGGGCTGTCAGTCCAAGCCAGCGCAGTGCATCACGCGGTTCTTGCCGGCGCGCTTGGCGGCGTACATCGCGCTGTCGGCCAGCTGCAGCAGGCGCAGCGGCAGCGTGGCGTCGTTGGGTGCCACCGCGTAGCCGATGCTGGCCGACACCGGGTACGTGCCGGCGCTGCGCGCCGCGCAGTCGCGAACCGCCTGCAGCAGGTGTGCGGCCAGCGTGTGTGCGCCGGCGGCGTCACGCACGGATGCCAGCACCAGGAACTCGTCACCGCCAAAGCGGCCGACAGCATCCTCGGCCCGCACCGCCTGCTGCAAGGCCTGCGACAGCGCCACCAGCAATGCATCGCCGGCGGCATGCCCGGCTGCGTCGTTGAGCAGCTTGAAGCCATCGAGGTCGACAAAGAACAGGGCCACCGGATGCGCCGCACAGACGGCCGTTGCGGCGTCGAGCCGCTCCATCATCGTGCGCCGGCTCAAGGCGTCGGTGAGCCCGTCGCGCTCGACGCTGCGCTGCAGTTGCTGCTGCGCCTCGGTCAGGTCGTGCACGTCGACGGTCACGGTGTAGGCACCCTGAACCTGGCCGCTGTCGTCGAAGTCGGGCACGTAGCTGGTGCGCAGCCAGCGCGGGCCTTGCGGCAGCTCTTCGACCAGACGCGTGTACAACACCGTTTCGCCGGCCAGCGCGCGCTCGAAATACGGCTGGTGGCGCGCCCAGCGCACGTCGCCGCGGGCCCGCCCGATGTGCTGGCCAACCAACTCGTCGGCGCGCATGCCGACGGCCTGGGTGTAGGCGCGGTTGACGAAACGCACGACGCAATCGCGGTCGACATAGGTCAGCGGATACGGGATGTGCTCGGTGAAGCGGTCCAGCCGTTCGCGCGCCGCGAGCAGTGCCTCGCGTTCGACCACGTCGTCGTGGATGTCGAAGGCCACCGTATAGACCGCTTCGACCTCGCCAGCGGCATTGCGGTCGGGGAATACCTGGGCGCGGGTCCAGCGCGCGCTGGCGCCCTGGTGCGTGAGGCGGCGCTCGTAGCCCATGGCGCGCCCCTCGAAGGCAGCGGCGAAGGCCGGGCCGGCAATCGCCCACGCGGCGTCGCCATACAACTCGGCCAACGTGCGGCCCACCAGTTCGCCGCTCGGCCGGCCGGCCCATTGCGCGTAGGGTGCATTGCAGAACAACAGCCGCGCGTCGCGATCCCAGCGGCCGATCGGCAGGGCGATCGCGTCGACCAGGCGCTCGGCCGGGTTGGCGCGCAGGCTGCTGGCGGGTGTGTCGTCGAGCTTCACGGGTCGATTTTGTAGGGGGTGCAGCGCATCGTGGCATCGCGGCATGGTCGTGTCACTCACCCGAAAGGGGGAAATCGCGGCCGCCGTGTGGCTCGAGCCACAGTCCGGTCGGATCCGCTAACTCGGATGCAGCACCACCAGCAGGGCCTGTGCCACCGTGCGCCCGGGGTTGTGGATGCTGTGCGGCACGTCCACCGCGTAGCGCGCCGTCTCGCCGTGGCGCACGCGCGCCGATTCGGTGCCGGCCTGCACGTCGAGCGCGCCGGCCTGCACCGACAAATGCTCGCGCGAACCCGGCTCATGCGGCTGCGAGGCCAGCGTGCCGCCGGGCTGCACGGTCAAGGCGTACCACTCGAACTGGCCGGCCAACTCGATCGGTCCCAGAATGCGCAGCTCGCATCTACCGTCCGGGCTGGCCAGGGTGGGTGTGGCGTGCGCGGGCACGGTCGCCAGCAGCGGCGCGGCGGGCCGTTCTTCGCCGAGCAGGTCGGCCACTGCGACGCCCAGCGCCATGGCCAGCCGCCAGACCACGGCCACGGTCGGATTCGCCTGGTGGCGCTCGATCTGTGACAGCATCGACTTGGACACGCCGGCCTGGTGCGACAACTCGTCGAGCGAGAGACCGCGGGACTGGCGCAGCGCCGACAAGGCCGCGCCGACGCGGGGTGGTTGCGCGGGCGGCTGCGGCTTGACGGGTGCGGCTTTGGACACGATACTGGACACTTGTTCGATATACTGCACACTCGCATTTCAAGTGCACAAGCGCATTGTGCCCCAGCGAAAGCCCGAAGACCATGAATACTGCCTTTCTCGACCACTTGAGCGCCGAATTGACGGCGCTTCGCGACGCCGGGCTGTTCAAGGCCGAGCGTGTGCTGACGACGCCGCAGGGCGCGTTGGTCAAGACGGCCGATGGCCGCGAGGTCATCAACCTGTGCGCCAACAACTACCTCGGCCTGTCGTCGCACCCCAAGGTCATCGAGGCCGCGCACGAAGCCTTGCGCACACACGGCTACGGTCTGAGCAGCGTGCGCTTCATCTGCGGCACGCAGGACCTGCACAAGACGCTCGAGGCCCGGCTGGCGAGGTTTCTCGGCACCGAGGACGCGATCCTCTACGCGGCGGCGTTCGACGCCAACGGCGGCCTGTTCGAGCCGCTGTTCGGCGTGGACGATGCCATCATCAGCGATGAACTGAACCATGCCTCGATCATCGACGGCATCCGCCTGTGCAAGGCCCAGCGCTGGCGCTACAAGCACAACGACATGGCGGACCTGCAGCGCTGTCTCCAAGAGGCCACGGCCGCCGGCGCACGTTTCAAATTG
>Ga0209797_10001216_pt1 | contig 12894 bp, 13 predicted proteins | sample DOMMetBare3Fresh_2_FD_187472 | JGI IMG/M metagenome (GOLD analysis project Ga0209797, IMG submission 187472) | Wetland sediment microbial communities from St. Louis River estuary, USA, under dissolved organic matter induced mercury methylation -... | ecosystem: Environmental > Aquatic >... | reverse complement strand
TTGCTTGGCCCAGGAAAAAACCTCCATGAGCGGCTGCCAGAAGTCTTCTTCGGGGAGTCTGGGATGGGTGACATTGGCGCCGCTGATAATCAGAGCATCAAGACCATCCTGTTTGATTTTTTCAAAGGGTTCGTAATATTTATCAATATGCGCCTGCGCTTCCGGACTTCTTTTTAAGCCCGCTACGGTAAAAGGATGAACATGGAATTGAACGATTTGATTACAGGCGCCCACCAGCCGAAAAAATTGCCGTTCTGTCGCTTCCAATGCGGCATCAGGCATCATATTGAGCAGGCCGATATGCATTTCCCTGATGTCCTGATGACTGGCGCGATCCGGGGCTATTATTTCTTCACCTTCTTCATGCAGGCGTTGAAAAGTAGGTAAATCAATGTGAGCGACTAAAGGCATAATGGCTGTTTAGCCAGCGCATCGGCAATCAACCGGATAAAATCAGCTTCGTTGTTGACAGTGGCGGCATCATTGGCATCAACGGTGTAACCGTACTGGTCAGCGATGGCCTGATAGCGTGGCAACCGGGATTTGAATAATTCCGGGAATACCCAGGTGACAAATTCATCAGGCGGCATCACATCGGGAGAGGCATAGTCTTTCAGACGCATGAATTCAGCGAGCTTTTCATCAAGAAATGCTTCCCGGTAATACAAGGGCTTGGGATCGGTCTTGGCGCGCTCAATAATGGTTTGTTCCAAGGCAGGCGGTATCTTGATGTAGATGATCAGTGTGTTTTTTGCCAGTGTTTCCAGTACTTCCGGGCTATCCAGCTCACAAACGCTGCCACCGGCATCATTGATAAAATGATGGTAACCGTAGATGTCTTCGGCTTTATGAATAAATTCAGGCACATCATTCATGGCGGCACACTCAGCCTGATGATGCAACTGTTGCCGGCGTTTGAATTCCTGCAAAGACAATCCGCCCTGCTTAGGATTCCCGAGTTTACCCAGAAAAGTGGAAACCGGAGCCAGATTATCAACGGTGATTTTATTGGAAATATAAATGGAGTCAGACAATAGCAAATCACGCAAAAAGGGCACACTCATTGCCTGACGTTTGATGTTATCCAGAATGGGCTCTCGCAGATATTTCGTGCCTATCCGGTAATCGCCAGAATAGTGGAACCATTTGGCTTTAGGTAATTTATTGGCTAATGTTGTTTTTCCAGCGCCGGACATAGCCAGCAAGGTAATTCTTTTTGATTGCCAGTCCAAGAATTCCCGGGGACTCATTTTCATGCAATAGTTTCCTTGCTAATCCAGATAATCGTCGATGTCCATATCTTCGGGATTGGGCTTATGTTCGTCCGGGTCTGAATAGCCCAGATCATCCGTTTCAATGTCATCAAAAGGAGCTGTCCAATCTTCAGGATCTTCAATGTAATCAAAAGTTGAACTATACCAGCTGTCATGATCGTATTCGCCAATATCGCCGTTTATATATTGAACCTCAATTGAATCGTCACTTTCATCGATGGCGACAACTTTAAACTTCAAGCTGTTTTCTACATCTTTGTACCAGCTACCGATGATAGGGTCTGCCACTGTTGTCATGATTGTTACCTTTGTGTTAGTCAGGGTGTTCGATAAGGGATATTAATGAACTGATATTATTATCTAGGTTAAATAAATATCAATACTATTTTGCGCAGGTTGAAATGCTTTCATATTTGATTTTTACCTTAAACACAACGCTACGAACTCCCTTGTAGCGATTTTATGGATAGTTATAGAGGAAGTGGGGCTTCCTTGCAAGTGCGTACTCGGCTATGAATGCTTGTATAGGGTTCTGGATTATCTATCACGAAACAAAAACGTTCACGGAACTAAAAAGTTGCTATGAAGTCACACGGCTGCACTGGATGAACTGAATTCAGCAGTTGATGTTAATGGTAGAGGATTCTTATTGATTTTTAATAACCTGCGCTTAGTTCTTCGCCTTGTATGAAGCGAGCCTTGTCGCAAAGAGGCCGGAGTTCCCTTTACATTAATCAGCTGTAATTTTAGATTGATCAGTGCGTTGCAAAATAATCTTTATGATGGTAAAAATACAAGCGTCGAGCCATGATTTTTCGACCCTTCATTGTAAGTGGGATTAGTCGTTTTGATAAAAAAATGGCGTCGACAACATAAATATTCTAAATATTACTGAGGAGAGGATAATGAAAAAATTAGCATCTGTATTTGCAGGTTTGTTATTGTGTTTGAGCACTACTGTTTTCGCCGAACCACATGCCGACGCGGCGCTGGATCACGCCAATGCTGCAGTAACCGAAGGTAAAGCTGGTGTACCGGCAAGTTTGGTTAAACACGCGAGTGTTGCTCTGGAACATACGCTGGCAGCTTCGATAGTGGCCCATGGCGAATCAAAAACCCATCTAAATGAAGCTGCCAAGTCGCTGCAAGACGCTATCGATCATGGCAATTTGAATCATGTGGAACCCGCCACTAAATCCGCCGAAGAGGCTGTGGCACACATTAAAGCAGGTAACAAATAATATCAATACTGCTTATCAAGAAACGGGCGGGGATAACTCGCCCGTTTTTTTTCGGGACTGCGATTTAGACAGGCTTTTTACCCTGCTTGGGCACAGCAGATAAGCCATTAAATTTTCTCAAGTTTGTAGCAAGGCCGCCAGAAAAGAATAATCTTTGTTTGAACGCTTTGTGTCACAGCTGCTAAAACTCAATGCTATGGCGCTAATACCTGATCAATTTGGCTTACAGCGTCGCTTTTTCAACGAAGTAATCATGCATTTATTGCTGCTTATTTGCCACCAGCAGCTTATTTAAACCCATAATTCCAGCCAATCGTCAATTCGATTAGTCTAGGTTTGGTTCGATCTTATCCTCATCTAATATTATTGAGTAAAATAGTTTAGAATGCTCATTTAATGGCAGAAATCATAAATGCCCATCCCCGTCTATCAATATCAACTCCCTGATCGACGGAACCCTTTAATCAGTGGAAATAATAATGGCCTATCAGTCTTTGCTAAAAACGTTACAAGAAAGGGATAAGCTTTCTGCTTCAGAATTAAAAAAAGTTGAGCGGGTAAAAAAAACCTCGGTATCAGAAAGCCTGCCGCAGTTACTGGTTAAACTGGGCTTATGTTCCGAGCTGGATGTGGCTGATGCGTTCGTTGAATCGGGTCAGTTTGAGAAAGTGTCATCGGATCACTACCCCTTGGAAACGCAGTTGCCTGAAACGGTGCCTTTGCGTTTTTTAAAAAACTATCATGTCATTGGTTTAAGTAAAACTGAGGATGAGATTACCGTAGCGATGATGGATCCTGAAGATCAGTTCAATATTGATGCGCTGAGATTGGCGACAGGAAAGCACATCACTGCTAAAGTGGGTTTACCTTCAGAAATTGATGCGGCACTAGATGTTCAGTACGGCGAAGACCGCTCGAAAATGGATAAACTGGTTGATGACCTGGCTATTGATGATTTGGGCGAAGAAGATTTAGAACATTTAAAAGATTTGGCCAGTGAAGCGCCCGTTATCAAAATGGTTAATTTGATTATGCAGCGGGCGATTGAAACCAGGGCATCGGACATACATATAGAACCCTTTGAGCAAAGCTTAAAAGTCAGATTGCGCGTTGACGGGGTTTTGCAAGAGATTGATGCGCCCAACGTAAAGTCCACGGCGGCAGTGATTTCACGTATCAAGATTATGGCTAAACTGAATATTGCCGAACGTCGATTGCCGCAGGATGGCCGAATTAAGGTGCAAATGTTGGGTAAAGAGCTGGATTTGCGGGTGTCAACCATACCTACCATGTATGGAGAAAGTGTCGTTATCCGCTTGCTGGATAAGGAAAATACCGTACTGGATTTTGCCGCCTTGGGTTTTGCCGGACGGCATCTGCAGCAGTTTATCGATGTGCTGGCGCAGCCGCATGGCATTATTCTCATTACCGGCCCTACCGGTAGCGGTAAATCGACAACAATGTATGCAGCGTTAAAACAACTCAATACCTCGGAGCGGAAAATCATCACCGTTGAAGACCCCGTAGAATATCAAATGGAAGGGATAAATCAGATACAGGCAAAGCCGCAGATCGGCTTAACCTTTGCCTCGGCCTTGCGTTCCATTGTCCGGCAAGACCCCGATGTCATCATGATTGGTGAAATGCGCGATCTGGAAACAGCTAGAATTGCCGTGCAATCGGCCCTCACCGGACATTTGGTGTTATCGACCCTGCATACCAATGACGCAGCAGGCGGTATAACGCGTCTGCTTGATATGGGGCTGGAAGAGTATTTACTCACCTCCACCGTCAATGGCATACTGGCGCAACGTCTGGTTAGAAAGCTGTGTCCAGTCTGTAAAGAGAGCACTATCGCCGCGCCCGAAATTGTTGAAGACCTGCGTTTGAGACGATTTGCGCCGGAGGGTGATATTGTATTATACAAGCCGGTCGGTTGTTCAGCCTGTGCTGGAATGGGTTACCGTGGGCGACTCGCCATTATTGAATTTTTGCCAATGACCGATCCTGTCCGAAAATTAATTATGGCGCATGAAGAAGCCGGAGCTATTCAAAAACTCGCTATTTCCGAAGGCATGCAAACCCTTTATGAAAATGGCCTGGTCAAGGTAATACAGGGCATCACCACCCTGGAAGAAGTCATGCGGGTCACCTCGGAAACTTAAGATGCCTTTATTTACCTATAAAGCAGTTAATAGTCTCGGCGAAACCGAAGAAGGCATTAGAGATGCGGTTGACGAGCAACTCTTGATTGCAGCCTTGCAGTCGGAAGGTTATATCCCGATTCGGGTTGCGCCCGCCACTAGCAGATCATTTCTAGGCTTGGGCACAAAAAAGTCCAAATTATCTCAGAAAGATATTGCTTTATTTACCGGCGAACTGGCAACCCTGCTGGAGTCCGGCCTGCCCCTGGACAAATCATTACTGGTGCTAATGGATTTGACCGAAGACAATGAACGCTTGAGTAAATTGATCGGAAGGGTTCTGGACAAAGTTAAGGGCGGTGCTTCACTGGCCGATGCGCTGGAACAGCAGCCGGGTATTTTTACAAAATTTTATTTGAATATGATTCGTGCCGGTGAAGCGGGCGGCAGTCTGGATGATGTGTTGACGCGCATGTCTGATTATCTGGAACGCTCTCAAGAATTAAAAGACACTGTCAGCACCGCATTAATTTATCCTGCAATATTGCTGGTGATGTCGTTAGCCTCTTTATTTGTAATGCTGACCTTTGTTGTGCCACAATTTACCGAAATGTTTGAAAGCGCCGGTAAAGCCTTGCCAGTATCGACACAGATTGTCGTGGGGCTCGCGAACTGGCTGCAAAGCTATTGGTGGGCATTACTGGCGGGTATTATTTTTATCACCAGCTATATGAAGTTTCAGCTAGCTGACCCGATAAGAAAGAAGGTGTGGGATGGCCGCTTTCTGAAGCTGCCATTGGCAGGGACTATTATTACCAATAAAGAAACCGCCAATATCAGCCGTACCCTGGGAACTTTACTAGGCAATGGGGTTTCAATACTGGCGGCCTTGGTCATTGTGCGGGAAACCGTCGACAATCTGGTCCTAGCGGCGGCTATTGCAGATGCTGAAGAGCAGTTAAAACAAGGTAAACATTTATCGAATGCTTTACTGGAAAAAGGTTTGTTCCCTAAAATGGCGATGCAAATGATTAAAATGGGCGAAGAAACAGGGCGCCTGGAAGAAATGCTGCTACGCGTAGCAACAATTTATGATAAACAGCTCAGAGTGGCTATACAGCGTTTGCTGGCTTTTCTTGAACCGGCGTTGATAATTAGCTTGGGACTGATGATTGCAGGTATCATCGTGTCGATTTTACTGGCTATTTTGAGCGTAAATGATTTGGCTTTTTAACGGAAATAATACTAAACAATGAAACATATTAAATATCATACACAAACCGGCTTTACCTTACTCGAGTTATTGGTCGTATTGGGCATTATTGCCATGCTGGCTGGGATTGTAGGTCCGCAAGTAATGAAGCACATGGGCGAATCCAAAACCAAAGCGGCCAAGGTACAAATTGAAGACCTGGCGGCCACACTGGATATGTACAAACTGGATTTGGGCAGTTATCCGTCGAGTGAACAAGGATTGAAGGCATTAATTGAATCACCCGATGGTGCAAAGCGCTGGAATGGACCTTATTTACGTAAGTCAAAAATACCATTGGATCCCTGGCAACAGGAATATCACTATGTCTCACCCGGCGAACATGGAAAATTTGATTTATTCACTTATGGTGCAGACGCTAAAGAAGGCGGTGAAGGCGAAGATCAGGATATTCTTAGTTGGCAATAATACATAAGGCCCAAGGTTCAAGGTTCAAGACAACAAAAGCTCGGCACTTGCGCCTTGCGCCTTGTACCTTGCCACTGAATAAGGGCTTTACTCTACTAGAACTCATCGTTGTGCTGTTTATTGTCGTGTTGGGCTTTGCCGCTATTGGCATTAATCTTTCTTCGGGCAATGATGCCACCGAGCTTAAAGTTGCAGCCAGGGACATCGTTTCTGCACTTCGTTTTGCCAGAGGGCAGGCTTTAATTTCTCATCAGGAAACAACAGTGACTCTTGATCTTGCTGAAAACACTTACACTGTCAGTGGTCGAGAGAAGGTTTATTCTATCCCAAAAGCCATTGATATTACTGTTGTTACCGCACAAAGCGAGCTAACAGAAGGCTCTGCGAGCATCCGTTTTTTTGCCGACGGTTCTTCTACAGGTGGCAGAATTACTCTTGAACTGGGTAAGGCTGCCTGGAAAATCGATATAAACTGGTTAACCGGCCAAATTGAACTTGAAGATACCGACACCAATGAATAAACAACAGGGTTTTTCTTTACTGGAAATCCTGATTGCTTTTTCAATTCTTGCGCTTTCATTAGGTATCTTGCTGAAGATATTTTCTGCAGGCGTCAATGCTGCTTTAGTTGCGGAGGACTATACGGCAGCCGTTCAAATTGCTGAAAGCTTAATGGCCAAAACAGGGGTTGAAACGCCATTGCAAGCAGGCGGCCAGTCTTCAGGACTGGAAAATGAAAAATATCATTGGCTGGTTGAGGTTGACCCGTTTGCATTTAATCCTGAAAAGGTTGATACCACAGCAATAACGGCTGATCCTGAAAATGTTGGGACTACAGCGATAACGGCAGAGCTTTTTAAGGTTAAGGTTATCGTAAGCTGGGGTGATGACAATACCAATGACAGGCAGGTTGAGTTAACCACTGTAAAATTAATCAATAAAACCTTATGAGAACAAATCAGACACAAAGTACAAATGGCCAGTTCTTTTAACTTCGCACCTTGTTCCTTGCGCCTGGCGCCTAAAGGCTTTACCCTGATTGAAGTGCTCATCGCCATGACGCTGTTAAGCATTATGGTGGTGTTACTGTTCAGTAGCTTAAAAATTTGTGCAGACAGTTGGGAGAAAGGTGAAAGCAAAATAAGCGACGTGAATGAAGTCGCCGTCGTTTATAATTTTTTTCAACGACATTTGTCTGTAGCAGAACCTTTATGGAATGATTTGTCAGTTGAACAGAAAACTTTCTCTTTTCAAGGCAAAGCCCAGTCTTTGCAATTTGTTTCCTCTTTTCCTGCAAGCGCAGGCAGATCGGGTCTACAGTTATTCTCAATACAGAAGCAGGAAGAAGATAATGAACAGATTATCAACGTGATTATTACGCCATTTTTCCCAGTGGCTGAAGGCGAAGAATGGCACAAGGAAGAAGTTACCTTAATAAGGCGCGTAAGCGATTTTTCGTTGGCCTATTTTGGCTCGGAGGACGGAACGACCGAAGGCGTATGGCAGGAGGAATGGCTGGAAAAAGAAGCGCTACCTCAATTAGTTAAAATCAACATCAAACTGGAAAATGAAATTTACTGGCCGGAAATGATAGTTGATCTTAAAGTTACGGGTGCACCGAACAACACAAACCCTGAAATTGATAATTTAGAAAGTTCAGATGGATCAGGGGATTTTCAGTGAGGAGGCAAAACGGAATGGCATTGGTTCTGGTTTTGTGGGTGTTAAGTCTGCTAACCATTATGGCTGGTAGCTTTGCTCTTGCGATGCGCCGGGAAACGTCTATTATTGAGGGTATCAGAAACAATGCTCAGGCCTTGGCTGTTGCACAGTCGGGGATTGCAATGGCAGAAATGATGTTGCTAAATCCTGACCAGAATACACGTTGGCGGGCAGATGGCAGTATTTATCAAATAAACTCTAATGATGCCAAAGTTCGAGTACGGTTGTTATCAGAAACAGGTAAAATAGACATTAACAAAGCTGACCAAATTTTATTGCAAGCATTGATGGCCCAAGCCCCGGTAGAGGAAGAGCAACAAACCAAGATTGTTAGCGCTATTCTTGACTGGCGTGATAAAGATGATCTGGTGCATATAAACGGCGCTGAAAAAAAGGAATATAAGGCGGCTGGTTTAAACTATCAGCCTCGAAACAAACCTTTTCAAAATATTGAAGAATTGCAGTTGGTATTGGGTATCGATAAGTCAGTATTTTTGTGGATTGAACCGTTAGTCACCGTTTATTCTGGACAACCGCAAGTCAACGTGCAACTGGCGGCCAAAGAAGTATTGCAGGTGATTCCCGGTTTAGATAAGGACCTGTTGGATTCCTATCTAAAAGCCAGATTGGAAAGCGCGATAAATAACCTGCCTGCTCCGCCATTTCCATCAAGTTCAGGACAGAATATTGCAACCGGACAACAAATGGTGCTTACCCTTGTTTCCGAAGCGCTACTGGATGACGACTCAAGTGCCATGATAAGTGCAGTGATAAAAAAATCCGACGAAGCAGAGACGCAAAATATTGCGCCGCTAAACACCCCTTTTCGGGTATTAAAATGGCAACATGTAACGGCAAATGACGCTTCATTATTTACCGATGCAATGAGCGAATTAATAGTGAAACAGTATGCCGAACCTGAACTCAACAATTGATCTGGATTTTAAGCAGTTCTTTCGCTGGTGGAAGCGAGAACTTGACTTTCTGGTACCTGAAAAAATAAAGCAGCTCGTTTCTGACAAACAAGGCTTCATCATCATAAGCCCTGAAGGCAACCAGTTGGTGCTGACCTATCACCACGATGGACAAACTGAACCGCTGGTAACGCTGGATCGAGGCGCTAAAGACCTTACATTTCAGAGTCTTTATGAAAAAGATGAACGCTTGGCTAAAGCCACTATAATACTCAGATTAACGGGTCAGGACGCCGTTCAAAAAGAGCTTAGCTTACCGGCCGCGGCAAAAGAAAACCTGTCTCAAGTTGTCGCTTATGAGCTTGATCGCTATACTCCGTTCAAGCCGGAACAGGTGTATTTTGCCGTAAAGCCGCTGGAAGGCGTGAACGAGCCGGGGCAGATCAGAGTCATGCTGATAATAACGACCAGAGAATTACTGGATAGTCTCCATGAGGATATCAAAGCGATGGGCTTTTCGCCATTATTTGCCGATTATGAGGGCTCGGCAAATGATCTTGATCAATTTGATGATAATTACAATCTCTTACCCGAACGGCTAAGGCAAAAAACCGCAAAAGTGCCACGTTTAATTAACTCGGCACTGATAGCCCTTACCTGTTTACTGCTGGTAGCGGTTTTAGCGATGCCCGTGTGGTTTGAATATCAAACAGTTAACGCATTACAATTAAAAACCGATTCTTTGGAAAAGGATGCCAAAAAAGTCAAGGCATTGCAGGCCGACATTGATGCGGTGATAGACGAAACCCGTCAGTTGATTGAAGAAAAAAGCGCATTACCGGAAGTTATTGTGATGTTGAACACCTTAAGCTCACTCATCAAGGATGATACCTGGCTGAGCTACCTTCAATACTCGGACGGACATGTGCAAATTCAGGGAGAATCGCCGGCCGCTTCAACTCTGATTGCCGTTCTGGAAGCGTCTGAATTGTTTGTTAATGCCCAGTTTGCTTCGCCAGTTACTCAGGATAGAATTAGCAAGCTCGAACGTTTTCAGATTACCGTTGATGTGGCCAAAGCAGGAGGCATTGATGGCCAGTAAAGATAAAAAACCTGATGTGCTTTCGCCAGAACTTCAGCAACGCTGGCTTGCCGTAGGTATATTAATCGCCGTAGTGCTGGTTATTATTTTGGTCCTTATAGTTCCTTTGGTTAGCAAGGGTATGGAGCTACACGAAACTAAAAATAATCTTGTTTTCAGGCTACAGCAATATGAAAATATCCTGGCAAAAAAAGACGCTGTTATAGCCAGTATGGATAACATAAAACAGCAGCATGAAGGGCAAGGTTATTTTAATAGCCAGAAAACCGATGCGTTGGCGTCTGCCGAGATGCAGGAGTTTATAAAAAAGGCCATTGTTGAAGCAGGCGGTCAATTGAGCAGCACGCAGGCGCTTCCCGTCAGTAATAAGGATAAATTTAGCCGGATAACGGTTAGAGTAAGAATGACGGGGAACAGTGAAGCATTGCGGGCTGTGCTTTACAAGATAGAAACATCCACCCCCTTGATCATTATTGACCAAATCGATATAAGACCCATGCGCGGCAGACGGAGTAGAGTAACGCGCCAAATCGAAGCCAGTAATGATTTGAACGTTAATTTTCAGGCGGTCAGTTTTATGAGAAAACAAGCGGAATGAACAGTAAACTTGTGACTGTGTTAACCGCTGTCTGCATAGTGAGCGCCTTGATTATTATCGGCGAATGGTTCTATGCAATTCAGGCACAAAAGCAAACACTGGCAGCAAAAAGTTCTGTGGAAAAAAAGCTGCCAAATGATGAAATGCCCAGCTTGGAGCTCACCCGGGAATCCGAGGAAAGTTATGCGGATCTGGTTGCCAGACCTTTATTTATAAAAGGCAGAAAACCCGTGGATGAACCCAGCCCAGAGGATACAAAGACAACCACTGTAGCGAATACCTTCGATTGGCAATTGAACGGAGTTTATACTACCAAAAAAGGCCTATCCGCACTGTTCAGCCGTGCTAAATCGAAAGTTGCTAAAGATAATTATCGAAAGATGGGCATGGGGGCTGATCTTGACGGCTGGAAGCTGACTGAAATTCACAAGGACAGAGCCATACTGGAGCAAGGCGGTCAGCAAAAGGAGTTATTGCTCCGGAAACCAAAATTGAAAACGTTGCCCAGGAAACCAATGGGAGCCAGAATACCCAATAACCCCCAGCCCGAAGTGACTCCCGAACCCGAAGTGACTCCAGAACCCGAAATTACTCCCGAACCCGAAATTACTCCAGAACCCGAAGTTAGCCCCCAACCCTCAGAAGGCGAATTTGAGAATAATAATGAACAATTTTAAAAAAATAACAACAACCTCCTGCTTTCTGGTGATGGGTTTATCGCTTAGCAGCTGTGAGTTGTTAGGCCCGAAGCCAGCGGCCAAATTGCCGTTGTATCCAGTAGCAAAGGAGCAACCGGACAAGCAGCCTGATGTCGTTTTTAAAGACCTGCAAAACAAGCCGCCCGTTACCGACGCCATGAAGCCAAAGACTGAACTGTTTCCCGGTACAGACCGTTTTGTATCCGGCGCAACACCACAACACAGAAGAACCAGCCCAACGGGTGAAGGCTCATACAGCCTTAATTTTGACGAAGCTGATCTTGGCGAAGTAGCAAAAGTTATCCTGAGCGATATCCTCGGGCAAAATTATGTGCTAAGCCCCAAAGTAGCAGGTAAAGTCACCTTACAAACCACTGACCCCTTGACCAAAGAGGAATTACTGCCTACCCTGGAAATGGTTCTGCGCATGAATAATGCGGCATTGGTTAAGGATGGCAGAATTTATCATATTGAACCTGCCGCTGAAGCGTTATACAGTTCCAACATATCCAGTGGCAGGTCGGGGTATCAGACCCGGGTGATAACTGTCAGAAATGTCGCCGTTCAAGAAATCGTCGATATCATCAAACCTTTGGTGCATGAAAAAACCATTCTCAATGTTGATGGCGCGCGCAATATTCTGGTGGCTTCCGGAACCGCCGATGAAATAGCCAGGGTAATGGATTTGGTGAGTACATTTGATATTGATGTGTTGAAAGGCCGTTCTTTTGGTTTGTTTCCCTTGGCCCATATAGACCCGGAAACCATGATTGATGAACTGGAAAATATTTTTTATCAAAAAGGGAAAGCCGACGAATCAGTGTTTTTTCAGTTTATGCCTATCGAGCGCTTAAATGCCGTTTTGGCTGTTACTCACCAGACGAGTTATTTGCATGATATTGAAAATTGGGTATCCAGGCTGGACAGAGCCAACACCGCCTCGGGCGGCGGCGTTAATGTCTACAAGGTTCAACACGCGGATGCCGAGGAATTGGCAGGCACCTTGAATGAAATTTTCACTGGCGCCGCCAAGAAAGATAAGTCCGCAAAAGTTGCGCCGGGGAAAAAAGCATCCACGATGAGCAATAAAGGATCGACCAATACCGGTAATACACCAACAACGCCAACCGGCAATCTGGCATCCTTCGCCGTCAATCAGACTGATGAAGATTCCCCTGATGAAAATTCATCGGCGGGTAATCCGGGGGCCTTCGCCCTCAATCAGAATGTGCAAAAATCATCGGCAAGCAATCAAGCAACTGGAGACGCTCATGTGTCCAATGTCGACGATGTAAGAATCATTGCTGATAAAGCGAATAACGCGGTAGTCATAGTCGCTACACCGCGCGCGTACGAAACGATTCTTCCAGTCATCAAACAGCTGGATATACTGCCGTTGCAAGTGCTGATCGATGCGACAGTAGTCGCGGTTAAGTTGACGGATAAATTACAGTACGGCATAGAGTGGTTTTTAAGACAAGGAAACACTGCAGTCGGTAGCAATTTAGGCGATTTGGGGG
>Ga0209797_10001214_pt1 | contig 12913 bp, 12 predicted proteins | sample DOMMetBare3Fresh_2_FD_187472 | JGI IMG/M metagenome (GOLD analysis project Ga0209797, IMG submission 187472) | Wetland sediment microbial communities from St. Louis River estuary, USA, under dissolved organic matter induced mercury methylation -... | ecosystem: Environmental > Aquatic >... | reverse complement strand
TGGTTCTCGAACACCACGCAGCTTGCCTGAGTCGCCTCGCCGGCGGTATGGCTGATGTCGAAACATTCGATGCGCAGCGTGTCCAGATCGGGCACGTCGAGGTTCAATGCCTCGGCCAGCGCGCGTGTGCGTTCGCGCTGCGAGCCCTCCTCGGCCAGCAGGCGTGCCAGTGCCAACTCGGCGCCGCCCGCCGCCATTTCGAGCCAGATGCGGCGTTGCTCGCGCGGTTGATGCTGGGCGCCGACCTTCACGCCGCTGGCCTGCGACAGCGCCTCGAGCAGCCCCGCATCGACCGCATGGCTGGTCACCAGTTGCGGCGGCACGAAGCCGTCGAGGTAGTGCTGGGCGATGAAGGCCTCCAGCACCGCCACCTCGGGGTCGGCCCCCTCGGCCACCGAGGCGGCGTCGTCCACGTGCGTCGGGAAGTAGGCGCGGTCGCCCAGGTGGCGTCCGCCGCGCACCATTGCCAGGTTGACGCAGGCGCGGCCGCCCTTGACGCGCACTGCCAGGATGTCGACATCGCGGCTCGCGGCGCCCAGGCTGCTCTCGTCGACCGATTGCTGGTGAAGAACGCGCGACAGCGAGCCGATCTGGTCGCGCACCGCCGCCGCCTGCTCGAACTCGAGCGCCTCGGCATGTGTCGTCATGCGCTGCTGCAGGTCCTCGAGCACGGCCTGGGTCTCGCCGCGCAGGAAGCGTTCGGTATCGGCCAGGTCGCGCGCGTAGGACGGCGCGTCGACCAGCCCCACGCAGGGGCCCGAGCAGCGCCGGATCTGGTACAGCAGGCAAGGCCGCGACCGGTTGGCGAACACCGTGTCCTCGCAGGTGCGCAGGCGAAACACCTTCTGGATCAGCTGGATCGACTCCTTGACTGCCCACGCGCTCGGGTAGGGACCGAAGTAGCGGTGTTTCTTGTCGACCGCGCCGCGGTAGTACGCGACGCGAGGAAAAGGGCCGCTGACCAGCTTGAGATAGGGGTAGCTCTTGTCGTCGCGGAACAGGATGTTGAACTTCGGGTTCAACGCCTTGATCAGGTTGTTCTCGAGCAGCAAGGCCTCGGCCTCGCTGCGCACCACCGTCGTCTCCAGCCGCGCGATCCGGTCGACCATCAGGCCGATGCGAGTGCCCCCATGGTCCTTCTGGAAGTAGCTCGCGACGCGCTTCTTCAGGGCGCGCGCCTTGCCCACGTAGAGCACAGCCCCCTGGGCGTCGAAAAACCGATAGACGCCCGGCCGCTGCGGCAACGCGGCCACGTCGGCCAGCACTCGCTCGCGGGTCGGGTCGGCTTCGCTCATCGCGGCCGATTATCGATGCCGATAATCGGCGCATGCAGTGGGACCTCTTCTGCCGCGTGATCGACAACCACGGCGATCTGGGCGTGTGCTGGCGCCTCGCCGCCGACCTCGGCGCACGTGGCGAGACGGTCAGGCTGTGGGTGGACGATCCCGCTGCGCTGGCCTGGATGGCGCCCAGCGGCGCAAGCGGCGTCACCGTCATCCGCTGGCTCGATCCCGCAGCCGATCTCGTGCCTGGCGACGTGGTGGTCGAGGCGTTCGGGTGCGATCCGCCGCCGGCCTTCGTCGAACGCATGGCCTCCGTGCGGCCGATCTGGATCAACCTCGAGTACCTGAGCGCTGAAACGTATGTCGAGCGCTGCCATGGGCTGCCCTCGCCGGTGCCGTGGGGCCACAAGTGGTTCTTCTATCCCGGCTTCACGGCTTCCACCGGCGGCCTGCTGCGCGAGGCGCATGCGCTGGAGCCCGGGCCCGCCCCCTGGAACGAACTCGGCGTCAGGCCGCAACCCGGCGAGCGCTGTGTCAGCGTGTTCGCCTATGCCGATGCGCCCTTCGAGGCGCTGTTCGATCGCCTCGATGATCGCCCGACCCTGCTGCTGCTGGCCGCTGGTGCGAGCCAGCAGCCTGCGCAGCAGGCGATGGGACGCCACCCTCGGCGCCACCTGCGCGCGCACGCCCTGCCCTGGCTCACGCAACGCGACTACGACCGCCTGCTGCGCGCCTGCGACCTCAACTTCGCGCGCGGCGAAGACTCGATCGTGCGCGCGATGTGGGCCGGTGCGCCCTTCGTCTGGCACATCTACCGGCAGGCCGATCAAGCCCATGCGCGCAAGCTCGAGGCACTGCTCGACCGCATGGGGGCCGATCCCTCGGTGCGCTCGCTCTGGCGCGCCTGGAATGGTCTTGCCGAATGGCCGGCCGCGCTGCCCGACGCCCAGGCCTGGCGCGGCGAGTGCCTGCAATGGCGCGCTGGCCTGCTCGAACAGGGAGACCTCACCAGCCAGCTGCTGCGGTTCGCCACTTCGAAACGGTAGAATCATGGGCTTCGCGCCGGGCCCAAACCCCCAAGGGCGCCACCCGACCCCTCAACCGACTTCCGCCATGAAACTCGCTCAAGAAATCCGCGCCGGCAACGTGATCATGCAGGGCAAGGACCCGATGGTCGTGCTCAAGACCGAATACAGCCGCGGCGGTCGCAATTCCGCCACCGTGCGCCTGAAGATGAAGAACCTGCTCAATGGCGGTGGCGCAGAGCTGGTCTACAAGGCCGACGACAAGATGGAGCAGATCGTCCTCGACAAGAAGGACTGCACCTACACCTACTTCGCCGACCCGATGTACGTCTTCATGGACGGCGAATACAACCAGTTCGAGGTCGAGGCCGAGAACATGGGCGACGCGATCCAGTACCTCGAGGACAACATGCCGGTCGAGGTGGTGTTCTACGACGGCAAGGCGATCTCGGTCGAGTTGCCCACCACCGTGGTGCGCGAGATCATCACCGAGCCCGCGGTCAAGGGCGACACGTCGGGCAAGGTCATGAAGCCGGCCAAGCTGGTGGGCACCGGCTTCGAGATCGCCGTGCCGCTGTTCGTCGAGAACGGCGACAAGGTCGAGATCGACACCCGCACCCACGAGTACAAGAAGCGCGTCTGAGGCGCCGCCTGGCAGTGCGACGGGCGCCTGCGGCGCCCGTTATGCTTTTGGCATGACGTTTCACGTCGAACGCCTGGCCACCGTCAGCCCGACGCAGATCGAGCAACTCGCCCGCCTGCTGGTCGACTGCGTCGAAGGCGGCGCCTCGGTCAGCTTCATGCACCCGCTGGCGTTGGACAAGGCGGTCGCGTTCTGGCAACGCGTCGCCGACGACGTGGCGCGCGGCGAGCGCGCCCTGATCACGGCCAGCGACGCGACCGGCATCGTCGGCACCGTGCAACTGGTGCTCGACCAGCCCGACAACCAGCCGCATCGCGCCGACCTGTCCAAGATGCTGGTGCTGCGCGGCGCTCGCCGGCGCGGCATCGGCGAGGCCTTGATGCGACAGGCCGAGCAGGTGGCGGTCGACTGCGGCAAGACGCTGCTCGTACTCGACACCGCGAGCGCCGAGGCCGAACGCCTGTACGAGCGCGCGGGCTGGCGGCGCTGCGGCACGATCCCCGGCTACGCGCTGCTGCCGCACGGCGGCCTGTGCGACACGACCTACTACTACCGCGAGCTTCAGACGAAATAGGACAGCGCGAACGCACCGACCATCACGAACACCAGCGCGAGCTTGACCGCGGTGCCGATCATCATCCCCAGCCAGGTGGCGAAGCCGACCTCGAACGCGCGCCGTCCGTTGGCCGCGTGATCGGTGCCGCGGCGCAGGGCCCACCACTCACCGGCCATGGCCCCGACCAGCGGCATGAACAGCAGGCCGACGAAGCCGGTGAAGATGCCCGCCACCGTACCGGCCGCCGCGCCGGCGATCGCCCAGCCACTGGCGCGAACACGCTTGGCTCCCAGCAGGGCCGCCACGTAGTCGGTGGCCCAGGCCAGTGCGGCCAGCACCGCGCAGACGCCCACCACCCACAACGGCACGCGCGTGAAGGCGTCGAGCCACGCACCCCATGCGATGCCCGCCAGCACCAGCACCGTGCCCGGCAACGCCGGCAGCACCGTACCCGCGATCCCCAGAACGATCAGCGCAATGACACCGACCCAGGCCAGCAGCGACAGGTCCAAGGCAAACTCCCGGCAGCGACGAAAGCGTCCACCGCATGATGGCGCCGCCTTACCGCACTTCAATCACCGATGCTCAAGAGTTTCGACTTCGACGCCGCCGTGCAGGCGCCGTTTCGCATGCAGCCCGGCCTGCGCCGGCTGGCCAGCGGCATGCCGCAACTCACGCCCGTGGGCGCCGGTTCGCGCCACCAGCGCGAGAAGCTGGCCGTCCTGTCGGCCTATGCCTCGCATGCCCTGGCGAGCGTCGCGGGCTTCGACCCCACCCCGGCACTGCATGCGCTGGCCACGCTCGCGGCGCAGGAGCATCCGGGCGATTTCGCCTGGGATGGCCGGTGCGCGCAAGCGCTGGGCGTTGCGATCCACGACGACCGCGTCAGCGATCAAGCCACCGGTGCGTTCGGCCTTGGCGACGAGATCGGCCGCTGCCTGCGTAGCCTGCCCGACGGCTGGCGCCTGGCCGGCCTGCTCAGCCTGGCCTTCGTCGAAGACTTCGCGATCATCGACGGCGCGAGTGCCACCATCCCCTGGATCGCGGCCTGCCTGCCCTCCCACTGGGCGCCGGCCGCCAAGGTCGGACGCCATTTCGCCGAGGTGCACGGCCCGGTGGCCGACAACGCGATGCTCGTCAAAGCCGGCGAACATCTGATGCGGCTGGTCTGCGGCACGGACCGCTGGGAGCGCTTCGTCTGGAACGTCACCCGTTCGCCGCGCCTGAATGCGCACCCGGCGCTGGCCGATCACACGCCCTGGGCCACCGATGCCTTCGATGACGCCGCGGCCCCGCGCGCCTGGTTCCGCAGCGAACGCCAGACCTTCATCCCGGTGCCGCTGCGCCAACAGGCGGTGTTCACTATCGGGGTCGACTGCACGCCGCTGGTCCAGGCCATCGACACGCCGGCGCGTGCCGAGCGGCTGCATGCGGCGCTCGACTCGATGAGCGAGTCGGTGCTGGCCTACCGCAACCTCACCACGGTGCGCGAGCCGCTGCTGGCCTGGCTGGCAGCGCGTCGGTGAAGACCGAACCGATCGTCGCGGCGCAGGTCGATTTCACGGCCGGTGCCGTGCGCTCGCCGGCGTTCGACGACATCTACCACCCACGCGAAGGTGCGTTCGAGCAGGCCCGTGATGTGTTCCTGGCCGGCAACGGCTTGCCCGGGCGCTGGCGCGGGCGCGCGCAGTTCACGATCCTGGAGACCGGCTTCGGGCTCGGCACGAACTTCCTCGCCGCCTGGGCCGCGTGGCGCGACGACCCGCAGCGCTGCGACCGGCTGCACTTCGTCTCGCTCGAAAAGCATCCGCTGACCTCGGCCGACCTGCGGCGCGCCCATGCCGCGTCGCCACTGCCCGCACTCGCAGCGCAGCTGGTCGACGCCTGGCCGCCGTTCACGCCCAACCTGCACCGCCTGGATTTCGAAGGCGGTCGCGTGCGCCTGTTGCTGGGCCTCGGCGACGCCGCCACGCTGGCGCGCTCGCTCGTTGCGCAGGTCGACGCCTTCCTGCTCGATGGTTTTGCGCCGGCACGCAACCCGCAGATGTGGTCGGAACGGCTGTTCACTGCGCTCGCGCGCCTGGCCGCACCCGGCGCCACCGCCGCCACCTGGAGTGCAGCACGCGTCGTGCGCGACGGGCTGCAGCGCGCCGGCTTCACGGTCGAGGCCGCGCGTGGCGCGGGGGCCAAGCGCGACATCACGCTGGCGCGCTACGCGCCGCGCTTCACGCCGCCGCGCCCGCCCGGCCGTCGTTGGGTGACGGCCGCGCCGTCCACCGCCATCGTCATCGGTGGCGGCCTCGCTGGCGCGAGCACGGCGCGCGCACTGCGGCAGCAGGGCGTTGCCTGCACAGTGTTCGATCGACACGATCACCCGGCGAGCGAGGCTTCGGGCAATCCGGCCGGGTTGTTCCATGGCACGGTCGGCACCGATGACAGCGCCTACACGCGCCTGTACCGTGCCGCGAGCCTGGCCGCCGCGCGCTGGGTCGGTGAACACCCGGGCTGCGGACAAAGCGACGGCCTGCTGCGCCTGGATGCGACGCGCGAGTTCGCCTCGATGCGCGCGCTGCTGGTCGCGCAGCGCTTGCCTGCAGCCTACGTCCAGGCGCTCGACTCCGGGCAGGCGTCAGCACTGGCGGGCGTCGCCTTGGCGCTGCCGGCCTGGCACTACGGCGCAGGCGGCTGGACTGATCCGTCCGCCCTCGTCCGTGCCACGCTGGCGCAGGCAGATGTCGTCTGGCGCGGTGGCGTCGACGTGCAGCGCATCGAGCCGGCCGGCGACGGCTGGCGCGTGATCGATGCCCACGACCGCGTGCAGGGCGAAGCGCCCCTGATCGTGCTGGCCAACGCGCACGACGCGTTGCGCCTGGCGGGGTGGCAGGCGCCCGGCCTGCGGACGACACGCGGCCAGGTGACGTGGTTCGACGCGCTGGCGCCGCGGCCGCGCCTGCCGATCGCCAGCGGTGGCTACCTGCTCGCCCTGGCCGACGGCCGGCTGCTCGCGGGGGCCACTCAGCAACACGACGACACCGACGCTGCCGTGCGAGCGCAGGACCATGCCGTCAACCTGGAACATGTCAGGCGCCTGGTCGGCGTCGACCTGACCCGCGCCGGTCTGCTGCTGCGAGGTCGCGTCGGCTGGCGCCTCGCCACGCATGACCGCCTGCCGCTGGCCGGTGCGCTGCCCGACTTCGATGTCCCGTGGCCCGCTCGACGCGACGCGCCCCGCTTCGTGCCGCGCCGTACAGGCTGCTTCATCCACGCGGCACTGGGTTCGCGCGGTCTGACCACCGCCGCCCTGTGTGGCGAGCTGATCGCGGCGCAGGCCACCGGCGCGCCCTGGCCGCTGGAGGCCGACCTGGCCGATGCCGTCGATCCGGCTCGCCTGGCGCTGCGTCAGTCGTAGTCGATGCGCTGCACGCCCGTCGCACTGCCGAGCAGGCACACGCGGGCGCGGTGGCGAGCGAAGATGCCGCAGGCGACCACGCCGGGCCACTGGTTGATCTCGGTCTCCAGCGCCAAGGGGTCGGTGATCGCGAGGCCGTGGACGTCGAGCAGCGGGTGGCCGTTGTCGGTGATCACACCCTCGCGCAGCAGCGCGCGCCCGCCGATCGCGGCAAAGCGCCGCACGATGCGCTCGCGCGCCATCTCGATCACCTCCACCGGCAGTGCAAAGCGGCCGAGCACGTCCACCCGTTTGCTGGCGTCGGCGATACAGACGAATCGTTCGGCCAGGTCGGCCACGATCTTCTCGCGCGTCAGCGCCGCGCCGCCACCCTTGATCATGTTGCCGCGCGGGTCGATCTCGTCGGCGCCGTCGATGTAGACCGGCAGCCGCTCGACCTCGTTGGCGTCGAACACGCGGATGCCCAGGGCCGACAGGCGCGCAGTGCTTTGCGCCGAACTCGACACCGCGCCCTCGATCTGCCCCTTCATCCCCGCCAGCGCGTCGATGAACTTGTTGACGGTCGAGCCGGTGCCGACACCGACCACGCTGCCGGGCACCACGAACGCCAAAGCCGCGCGGCCAACCAGTGCCTTCAATTCATCTTGGGTCATCGCCGGGAACTCTTGAGACAATGCGCGCCGATTATGGCTTTCGTCCCCTACGCCCTGACACGCCCTTTCCTGTTCGGCCTGGACGCCGAGCGCGCGCACGACCTGACGCTGGCAGCCATCGCCCATCTGCAGAACACACCCGTCCAGGCCCTGTGGCAGCAGCCACGCGTCGCCGACCCGGTGTCGGTCGCGGGCCTGAACTTCCCCAACCGCGTCGGCCTGGCAGCCGGGCTGGACAAGAACGGGTGCTGCATCGACGGCCTCGGGGCGATGGGCTTCGGCTTCATCGAGGTGGGCACCGTCACCCCCCAGGGCCAGCCGGGCAACCCCAAGCCGCGCATGTTCCGCGTCACCGAAGCCCAGGCGCTGATCAACCGCCTGGGCTTCAACAACGACGGGCTCGACGCTTTCCTCGACAACGTGCAGCGTGCGACGACCTTCCGCGCCTCAGGCGGCATCGTCGGCCTGAACATCGGCAAGAACGCGGCCACGCCGATGGACAAGGCGGTCGACGATTACCTGCAGGGCCTGCGTGCGGTCTATCCGCATGCCGACTACGTGACGGTCAACATCTCGAGCCCCAACACGCAGAACCTGCGTTCGCTGCAAAGCGACGAGCAACTGCAATGGCTGCTGCAGCTGCTGATGGAGCGGCGAGCCGAACTGGCGCGCGACTTCGGGCCCAAGCCGATCTTCGTCAAGATCGCGCCCGACCTCGACGAGGAGCAGATCAAGATCATCGCCGCCACGCTGAAGCGGCACGGCATCGACGGCGTGATCGCCACCAACACCACCGTGGCGCGCCACAACGTGCACCACCTGCCCAACGGCCAGGAAACCGGAGGCCTGTCCGGTGCGCCGCTGCTGGCCGGCAGCAACCGCGTGATCCGCCTGTTGCGCTCGGCGCTCGGGAAGAGCTACCCCATCATCGGCGTGGGCGGCGTGATGAGCGGCGAGGATGCGAAGTCCAAGATCAAGGCCGGCGCCAACCTGGTGCAGATCTACACCGGGCTGATCTACAAGGGGCCGGGGCTGGTCAGCGAGGTGGCGCGCGCACTGAAAGGCTGAGCCAGGCAGAGGCGCCCGCGCGGAATGCCATCAGTATCCCAGTGCCAACCCTGAGTTACGACGCGGGTCATTCGCGCCGTAGAAGCGGTTCTTGCCCACCGGCTTGCCGCCGAGCGACGGCGCGCCCACCAGGATCGCCGCCACATGGTTGGCCGGCTGCGGCCCGGCGAACTTGTGGCCCATCGCCTCGAGCAGCTTGCGCGTATCGGGGCTCAACGCAAAGTTCTCGACGTTGGTGGCCTCGGGCAGCCATTGCTGGTGAAAGCGCGTCGCGTCCACCGCCTCCTGCACGTTCATGCCGTAGTCGATCATGTTGATGAGGGTGTGCACGACCGCGGTGATGATCCGGCTGCCGCCTGGCGTGCCGAGCACCATCAGCGGCTTGCCGCCCTGCGTGACGATGGTCGGGCTCATCGAGCTCAGCGGCCTCTTGCCCGGCGCGATCGCATTGGCCTGGCCCTGCACCAGGCCGTAGATGTTGGGCACCCCGAGCTTGGCCGTGAAATCATCCATCTCGTTGTTCAGCAGCACGCCGGTCGTGGGCACCGTAACGCGGGCACCGAACCAGTCGTTGAGCGTGTAGGTCACCGATACGGCGTTGCCGAACTTGTCGACGATCGAGTAATGCGTGGTGTTGCTGCCTTCGTGCGGCGGCACGCCGGGCTTGATGTCTTTCGAGACACCGGCCTTTCCGGCATCGATGGCGGCGCGGATCTGGCCCGCGTAGCCCTTGTCGAGCAGGCGCTCGAGCGGGTTCTTCACGAAGTCCGGGTCGCCGAGGTAGCTGTTGCGGTCCATATACGCATGACGCATGGCCTCGATCTGCACGTGCACCGCCTGCGCCGAGCGAAAGCCCATCTCCTTGAGCGGGTAGCCTTCGAGCACGTTGAGGATCTCGCACACGATCACACCGCCTGAACTCGGCGGCGGCGCCGAGACGACGTGGTAGCCGCGGTAGTCGCACTCGACCGGCGCCATTTCCCGCGTCCTGTACTGGTCCAGATCGGCCTGCGTGATCAGGCCCTTGCCGGCCTGGCTGGCGGCGACGATGGCCGCACCGACCGGCCCCTTGTAGAAACCGTCGGCACCCTTGTCGCTGATCAGGCGAAGCGTGGCCGCGAGGTCCTTCTGCACCAGCTTCTGACCCGGCGCAAAGGGTTCGCCCCGGTTGAGGAAGATCCCCGCCGATGCCGGGTCAGCCTTGAAGTCGGCGGTGGCGGTGACGAACATGTCCACGTCGCCCTGGTCGAGCGCGAATCCGTCCTGCGCGTAACGGATGGCCGGCGCCATCACGGCTGCACGTTTCATCGTGCCGTACTTGGCCAGCGCCAGCTCGAGCCCATGCACCGTACCCGGCACGCCGACCGCGAGGTGGCCCTGGGTGCTCAGGCCCTTGACGACGTTGCCTTCCTTGTCGAGGTACATGTTGGCCGTCGCCGCCAGCGGCGCCTTCTCGCGGAAGTCGAGAAAGGTCTTGCGTCCGTCGGCGAGTTGGAGGGTCATGAACCCACCACCTCCCAGATTGCCCGCTGCGGGATAGACCACCGCCAGCGCATAGCCCACAGCCACCGCGGCATCGACGGCATTGCCGCCGTCCCTGAGCACGTCCACGCCCACGCGCGTGGCCAGGTGCTGGGCAGTGACGACCATGCCGTTTTCCGCGGCCACCGGCGCGGTCGAGGCCGCGTGCGCAACGAGCGCCGCGAACGTCGCGACCACGACCAGGGCGAGTCGAATGCGGCGTGCTTGCATGTCGGAGCTCCACAGAAGAACGGATGCGCATGCTACGCCGTCCGCAACCGCACCACGGGGCTTGCGAACTACACTCGTTGCGCCCGCGTCATCGCCACCGCGGCCGTGTCCTGGGCCCTGGGAGTTCGTGATCATGCAGTTGCTTCGAACAGGCTTCATGTTGCTGTTGGCGGCTGTCGCGTCGGCAGGCCTGCAGGCACAGGAGGCGCGGCCGGTCCAGGCACCGTCGCTGCTGGCTTTCGCTTCCGAAGAGGGCGTGTCGCGCCTGTCGCGTGCGACGGCGAAGGCCGATTTCGCCACGCTAGCGAACCAGTTCGAGGCACAGTCGAACGCGGCGTTCTGCGGCCCCACCACCGCGGCCATCGTGCTCAATGCACTGGCCGGCGCCAGCGCCGACCTGCCGCGCGACCGCAGCCGCCTGCGCAGCGAAGACCTCAAGCACCTGCCGGGCTCGGTCGACCTGACGCTGCCGCGCTTCACACAGGACAACGTGTTCGACAAGAGCCCCAAAACGCGGTCCCAGGTGCTCGGCGAGCCGATCGTCATCGACGGCAAGCCTATACGCGACATCGGCTTCCAGGTGCGACAGCTCGACGCGCTGCTCAAGGCGCACGGCGCAGCGACGCGGCTGGTGATCGTCAGCGCGTCGATCTCCGAAGGCGAGATCCGCGACGACCTGCGTCGCAACCTCGAGCGTCACGGCGACTACGTGATCGTCAACTACACACGCGCCGCCGTCGGACAACCTGGGGGCGGCCACATCTCTCCGCTCGGCGCCTACGATGCACCATCAGATTCATTTCTGGTGCTCGACGTGAACCCCGCCAGCGCCGGCTGGGTCTGGATGCCCACGGCCACGCTCGTCAAGGGCATGCGCACCTTCGACACGACGGAAAACCGCGGCTACATCGTCGTCGGGCCACGCTGAATGCGCGCATCATTCACGATCGAGCGGCGGCGCCACTGCAGCGCAAGGGTGCCGACGATCGCAAGGAACGGCTCGCGACCCAGTGGCGCCTGGGCGCCAAATCCGTCTCATCGGTCAACCCCAAGTCGATGACGCGTCGGGGAGGATGCGAAGGATTCCTCGCAAACACCCGCCGTGAGGTGACGTGTCCATGCCATCGCGCGGCGGGCTCCCCCGATACTGCGTCATGGCCCGTCGCAGCGACTCCGCACCGTCCTCGCAGACCCCGCCGGCTCAACCGGCGGCGCGGGCTCCGCTGTCCATGCTCAAGGCCGTCTTCAGCCGCTCCCGCCGCGAGGACAACAGCCCGTCCGTCGCGTCCAAGGCGCAGGCGGACCCAGCAGGCCAGGCCGAGAAGGTTGCCGCACCACACAACGATCAGCGTGCCTTGCAGATGCACGCTGCGCTGCGAAAGGCGCTGGACGCGGCGCCGAATTCGCGCAAGGTGTTCCGTCATCTGGCCACGGTCGAGCACCACCTCTGGCGCAAAGGCACGCTGTTCCTGCATGACCTGTCGCTGCCGGCCTTGCAACGCATCGTCGAGCAGCTCGACGGCGTCGCCAGCCTGCCGCTGGCCTCCGGGCTGGCCGCGTTGCGCGAGTGGCTGGTCGACACGATCGCGGCGCGGGAGCGCCTGGAGCGAAAGAACGAAATGCTGCAGCCGCGCTCGTCCTTCTTCGTCGACCACAAGATGGAAGTGCGGGAAGCCTCGGTGTCGGACTTCGACCGGGCCCTGGGCGAGCGCAGCTAGTTCGCGCCTGCCCGGGTGCGGAACAGGTCGCAGGGCGCTGCTTGCACGCTCAACGTGGCGTGGCCTGCGCGCGGTGTGCGGCAATGGCCTTGCTCAACTCCTCGAACTCCGAGCACGGCAGGAGGCAGATCGCGCGCAAGGCTGCAAGGTGCTTCTCGGCGCTGGCCACGTCGCCCACCATCAGGTAGGCCTCGCCGATGTACTCGTGGGCACCGCGGTGCTCGGGTCTCAATGCCAGCGCGCGCTTGTAGTGCTCGAAGGCCTTGTCCATCTGGCGCAGCTTGCGGTGCGCAAAGCCGAGTTCGTTGTGCAGGTCGGCCGCGTCCGGAAAGCGCTTGAGCGCTGACTGGAACCGGCGCAGTGCAGCCGCCGCGTCGCCCGCCTTGAGCGCCGCCAAGCCGGCGCTGTAGTCGGCATCGGCCAGCAGCGCCTGATCGTCGCCGTCCTCCGACTGCACCGCCGCTGCAGGCAGCACCGGCAGCAGCAGCCAAGCCGCCGCTGCTGCCAGATGCGCCCGCCGCCCAGACCTCACCGCGACGCCAGGAAGGCCTTGGCGCGCGTGATCTCCGGCAATGGCGTGTCGGCCTCGCGCGTGAGTTCGACCAGCTTGGCGTAGTGCTGGCGCGCCTTGTCGCGCTCGCCGGCGGCGTCGGCCGCCATCGCGGCGCCGGCATAGCCGCGCAGTCGATTGGGCTCGCGCACCTGCGACTGTTCGAACTCCTTCAGTGCGGCGGCCGGTTGCTTCAGCTCGAGCAGCATCTCGCCCAGCAGTTCGCGCGCCGGCAACACGCGGCCGGGGGTGACAA
>Ga0209797_10001213_pt1 | contig 12913 bp, 9 predicted proteins | sample DOMMetBare3Fresh_2_FD_187472 | JGI IMG/M metagenome (GOLD analysis project Ga0209797, IMG submission 187472) | Wetland sediment microbial communities from St. Louis River estuary, USA, under dissolved organic matter induced mercury methylation -... | ecosystem: Environmental > Aquatic >... | reverse complement strand
TATGAAAGATCATCACTAATCCGTTTCCAGGTTTCACCGGCATCTTCCGTTTTATAGAGATGTTGCAGACCATGATAAATCACTTTGTTATTAAACTTACTCATGATTGTTCCTGCCAGCCATTCACCACGTAAAGAATCTATTCGTCCAACATCAAATAAACTAAAACGTGTTACAGCTTCTTTTTCATCTTTACTCATATCTGTTTTCATTAAGCGGCCGTAGTAAGTTGAAGAATAAACAATATTTGTATTCACCGGATCAACTGCAATTTGTGTTCCTTCACCACCAGGTGCATAATCCCACTTCTTAAGCAAAGTATCTTGAGGCTTTCCAAATGTATTATTGATATTACCACTCATGGTTCCTTCATCCTGCACTGAACCAAATACATTAAATGCTGTTTGCATATCGTAAGCAAGCGTATAAAATTGTGTTGTTGGAATTTTATCAAAAAAGTTTTTCCATTTTATTCCGCCATTATAGGTAAGTGTTACACCACCATCGTTCCCTACAATCATTCTATCGGGATTTTCTTCATCTATCCACATGGCATGATTGTCGCCATGCGTCCAATCACCGGTTGTATCAGCAGGTTCCCATGCTTTCCATGTTTTGCCTGCATCTTCACTAATTCCCTTTTGAACACCGAATGCATAAATGCGGTTTTCATTTTTTGGATGAACACGTATCTGTCCAAACACCCAACCATAGGTGCCGGAGAAAGGCTTAAAGAAATCATGTACTTCACCCATCTTTTCCCAGCTTTCTCCTTTATTACTACTTCTATAAATTACTCCACCAATCACCACTTTCTGAACTTTTCTTTCATAACTATCTGTTTCGCCGGGTTTAGGATCTCTTTTAATTGTATGATCATCAATAAATGCATATAATACATTTGGGTTTGAATGAGAAACTGCCAAACCAATTCTTCCTGTCATTTTTGTATCGGGCAATCCTGTTACAATTTTCTTCCAGGTTTTGCCGGCATCGGTTGTTTTATAAATGTAATCACCATCTTCAGGCATAGGATCACTATATCTTTTCCTTATACGGTTCCACATGCTGGCATATAATGTATTGGGATCTGAGGGATCCATTACCAGATCAATACATCCGCTTTTTTCACTTTCAAATAAAATATTTTTCCATGTTTTTCCTCCATCAATAGATTGATATACGCCCCGATCTTTGTTATACGTCCATTCATTGCCACTTGCAGCAACATAAACAATGTTTGCATTTTTGGGATGTACAACAACTCTTGCAATGGTTCCTGTATTTTCTAAGCCAATATGTGTAAATGTTTTTCCTGCATTGGTTGATTTGTACATTCCAATACCAGGTAATGATGCACGGAAAATATTTGCTTCGCCTGTACCTACATAAATAATATCGGGGTTAGATGGTGCTAATGCAAAATTTCCAATTGATTGTGTAGCTTCTTTATCAAATAAAGGAATCCATGTATTGCCGGCATCTTCGCTTTTCCAGAAACCACCGGTTGCAAAAGAAGCATACAGAATTTTGGGATTACCGGTTATTCCCCAAACATCGGTACATCGTCCGCTTCTGTTATCCGGGCCCATTAATCTCCACTCTATGTGTTTAAATGGCGATTGTTGCAGAAGTTGCTTCTGCTTTTTAAATGCTGCTATTTTTTCTGCTCCAGTAGTTTGGGCATATATTGAAGAAACTCCGGAAAATAGTAGCAGAAAAGAAATCAGTAATCGTATCATAAATCAGATTTTGTATTTTTGAGCAAGCTTGTTATATATGGAAACTTACGGAAAAATATTATTGATTGCTATGCCGGCCTTCCTTTTATTGGTATTGCTGGAAAAATTCTATGGTGTTGTGAAAGGAAAAGATACTGTCCGTAATATGGATATGATCTCAAGCCTGAGCAGTGGTATTACCAATGTAACAAAAGATGTATTGGGTTTAAGCATTGCCATCATCAGTTACAGCTGGCTGGTTGATAAAATTGCCATTGTTCATATTCAAAACAGCATTTTAACTTATATCATTGCTTTTGTAGCGCTTGATTTTGCTGGCTATTGGGGCCATCGTATTGATCATACGTATAATTTCTTCTGGAACGCTCATATCATTCATCACAGCAGTGAAGAATTTAACCTTGCCTGTGCATTGCGACAAAGTATTTCTGTTGTATTCAAAATCTTTACCATCTTTTTATTGCCTGCTGCATTATTGGGTGTACCAGCCATGGTAATTGCTGTTGTTGCACCTATTCAATTGTTTGCCCAGTTCTGGTACCATACTCAACATATCGGAAAGATGGGATTTTTAGAAAAGATCATTGTTACTCCATCGCATCATCGTGTTCACCATGCTATTAATCCTGAATACATTGATAAAAACTATTCTCAAATATTTATCATATGGGATAAACTGTTTGGCACTTTCCAGGAAGAACTTGCTGATAAACCGCCGGTATATGGAATTACAAGACCTGTACAGACCTGGAATCCTATAAAGATCAATTTCATGCACCTGTGGTTATTAATTAAAGATGCATGGCTTACAAAAAGCTGGAAAGATAAATTCCGTATATGGATGATGCCAACCGGGTGGCGACCTGATGATGTTGCCGAAAAATATCCTTTATATAAAATAAATGACCCTTATCATTTTGAAAAATATGATACCAAGGCCTCACCTGCTTTACAGGTTTGGAGCTGGGTACAAATTACTGTTGTGTTATTATTCATCAGTTATTTATTTGGAAACATTGCAGGTATTAATTCACTGAATCCTTATTATATTTATCTCTATGGGTTGTTTGTTTTTATCAGTGTATATGCATACACTGAACTAATGGATCGTAAAAAATCTGCTCTTGCTTGGGAAACTATTAAAAATATAATGGGAATTGCTATACTTGTACAAACTGGTGATTGGTTTGGAGCTTCTCAATACCTTGGATTTATTAAATATGCTTTAGTTGTCTACTTTTTAATTTCTACTTTATTAACAACCTGGTTTGTATTAAAACATTCAAAAGAAGACAGACAGGTTGAAATGGCTGTTTAATTTTATTTACTTACAAGATTATATGATTGCTTCATCCAATTAATTAATTGGCTATTCACTTCATCATTGTTATCTATTGCTACAACATGTACAATTCTGTTTTTGGATGTTTGCAGATATTTAAAAACAGGAGGTATATCTTCCAGGCGATCGAGAAAGAATTCAATTTCTAAATGATCTTTTTTTACTTTAACACCCAGGAAGGTACTTTTTGTTTTAAAGAAAATAACATCGGGCTTTACGGTTTCTTCTTTGTAAGAACCGAACTTTTTAACTTCTTTACAAATGTGTTTGTACAATTGCTTTAGTTCTGCAGGACGTTTTTCAAACAAACTATCTGTGCTGATTAAAACACAGGAATGATTCTGGCCTTTCCTTTTAAAACTTCTTCCACAATTTGGGCAATTCCACATTTCAAGTGAGCTATTTCGTTAATTGATTATTGATTGTTCGCCAAATCCCTAACGGGTTTTCATTCTTCAATTCATCGGGCAACAAATCATTACTCCAGTTTTGAAAACAGATTGGCCTTGCAAAACGTTTTATACCATCTGCACCTACAGAAGTAAATCTTGCATCAGTGGTTGCAGGAAAAGGCCCACCATGATGCATACTTAAACAAACTTCAACACCAGTTGGCACACTGTTTAAAATAAATCGTCCGCAAATGTTTTTTACAGCCTCAACCAACTCATTATTTTGTTTCATATCTTTTTCAGTTGCCATGAGCGTTGCAGTTAATTGTCCTTCCAGGTGTTTGGCCACTTCATTCATCTCACTCATATCTTTACAACGGATTACAATTGAATATGGACCAAATACTTCTTTATGTAAAACAGGATTGGTTAGAAAAGTTTGTCCATCTGCTGTTGCAATGGTTGGTAACCCTTCAAACTCTTTTACTTCCATCTCTGCTTCTGAAACCAAATGCACTCCTTCCTGTAATAGGGCATCACTCTTTTTTTCTTTATATGCTTTAACAATTCCGGGATGCAACATTTTTCCCGGTGCCACTTTTTGAATAGCTTTTCCCAAATCATGTGTGAATGATTTTAAAGCTTCTCCTTCTACACCTATGATTATTCCGGGATTTGTACAAAACTGCCCAACACCTAAAGTAATTGATGCAGCATACATGGTTGCAATTTCTGCTGAAGAGGTTTGTAATTTTTCAGGCAAAAGAAAAACAGGATTAATACTTCCCATTTCTGCAAAAACAGGTATGGGTTCTTTACGTTGATTGGCCCAATCGAATAATTGTTTTCCTCCAGTATAAGAACCGGTAAAACCAACTGCTTTTGTATAAGGATGCATCACTAAAGCTTTTCCAACTTCAAAACTTTGTCCATATACATGTTCAAAAATTCCTTTTGGTAAATTATAATAAGCTGCAGCTTTAAAAATTGCATCGGCAACTATATGTGAAGTTTGTGCATGTGCAGGATGTGCTTTTACAATTACAGGGCAACCAGCTGCAAATGCACAGGCAGTATCGCCTCCTGCCGTTGAATAAGCAAAAGGAAAATTACTTGCACCAAATACAACAACAGGACCAAGTGGCACCAGCATTTTTCTAATATCAGGTTTAGGGGGATTTTTATCAGGAATAGCTGTATCAATTCTTGCTTCAAGCCATTCAGCACTTTCAGAAGCAGTTGCATAACTGTTGAGTTGAAAGATTGTTCTTGCCCGTTCGTTTCTTAATCTGGCCTCAGGCAAATTGGTTTCTTTCATTGCAACCTGAATTAATGTGTCGCCACAATTTTCCAGTTCTATAGCAATGGCACGCATAAAATCGGCACGCATCTTTAAAGGCATTTTGCGATATACATGAAATGCGTTCCATGCATTTTTCATTGCATCATTTATTTCACCTAAAGAAAAATCATTAAAACTCATATGAATGTTTTTTTATCGCATAGAATAAAAAGTGTAAAAATAAATTTATAAAACCGGCCTGTTTTTAATTCCCTCATTAATAACCATCAGAATTCTTTCCCTCTCCTGTCCAACTAAAGTTAATCTTGGTGCACGAACATACTCACTGCCTAAACCAACTTGTGTTTCTGCCAGTTTAATATACTGAACCAATTTTGGATGAATATCCAACTCCAGCAATGGCATAAACCAACGGTAAATTTTTGTTGCCTCTGCAATGCTGCCTTTTTTTACCAGGTTATAAATAGCAACCGTTTCCTGAGGAAAGGCACATACTAACCCTGCAACCCACCCATGTGCACCTAAACACAATTCTTCCATTGCCAATGTATCAACACCACATAATAATTTATATCGGTCACCAAAACAATTTATCATTCTGGTTACATTGGTTACATCTCTTGTACTTTCTTTTACTGCCTGTATGTTTTTACTATCGGCCAGTTCATCAAACATTTCCAATGTTACTTCAATTTTATAATCAACGGGGTTGTTATAAATCATAATAGGCAGATCGGTTGATGCTGCAATGGTTTTAAAATAAGTAACCGTTTCCCGATGATCGCTTTTATAACGCATAGGTGGCAACAACATCAATCCTTTTGCGCCCCATGCTTTTGCATATGCCGCTTGTTTCAATGCTTCAATAGTTGAGCCTTCTGCAATATTTAAAATAACAGGCACCTTCCCGTTTACTTTTTCAACAGCAAATTTTACCAGTGTTTCTTTTTCATCAACAGTAAGCACACTGGCTTCACCTAATGTGCCACCCAAAACAATTCCATGTACACCTGCCTCTAACTGAGCATGAAGATTTTTTTCAAACAATGGTAAATCCAATTCATCATTAGCGGTGAATTTTGTTGTAAGTGCAGGAAAAACTCCTTCCCATATAATTGACATAAATAATATTTTACCTAAGGTAAGAAACCATTCCTTTTTAAATACGCAGAATGTAAAAGCACAATTTTTTTTATTCGTTAACGTCTAAGTCGCTAACTTAACTGCTTTCTCAATCATTACATGCTGTTATTTCAAAATAATGAACAGGCTTTCAGGGAATTTATAAAAGAACACCAGAAAAGGGTGTACAATACGGCATTGCACCTGTTACAGAATGAAGAGGATGCCGAAGAAATTACACAGGATGTTTTTGTTGAAGTTCATCATAAGGCGCATACGTTTAAAGGTGAATCACAGGTTAGTACCTGGCTTTACAGAATTACCTATCACAAATGCATTGATTTTTTGCGAAAAAAGAAATCAAAAAAACGATTTGCTTTTCTTACCAGTTTGTTTCATGAAAGTGGTGAACTGGTAACTGATAGCGGCGATTTTGTGCACCCGGGCATAGTAACTGAGAATAAAGAAAAAGCCTCCATCCTTTACAAAGCAATCAACAGCCTGCCTGAAACACAAAGGATTACATTTTTACTGAGCGAAACCGATGGACTGAGTTACCAGGAAATCAGTGACATTATAGGCACTTCGGTTTCATCGGTTGAGTCGCTTTTATTCCGTGCCAGGAAGAATTTGAGAAAAATACTGGCCGATTTTTATAAAAATTACAATGGATAGCAAGTTTTTTGAATGAATTACCGTCAAATAAAATGATATGAACAAACAAGAACAATGGATTGATGAGGTGTTAAGCAGCCTCAAAAATATTCAACAGGCTGAAAGCAACCCACATCTGCATACCAGGGTGATGGCTAAATTAAAAAGTTCGGTTGCCAGTGAACCACTGAACTTAAAATGGGTCTATGCCTTTACAACTGCTGTACTCATTATGATTATGCTCAACATTTTTAGCTGGAACAACAGTTTTACGACAACTGCTCAAACAAACGATATTGAAACCGTTGAAAACGATTACAACCTCGAAAATAATTATACTTCTCTTTACTGAACTCTGAATCATGAATAAAACAACCCTTCTTACAGTAGCGATCGTGCTTTTATTATTATTAAACGCCGTTACACTTTACCTCTTGTTTTCCGGCAGGCACAACAAACATAGTAACAGGGAAGGTGGCAGACCTGATATAAACTTTATCAGCCACAAATTAAATTTTGATGAAAAACAACAATCGGAATTCAAAATTTTAAGAGATCAGCAAAAAACAGAATTGGAAACACTGCGGAACAATGACAAAAACTTAAGAGATGCTTTAGTAACATCTTTAAAAAGTGGTGTTACTGATTCGTTGAAGATTGATTCAATTACCAACTTACTGGCTTTAAGCAGAAAAAAAATGGAGCTCACTTTTTATAAACATTTTTCACAAATCCGTGCTATTTGCCGACCTGAACAACTGGAACTGTTTAATAAAACGCTGGATGAAATGATGAAAAGAAGAATGCCGGGACCCGGCCCAAAAGAAGGCAAGCCATAAAAAAATATTAATCAACCATCACCACATAAGTAATGTACCAATTCCAACTACCTAAATCAAAACTGATTTTCTTAATCACCAGTTGTATTTTATTTTTTCTTTCCTGTAAAAAAGAAAATAACACAACAGCTGTAATTACTGATCCGCTTGCAGCTTTAAACTTACCTTCATCTGTTTTGAACTATGCCAATCAACCACTACCGCTTTTTTTATCAGCACCAAATATTACTCAGCAAATAAACACACCTGCAGATAATCAGGTAACAGACTGGGGTGCTACTTTGGGTAGAGTATTATTTTACGATAAAACACTTTCAATAAATAATTCCGTTGCCTGTGCCAGCTGTCATAAGCAGGAAAATTCGTTTACTGATAATGTAGTTTTAAGTAAAGGATTTGCTGGTGGCAATACAGGACGTCATTCCATGTCACTTATCAATGCTATTTACTATCCTAACGGAAAGTTTTTCTGGGATGAAAGAGCGGCAACATTAGAACAACAGGTTTTAATTCCGGTACAGGATGCAGTTGAAATGGGAATGCGTTTAGATACTTTAGTAAACAGGTTAAACCGCACAACGCATTATCCCTATTTATTTGAAAAAGCTTTTGCAAGCAAAAACATTACAGCAGACAGAATTGCAAAATCACTTGCACAGTTTTTACGCTCCATGATTTCTTATCAATCAAAATTTGATTTGGGTTTTGCTATGATTCCACCAAATACAAATCCCGGTACAACATTATTTCCCAACTATACTGCATCTGAAAACAGGGGAAAAGCAATCTTCTTTAGTCCTCAGGGAACCTGTGCTTCCTGTCATGGCACTGCAACATTCACTGCACCAAGAGCTGAGAATAATGGATTAGAAGCTGTGATTGCAGACAGAGGTGTTGGGGTAGTTACAAATAACCCTGCAGATAATGGAAAATTTAAAGTGCCTTCCTTAAAAAATATTGAAATTACTGCACCATATATGCATGATGGCCGGTTTGCAACACTTGAGCAGGTAATTGAACATTATAACAGTGGTATACAATTCAATCAAAACTTAGCGCCACAATTAAGAACAACTCCGCAGGGAAATCAACCTATCCGTTTAAATCTTACGCAACAGGATAAAGATGATTTACTTGCTTTCTTAAAAACTTTAACTGACATTAACATTACTACAGATGTGAAATTTGCAAATCCGTTTAAGTAAGAAAATTGTTTATATTTTTCCTGTAAAACAAATACCAACTCTTAATTAAATCAGAGTTGGTATTTATTTTTGAGTTGAACAATTTTAATTTTTCATGAAACGTTGTAATCCAATTCGTTCTTTTCTGCTATTCAGTATTTCAATGATATAAAGTTCTGATGATAATGATTGAACATTTATGTTCGCTTGTATAAACCGTGAAGAAGCCTGTACTTTTTCTTCTTTAATTATACGGCCTTTTATATCTGTTATTTTGATTACATAATTTCCCATACCCACATCCTGAAACCTCACTTGTAATACTTCTGATACCGGATTTGGATAAATGATTAATGTTTGAAGTGCAGGTTGATAAGGTATATTAATTGTTTTTGAATAAGTAAACTTTCCGTTCTTATCAAATTGTTTAATGCGGTAGTAATTATTTCCTGCTACTGGGAACTGATCAGTAAATACATAAGGAGGATACCCTTTGAATATTCCGATTTTTATAAAGCTTGTTCCACTAGTAGATTTTTCAATTTCAAAATAATCATGCTCCTGATCTACATTTGCTTCCCAATTTAAATCAATCTTTAACTGGCTGTTCATTTTACCTGAGAAACTGATAAACTCAACAGGCAGCGTAGACAATGGGGCTGCAGATTTTATCAGTTTTACATCATCAATATAAAAACCGTCATCCGTTTCTCCCTCAAATGATGAACCGTCTCCATCTGATGTAAAATTGAAGCGAAAACTCAATGTGGTAGCTCCACTATAAGCACTCAAATCAAATAATTCTCTTGTCCAGGTATCTCTTATCCCCGTTAAAGAAGGAGATCCGTTAATGGTACTGCCGTCAAGAGTTCCGGGCTCCTGAATGGTTGTACGGCCGGCAACAGCAACCCAGGTTGATCCGTTGGTAGATACTTCTACACGCATTTTATCACGGAAATTTTCTGTACGGTGTTTTACCCAAAAACTTAAATAAACGGATGTTGCATCTCCAACATTAAACGCATTTTTTGTAGTAACTATTCTCGATTCATTGGATGAATAGTTTCCTGTCATCGTTTCTGCTAATGATTTTGTGCCTGCATAACTCGATGCAGTTGTAAAACCCCACTTATTAGAAGCCTGTCCACCATTAGGAACAGACCAATTCGTAGTTAACGTTCCTTCCATATCATCTGCAAGTAATACAGTTGGGTTATAGAATTTTGTAATTGTATCGTAATAGGTTTGTCCATCTGTTTCCACTTTCCAAGCAAAACGTAATTTTTGCCCTGTTACTATAGCTCCGGGTAATGTGTAACTGATTTGTCCTGTATATGAATCATCATAATTGGGTAAACTATTTACAGTAACTGCAGAACCAGCAGTTGTAAATCCCTGTAAAGGAATTAATGAAACAGTTACTGGCAGATTACTTAACCCAATACGGCGTATTTTAAAACTAAAGTTACCGGTTGGGGCGGTGGTTACATCAATATTGCTCACATCCTGCAAATCAACATAAGAACCAGCGAAGAATGCCATCTGTAAATTTTGGTAGCACATGCCTTTAGATAAATTAATTATCTGACTGGCTGCTGGCCAAAAAGAATTGGAAGCACCAGCGGCACCGCCTTCGCCTGTAAGACCATATACTTTCCCTTTTGTACCAGTACCAATATTGCCCATTAACATCCAGTCTTTAAAACCTCCTGCCACCTCATATCCCAGTGCACCGTAGCTGTCATTAGCACGCATACCATTGTATTTTCCCATTTCTGCAGAAAGATATTTGTACACCAATGCGTCAGTACCGGAAAGTGTTCCGTGCAAACTCCTTCTGCCATAGGGAAGTGAGTAGTATGGACCATAAGCATGTTGATCAAATGCCAGAACAAAGTTTTTTGTAAAGGCAAGATCTCTAATTGCCTGAGTTTCGGGCTCTGAAAAAGCAGAAGGTCCAAAATAGGTTGATGCACTTTGATCAGAAGATCCACAGCTTCCTGCATTGCCTAAAATAGGTACTCCGCAATTTGCCCAATCTTGACTCCAGTTACGATTTAAATCAACACCTTTTTGTCCGGTGGCATCACTACCTACATTTCGTCGGTTTTTTCTTTGATCGCCACCTACCCCACCATTCACTACACGATTATACTCCCAACCATCGGGGTTCATACATGGGATGATATAGAACTCACGGTGATCAACAAGGCTTTTTATTTTTGGGTTTAATGCATATTGTTCAGCCAGGTATTGCATAAAAAAAATCATACTTGCACCTGTGATTGCTTCCCGTGCATGTTGCAAACCAACATATAGTAAATCCGGTTCAGCACCTTCATCTGTAGCTACATTATCAGAAATTTTTATACACCAGATATCACGGTTTTCATGCGATTTACCAAGCGATGTTTTTGATACAAGTCCCGGATAGGTTGTTACCAATGCATCCATGGCTGCTTCCATTTCGGCAAAGCTGTAGTAACCTCCAAATGTAGATTTCACTTCAAATGAAGCAGGTGTTGCAATAATATTTCCGATGGTTTTACCCGACTCTTCTATTGCTACTCTTCCAGCCTTGCGATTGGCATAATACTGTCTGTTAAGATTCCGCACCTCTTCATATGTATCATTAACCACAACCTTATACCTGGCGCCGGAAATGCGGAGTTTAGCCAATTCATTTTGGCTCAACTCAACAATAATTGCTTCTCCATCCTGTGCATAGTGATCAATTTCTAAAAGACTGATGATTTCTGCAAATTTTACTTTATCCTTAGGCGGAAAAATTTTAACTGTACTGAATTTTATTTGTGCATTAGTTATAAAAAAGAAACTTAATAACAAAAAAAGAAGGGCAACAAACTTTGAGAATGCTCTAAACATATTGAATTGGATTTTGGATAAAGGATTTGTTATTTAGAAATCAATAATTTGTGTGTGTAGATATTATAATTATTAATTGAAATTTTTACATAGAATAAACCATTGGGCAACGTTGATACTTCGTTTAAATTTATCTGATTTATACCCTGAATTAAATTTACAAACTGCCTGCAATATTCCTTTCCGTTAATATCAATTACCTGAATCATTGCTCTGCTTTGAAAAAGAGATACAAGATTTAATTTTGCAAAGTTTGAAGCCGGATTAGGTGCTATTGAAATGTTTTGTATTTGTTTAAATTCAACTTTTTCAGTTTTTGAAAACTGCCTGTTATTGCTTTTACTTAAAGTTAATATCCTGTAATATGAAACCGGGACAGATGGATTTTTATCTATATAACTGTAATTATATTTTTCTGAATTTGAAGTTGTGTATACAGTGCTCCAGGATATTGCATCAGCACTTCTCTGCAATTCAAGGGTAGAAATATCAGTATTGGTTTCAGATTCCCAATTTATTTCTGTACTTTTTTCATCAAGCTTTTTTACATTAAAATTTAATGAGCCCGGCAGAACTGCAGATACTGAAACGGGGTAATCTTCTACTTCGCCATCTTTAAAATAACCAGTAGTGCTGGAGGTAGTCATTCCATTACTTTGAGATGTGAGACGCAAACGTAAAAAAACAGTTGAGCCTACAGTTGCACTAACAAGTACATTAGACCAGCCGATTGTGACTGATTGTTGTAAACTGTTTGAGTTTACATTATAAGAAACACCTTCTGAAGATTGAAATATTCCATCGTTGTTTAAATCAATCCAACCTATTAAAGTAGCTTGTTGTCCTGTATTGTTAAATACACTTACATTAAATGAAAAACTGGTAACACCTGTACCAATTGACATGGAGCTGGTAATTCCATCTTCATCTGAACCATCTGCTGTTGCATTTGCAGAAGCAGTTTTCAACCATTCAATATCATGGGTTAAACCAAGTCTTATTCTGGGGTCTTTATCATGTGTAGCTGGTACTAATGAAGGATCAAATGTTGCAGGAGCATCACCATAATCAGTTTTTGGTTTGAATGCTTCTCCACCATCACCCCAACTTCCGCTTACATTACTTCCATTATAATTTAATATTACCTGGGTACCTTCCGTGCCTGCAGAAACGTTGTAAGCAGCTATACTTCCTGTACTTGATGAGGTTGATGTACCACCCACAGAAAATATATTTTCCTGCCAGTCAATTGCCATTTGTCTTGGATTTGCAGCAGGCGTATTTATTACATTTACTGATCTTGTTAGAAGATTTACAGAATATACGTTCTCATTACCTGCATCTGCATCAAAATCATGCAGAACCCCATTTGCAACTCCTAAATCTCCCCAATCATGATTCAAAGCATCCAGCCCATAAACCTGCGATGCAACAGTAGGTATTTGAGAT
>Ga0209797_10001212_pt1 | contig 12925 bp, 11 predicted proteins | sample DOMMetBare3Fresh_2_FD_187472 | JGI IMG/M metagenome (GOLD analysis project Ga0209797, IMG submission 187472) | Wetland sediment microbial communities from St. Louis River estuary, USA, under dissolved organic matter induced mercury methylation -... | ecosystem: Environmental > Aquatic >... | reverse complement strand
CGGGTGCTCTGGACGCGCCACGGCGAGGGTCGTCCGTTGTGGGTGGAGGATCCGGGGTTCGACGCTGCTCGGCACATCGTGTCGACCAGCCTGGCGCCGGGGGATGACCTCGCGAACTGGGCGGCCAACCGATGCGTTCGCCCCCTGGACCTCGACCGGCCCCTGTGGCGGGCCGACGTCGTGGACGGCCTGCCGGACGGCCACTTCGCAGTCCTCATCGTCGTGCACCACATCCTGGCCGACGGCCTCGCTGGGGTGCGGATCGCCGGGTCGCTGCTCGACAGCTCGCCGGATGCCAGCCCAGGACAGGTGTCGTCCCCGGCGGCGGCTCCGCTTCCGACGCACCGCGAACTGGTGATGGATCGGGTCGCCAGCGCCCGAGTCCCTCGTCGTCGGGCCGCGCCTGGCCGCCGTCCGTCTCGTGAAGGCGGTCGCCACCCCATGGCCGACTTCCGGGACGCCATGGAGGGCTTCCGTGTCCCGTTGCCGGCCACCTCCCTGCCGCGACGAGTGGGTCCCGAACGCCGGATGGTCCTCGCCGCCGAGCCGCTTCACGAGGCCGGTCGCGCCGCCCACACCCTCGGCGTGACGGTGAACGACCTGGTTCTTGCCGTTGTCACCGACGGCATGCGCGAACTGCTGTCGGGCAGGGGGAGAGGCTCGACGGTCTGTTCCTGCGCACCACCGTGCCCGTGGCGACCGGTGACGCCGGCCAGGTGATGGGGATGATGGTCATCGATCTGCCTGTGGCAGAGCCGGATCCGCTGCGGCGGCTGGCCTTGATCAACCACGCTACGACTACCCGTAAGGCACGGCTGCGGGCCGTCGGTGGCAATGTCACCGACATCCTTCATATGCCGCTTCCGCTGGTCCGGGCGTTCGTGCGGTGGGGTCGACGCGTCGGCAGCAGCCGGATCAACCTCTCGGTAAGCAACGTGCCCGGTCCCGCGGCGCCGCTGTGGCTGGCCGGGGCCCGCATGCTTGAGGCGGTGCCGGTGGCACCGCTGGTACCCCTGGTGCCTTTCAGCGCCGCGGCCCTTTCGTATGACGGCTCGCTGGCGGTCGCGGTGAACGCCGACGCCACCGTCGTCGATCTCGACCTGGTCAAGGCCGGGATGACGCGTTCGTTCAGCAGGCACAGGGAACTAGCGGCGCTGAGCGAGCACCTGCAGCAGCCGTGAGCCGCCGACCGAAGCAGGCAGAATGGCAGATCGGATCGGCGCGAGGCGCTCGCCATCGGTCCTGGTCTGATCCTCGCGTGAGGTCCGTTTTCTTGCGACCTACGTTATTCGGTACGTACCTGAGGAGGCGGGGCATGAGGACCATGACGTATTCCGAGTCGCGCGCGAAATACGCGGAGACCCCAGTTACTGCCGACGTTGGTCGCTTAGAGAATCCACCCCGCCATAGTGACTCACCCGAATCACAACGCTGGCAGCGAGTTACCGCACATGCCGTGATCCGCGCAGGTGGGGCGTCTTTCCGGCCGCCTATCGCCCACCGTGGGGCAGGCATCACAGCGGCCCACTAAGCCTCGATCCACCGATGTTGATGGCGTAGCAAGTGGGTCGTGACGCGAGAATGCCCTTACGTACTGGGAGAATTGGACTTATCTAAGGACCCAAATTCGACCAGCCGGAAGGGCATCCCGTAGATGCAACTTTCTCACACTCACCCAGTCAGGTCAGCAGTCTTTGACGACCCAAATCTCGTGTCGTCAGCCGGGCTGGTCCCGATGCTGGCTCTGGCCCGGTCGGCGGGCCTTCACGCGTTGGCCGATCAGCATCTGAGCGTGCCCACTGACAAGGGCGCCAAGGCGGGTTTGAAAGTTTCCTCGCTGGTGGCCGGGATGGTCGCCGGCGCGGACAGCATCGACGACATGGCCCTGCTGCGTCACGGCGGTATGGGCAAGATCTTCACCGGTGCGTACGCGCCCTCGACGTTGGGCTCGTTCCTGCGCTCGTTCACCTTCGGCCATGTCCGCCAGCTTGACGCGGTAGCCGGCAGGTTCCTGGCCGGGTTGGCTGCCAGGACCCCGGTGGTCGCCGGGATCGGCGAGCAGGTGATGGTCGATATCGATGACACGATCATCGAGGTCCATGGCTACGCCAAGCAGGGCTCTGGTTACGGATACTCCGGGGTCCGCGGCCTGAACGCGATACTGGCCACCCTCACCACCAGCCAGGCGGCGCCGGTGATCGTGGCCCAACGACTGCGCAAGGGATCGTGTGGCTCACCTCGAGGCGCCAAACGCTTGGTCACCGACGCGTTGGCCACCGTCAAGAAACTGTCCGGTCCGGCCGGCGTCAAGGTCTTGCTGCGGGCGGACTCGGCGTTCTACGGACACGGCCCGATCGGCGCCGCGGTCCGCGCCGGCGCGCAGGTCTCGGTCACGGTCCGGCTCGACCCGAAGGTGAGAGCGGCGATCGCCGCCATCGACGACCGGGCCTGGACGCCGATCGAGTACACCGACGCCATCTTCGACGAAGACACCCAGACGTGGATCTCGACGGCGGAGGTCGCCGAGGTCCCGTTCACCGCGTTCGCCGCACAGAAAAAGACCAACCAGATCCCTGGGCGGCTCGTCGTACGCCGGATCCCCGACCTCAACCCCCACCCCGGGCAGCCCACCTTGTTTCAGACCTGGCGGTTTCACGCGTTCTTCACCACCAGCACCCTGGACACGGTGGCCGCGGACAAGACCCACCGACGCCACGCCATCATCGAACAGGTCCACGCCGACCTGAAGGACTCAGCGCTGGCCCACCTGCCCTCAGCAAAGTTCACCGCGAACGCGGCCTGGCTGGTGCTGGCGGTGATGGCGTTCAACCTCACCCGCGCTGCAGCGACATTGACCGGTACCTCGATGGCCAAGGCCACGACCGGCACGATCCGCCGCAAGCTCGTTCATGTGCCCGCCCGGGTTGCGTCCTCGGCTCGGCGGCTGACACTGCACCTGCCGCGTTCGTGGCCCTGGGAGAACGCCTGGACTGCGCTCTTCACCGGCCTGTGCGCACCACCACCGCAGGTCGCAAGGACCTGACCACCGCCCCGAACGGCCCGACGAGGAAACCGTGGAACACCACCGACAGCGAGGTCGGAGAACCAGCCACGCCAAGTCACACGATCAACAGCTCAGACCAGATACGGCGGTGTTGCCCCGTTCATCGGTGGATCGAGGCTAAGACGCAGGCGGCCGGCCCCGACGAAACGCTCGCTCATGGCCGAATTGAGTGCGTCTGAGGCTGGGCGGTTCTAGACCACTTTGCGGATCGGCTAGAGGATGCGTGATGCCCCGGGTAGCCGACTGATGAGCAGCCAAGCAAGCGCGAACGATCCCACGACGCCGCCGCCAGCTACGATGACCGCCTTCAGCTCGGCAGGCACTCCCACCGGCCGCAGCGCGACGGCAAGCCCGATCAAGACCAGGCCCTGGACCAGGAAGGCGCCGTAGGCGCTTCGACTGGCAACCGGGCCGGCCCACCGCAGCCGTCGATCGAGGTGCAGTTGCGCCACGGCGAGCAGCCACACCGGTCCGAACACTGCCAGGGAGCTCTCCAGGGCTGCGAACATGAACGCCAACAAGTTCCAGCCGCCACCCCACGTCGGATCATCGATCACGCCCAGGTAGGCCCCAAGGCCGGTGAATAACGCAAATCCTCCGACCGCAGCCAAGGTCGCGTTGCGAGACTGTCTGCGCAGTCTGTCCGGGACCGCCGTCAGCCAACCCTTCTGGGAGGCCATCACACCGAGCGCGAACAGCGCGACGCATTCGGGCCACTGGTACAGGTTCAGATCGACATACTTCTGGCTGTCAAAGGGGAACACCAGCCTGACCAAGAACGTCGCCAGAGTCACGACAGCGGCCAGGCCCACCAGCTGGCCCACTCTGACCTCGCCCCGCCAGGACGGACCTCGGTGGGCACGTCGTATCCACACCCAGCCCGCGTACACGAGGGAGAAGATCAGCAGGTCGCCCACGAACCACAGGTAGCCGGTATCGAGGCTCTCCTGCGACGTGCCGACCAGCTCGTCCCAGTAGGAGCCGGGTGCGTTCCCCAGGGGGCGGTACAGCGCATACAACAGTGCCGGCCAGACCAGGAACGAGAAGACCGCGAACGGCACACCCAGACGCAGCAGCCGGTCCCGGACGTAGCCTCCAGCCCCCTTGCGCTCCAGCGACGGCGGGGTGAGAAGGCCCGCGATCAGGAACAGCAACGGGATCATGAACAGCCCGAACGGGGCGACCACCGCAAGCGCGACACCCTCCGTCACCGGTGACAGCCTCACCTCCCGCACGTCGGCGTACGCGAAAGACGCCACCGCCGCATAGCTGACAACCCCGTGACCCGCAATGATCGCAGCGATCAGGATGGCCTTGAGATTGTCCAGGTAGAGCTGACGCTTCGACGCCCACAACTCGACGGTGGAGCCGTGCCCGTCAGGCGCGGACCCAACTGGCCCCTGAGCCCTCCTCGCCACGACTTCAGAGTCAGGCTTTGCATCTCCAGCAACCAGAGCCGAAGGTCCCGGACCGCACCTGGAACCTGCTCGGTGCTGAGCACCTCCGCACCAGAGATACTGCCCAGATCTCAGTGTGAGGGTGAACGCTCTGCGTCCTTGGTGAGGAGGTCTCACCGTGGCGCAGCCACTTCGTCTGCGCCGGTCGAAGACGTCAGTTACACCGTTAGCCGGATACTCCCCCCAGGGGGAGATCCGGGCATGGAAGGAATCGTCATGCGTCAAGGGAGACCTCTGAAGAGCTGCCTCGGATGATCGGCCGGCTGGTGGCGCTGATCGAGGGCGGGCTGGCACCCGTAGAACGGTGACCTTCGTCCCTACCCTGGCCACGTGGACCGTGCTCCGCTATTCGCATATCGGATGGAGGGAGGAACGAAGATGGCGATTCCTCGCCGTGTGGCCCCCGCCATCCCGGTCATGGGCTCGCGCTCCGCCTATGCCGACAACCTCAAGGTCTGCCTCGTGGTCGGCGTCATCGTGGCTCACGTGACGATGGCGTGGAGCGGGTTGGGGACGTGGGTCTTTGACGAGCCGCATGTCCGTGAGCCGTTGCTGACCATTGCCACCCTGTTGGCGGTGATCGGCTCGTTGTTCGGGATGGCTCTCTTCTTCCTTGTTGCCGGGGTATTCACTCCGAGGTCCCTTGCGCGAAAGGGGCTGGGCCGGTTCCTCGCTGACCGCGCTATCAGGCTCGGGGTCCCGATGGTGTTCTTCGCCGTCGTGCTGAGCCCGATCGTCGAGTATGTCGACCCGGACAACGCTGGCTGGGACAGGGGCTTCGGGACGTTCGCCGTGCACATCTGGTGGCCTCCGGTGCCTGGCCCGACGTGGTTCCTCGGCATACTCCTGCTCTTTTCCGCGGTGTACGCCGTCACCCGAACGGTCTTGCCACGACGGACAACGGGCCCGACACCCTTGCGCGCTTGGCATTTGGTGACCGCGGGCACGGTCATCGCGATCGCCTCGTACGCGGTGCGGTTTGTCGTTCCTCTCGGGCAGGAGCGCTGGCATCTCGCGCTCGGGCAAGCACCCGCGTGGGTGGTGGGTTTCACCCTCGGCGCTCTGGCCGGTGAACGGGGGTGGTTCGACCCGATCGAGCCGATGATGGCGCGCCACGTACGGCACCTCGCGTGGGGCGCGCTGACCGGGTGCGTCGTCGTCATCGGTGTCTCGAGTGCGTTGGGTGCGGACATTGACGCCTTCGGCGGCGGCGGCACCTGGCAGTCACTGGTGGTCGCCGTGCTGGAAGGAGCGCTCGTCGTGGCGATGTCGCTGTGGCTGCTGGACGTCTTCCGGCGCCGCTTTGACCACCAGGGCCAGCTCAGCAGGGAGATGAGCCGGGCCGCCTTCGCAGCTTTCATCGTCCACCAGGTCGTCCTGGTGGGGCTCGTCCTCGCGAGCCGCCAGGTGCCGTGGCCTCCCGAGCTTGAGTACGCCTCGGTGAGCATGCTCGGCGTGCTCGGTTCCTTTGCGATCGGTTCAGTTCTGGTGCGGTTGCCGGGTGTTTCCCGCATCGTCTGAGCGCTCCGTGGCTGCTCGACTGAACCCTTCGACGTCAGGATCAGGGTTGTTCTTCCCACCCGTCGGGACTTAGTGCCCTGTTGGGGAGCACACCCGTTGGCTTGACTGAATTCAAGGGTGCCCGTTATGTCGAGCCGGCGCCCGGAGGGCAACGATTTCCACCCTGGGTTGGCCAGCAGAGGTGAACCGGAGGCCTCAGGAGACGGCGATCAACTTCCGACTCGGGCACCGAGGGTAGGACCTGGGACTAGGGGTGAACTTCGGACGCATCAGCTGAGTGTTGGGGAGGAGGATTCTCGTGGTGCTCAAGGTGGATGTGCCTGCTGCACTGGTCCGCGGCGACGTGGATGAGGGGTATGGGCCGGTCGCGGACGAGTTCCGGCGCAACTTCGTTGAGCGTGGTGAGGTCGGGGCGGCTTGCGCGGTGTACCGCGATGGGCGCAAGGTCGTCGATCTGTGGGGCGGATACCGCGACGGGGTGACCCGCGCGCAATGGCGCGCGGACACTGTCGTGACGATGATGTCCACAACGAAGGGCGTCTCCTCCCTTGCGCTCGCGCTGGCGCACTCGCGCGGCCTCCTGGACTACGACGCGCGGGTCGCGGAGTACTGGCCTGAGTTCGCCTGGCGCGGTAAGGGCGACGTCACAGTGCGCCAGCTCCTTTCGCACCAGGGTGGCGTGCCTGTGCTGGACATCCCGCTGGCCGTTGCCGACCTTGCCGACCTCGATGTGGTTGCAGCTGCGATCGCTTTACAACGCCCGCTGTGGCCGCCGGGGACCAGGCACGGCTATCACGCCATCACGCTGGGGTGGTACGAAGGTGAGCTGCTGCGCCGTGTGGATCCGGCCGGGCGGTCGCTGGGTCGGTTCTTCGCCGAGGAGATCGCGGCGCCGCTGGGCGTCGACTTCTATATCGGGCTGCCCCCCGGATTCGACCTGGAGCGTCGCGCGACGATCCACGGCCGGGGCAGCCTGCAGATGCTGCTGCACGTGCGCGATTACCCGCCTCGCACGTTGCTTGCCATGCTCGGGCCGCATAGTCTTGGCCGCCGGATATTCAGCAACCCGCCGGAGTTGTTGGTGGACCTGTCCTACAACACCGTGGAAATGCTGAGTGTCGAGCTGCCCGCAGGCAATGGCATCGGCGAGCCGCGCGCGGTGGCGGCCGCCTATGGCGCTGCGGTGAGCGGCAAGTTGGGCCTGAGCGCGGGCACTTTGGCGGCTCTGACCCAACCGGCCCGGCCTCCCAGCGGAGGCTTGGTCGATCTGGCTTTGAAGGTCCCGATGGTGTACTCGTTGGGCTACATGAAACCGATGCCGGGCTGGCCCTTCGGTAGCGGGGCGAACTCCGCGTTCGGTACGCCCGGCAACGGCGGATCTTTCGGTTTCGCCGATCCTGACACCGGGATCGGGTACTGCTATGCGCCCAACCGGCTCGGGTTCGGTCTGACTGACCCACGCGAGATCGCCCTGCGGGACGCTCTTTACCAGAAGGTGCTCGGGGAACGGCCGCAGCACTTACAGGCAGGCGGATGAGTTCATGGGCCACCTGCCGTCACGCGGCTCCATGCGCCGCACCCCCGCGGACCGTGACGAGATGGCGGGGTATGTGGTCCGGCCCGTGCCACGCAACCGCATGGTAGTGCTGGACCTCCTGGCCGGGGCAGCGCGCCGCTTCCAGGTACACGGGCTCGTCGAGTTTGACGTCGGGCAGGCGAGCGCGCGACTCTCCAAGTCAGAGCCGCCGGTGTCGTGGACCGGCTTCGTGATCGCCACCATGGCTCGGGCGGTTGCCCTTCAGCCCGAGGTGAACGCCCGTCGGGCCGGCAACCGGGTGCTGTTCTTCGAGCGGGTTGACTTCGGCGCCACGGTGGAGCGGCAAGTGGATGGAGGCGTTGTCCTGGGAGCTGTGACGATCCGAGACGCCGATCAGAAGTCGTGTGCCGCTATCTCCGAGGAGCTGAGCCGCGCCAAACATGCACAGGACCAGGAGCCGACCCGGCGTGGCCTTGCGGAACGGGTGGCGCGCCTGCCCGGACCGGTTCGCAGGAGCGCCCTGCGGCTTGCCGGCGCCAGACCCCGAGTCGCGGCGACGTTCGGGCCTGCCGTGGGCGTCACCTCACTGGGGATGTTCTCCCGCGGCGGGGGTTGGGCGATCCCCCTTGCGCCGCTGACGCTGACCGCCACCGTGGGCGGCATCGTGGACCGGCCAGTGGTCCGCGACGGCCACATCGTGGCCAGGCCGATGCTGCCGCTGACGCTGAGCTTCGACCACGCCGTGATCGATGGCGGACCGGCCGCCCGCTTCGTAGAGACGCTCCGCGACCTGACCGAGACGGCGGCGGCGTTCGAGAACAACCCCGGGAGGTTCTCGTGAAGGCCGGAAACCCACTTCGCCACCGGCAGGGCTTTCGCCGCGAGCGGCAGCGATGGGAGGTCCTGTGAACGGGAGGGCTCGAACACTAACGACGGTCTCACTGGGAGCCTGCGTGACCGCAGCGGGCGCCGCCGCGATCCGCTCAGCGTTCCGGTCCGACATGCGGGCCGCTCGAAGTCGCCTCGCTGCGCAGAGCCACCTGGTCATCACCGCGTCCGGGCCAGTGGAGATAGCCAAAGCCGGGCACGGGCCACCGGTACTGGTCGTCCACGGCACGGCCGGTGGCTTTGACATGGCGTTGAAGCTCGGCCGTACTTTCGTGGGTGAGGAGTTCCGCGTCCTTGCCCCTTCCAGGTTTGGCTATCTGCGCACCCCCATGCCGGCCGACGCCTCGCACGCCGAAGAAGCCGACGCCTTCGCCTCCCTGCTCGACGCCCTCGACGTCCCTCAGGTCGCCGTCGTGGCTGTGTCCGCAGGGGCTCAGCCCGCCACGGAGTTTGCGCTGCGCCACCCTGAGCGGGTGCAGGCGTTGGTGCTTGTTTCGCCCGCTCTCTATCTCCCACCCAAGCCGGGAGTGCCACCGGAGTCTGGGCCACCCGGCTTCGTGCTCGACTACGTGCTGGCCTCGGACTTCATCGTCTGGGCCATGGTCCACGTGGCGCCGAGCTTCTTGGTGCGGATCGCGGGCGTGCCGCCCTCACTGGACAGTGAAGTCACGCCCGAGTTCCGCGAAGAGCTCGTCGACGGGTTCTTCCCGGCGAGCGCTCGCCATGTGGGGCTCGCTTACGACATACGCACCACCACACCCATAGCCCCGGACCTACCGATCGAGCAGCTCCAGATGCCAGTGCTGCTGGTCAGCACAGCCGACGACCCCTACAAGACCGCCGATGTCGTGCGTTACTCGGCCCCCAGGATCCCTGACGTAAGGGCGGTCATCCTCGAAACCGGAGGACACGTCATGATCGGTCAGGAAGAACGGGTCAGGCAGGAGGTGCAGAGCTTCCTCAACGGCCATGTGACCACTGCCGAGCAGAACCCCAGATGACACCCGTGTCTCCACTGGGTGGCGCTGTAAACGACCAATTCCACGCCATTCACTCATCTAATGGCGCGATCCGCCCGACTGAACGATATGCGTCTAACCGCCGCTATCGCCCGCTGTGGGGCAGGCATCACAGCGCCCAGAAAGACGCGGGTCAGGATCCACTAACTTTGGCAGCCAGATGTGGGCGGGCGGTCTTGAGCACGGCCCAGACGACCCTGCCTCCGTCTGTGGTGGGCAGAACCCCGAGGGTGCGGGAGAGGACGGCAACGACGGAGAGCCTTCGCCCCTGGGAGTCGGTGTGGGAGTAATGCCGATGCTGCTGATCTGGGCTGTCGTCACGAACGCTCAGGCGAAGGGCCCCCAGGTTCCAGGCAACGGAAACGTTGATGTCGGTGCTGGTGTGCATCGAGTTGGCAACGAGCTCGCTGACCGCCAGGCTTGCCGAGGGAATGACCGGGTCCAACCTCCAGTCACCCAGGATGCGGGTGACGAAGTCCCGTGCGGCGCGCGGCGCGTTCGGGTGAGGCGAAAGGCGCAGCCACTCAACGGCCAGTGTGGGTGTTGACAGCACGGCATCTACCGCCGATGACAATGACGTGGTCACGATGAGGTGCCCACCCAGGGATGAGCCGCGAGCCCTTGATGGACCTGCGGGTTCGGGCTGGCCACGGCTATGGGGATCGGGGGCCAGTCGCGAACATGGCGCCCTGCCGCGGCGAGCACCTCAACTGCAGAAGACTCCATGCCCCCGATGACGGCGGACAGGTCGCAGACCACGCCACGGGGCCCCTCGGCCAACGCGAGTTGGATGGCCCGATCCAGATCCTCAACGACCGTATGGAGCCGGCCAGTGACCTCAAGGACCTCAACTCCACGCACGGAGTGCATCCTGACCCCCACTGGCCGGTCCAACTCCAGACGGCCGTTTGACTGCGCTGGATGTGCGGCCGTGAGGTGGTCGTCCGGCCCGGTCGGGGGCGCGTCAACGAGATGGCCCACCTCTGCGGAAAAGCTGTGGGGTTGGGTGGAAAGGTCGGGGGCTTTGCCCAGTGGCTGCGCCATGGCGAACTCAATTCGAGGTCCCGGAAGAGACAAGACACGGGCCACCGGGGTTCGGGAGTAGCGCCAGAATGACGATGCCACCAGATTCTGGGGGGGACGCAGCACACAGCACGCTACATCAGGGGGCTGTGAGTCTCACCGAAACTGGGCAGGTAGCCCGCCGGCTCAGACCTCGAGCCGCACCTGCACGATCGCTTCGGCGACCATCCTCAAGCTGGTGTGGTGCCTACGGGCGTGAGTGCGGATGAGCTGGTAGGCCTGATCGATGGTGACCCCATGGCGTTGGGCGGTGATGCCCTTGGCCTGTTCGATGACGATCCGTGACGCAAGGGCCTGCTGCAGCTGCTCGCTGAGCTGCTGCTGCTCGCGTAGCTTGGCGGCATCTCGGGCAACGGCGAGCACACCCACCACGTGCTCGTTGAAGTCGCGGTAGACCGTGGCGTTGTACAGCATGTCGCTCAGCGTGCCGTCCTGGTGAATCAGGGTGAGCGGGTAGTCGGTGATCGACCCCTGCTCAAAGGCCTGCTGGTAGCCCTCCCGGGCCTTGTCGGGTTCGGTGACATAGGCGGAGAAGTCGGTCCCGATGAGGCCCTCGCGCGCGACACCGGTGGCCTTGACGGCGGCCTCGTTGACGTCGGTGATCTTGCCTGCCGGGCTGATCGTCACCAGCGGGTCCAGGCCCGCCTCGATCAGGCCCCGGGCATACCGTTCTGCCTCCTTTAGCTCGACCATGTTGCGGCTGATCATGGAGGTGCCCACGACCACCCCGTCCGGGTCGCAGATCGGTGAGACGGTCAGCGAGACCGGGAATACCGTCCCATCTTTTCGAACCCGGACGGTCTCAAGGTGGTCGATATGCTCGCCGGCTCCGACCTTGGCCAAGATCGACGTCATCTCCTCGGGTCGGTCCCTGGGCGTCACCGTCTCAGCGGGTTTGCCGATGATCTCTTCGCTGGTGTACCCGAACAGCTTCTCGGCGGCCCGGTTCCAGCTCGTGATAACGCCCTGCAAGGTCAGGGCGAAGATGGCGTCGTCCGAGCCCTGGACGATCGCTTCCATACGCTGGGCGAGGTCGAACGCGCGCCTGTGCTCGGTCACGTCCCGGTGGATCGCCGACTCGCCGATGATCGCGCCGCCGGCGTCCAGGATCGGTGAGATCACGACCGAGGCCGGGAACGCCTCTCCGCCCTTTCGGACACGGACAGTCTGCAGGCGCTCGACGCTTTGACCCGCCCTGACCTTGGCCACCACAGCTCTGATCTCGCCCATTCGATCTTCGGGAACCAGGCGGTCAGCGGACTGGCCGATCATCTCCGGGCTGGAGTAGCCGTACATCATCTCGGCGGCCGGGTTCCAGCTGGTGATGATGCCCCCCAGTGTCATGGCGATGATCGCGTCGTCCGAGCCCTGGACGATCGCCTCCATCCGTTGGGCGAGTTCGAACGCGCGCCTCTGCTCGGTCACGTCCCGGTGGACCGCAGCCGTGCCGATGATCGTGCCGCCGGAGTCGTGGATCGGTGCCACGGTCAGTGAGACCGGGACCACCGATCCGTCCTTTCGCACCCGCGTGGTCTCAAAGTGCTCGACAGCCTTGCCGCCCTCGATCTTGGCCACCGTGTCGAGGAACTCATCGCCCTGGTCGGGAACCAACAGGCTGCCGGACCTGCCGACGATCTCCTGGCTCGAGTAGCCGTACATCCTGGCGGCGGCCGGGTTCCAGCTCGCGATGATGCCCGCAAGTGTGCTGCCGATGACGGCATCCTCGGAGTACTCGACAATCGCCTCGATCAGGTGGGCGTCCCTCACGGCCTGCTCTTGGTTGGCCACCTCACGCGCCGCCGTGATCGAACAGGACACCCCAGGTGGAGCGGCACAGGCTGATGCTGACCGGCGACTCGCTGCCATCCGGGAGCCGCCCGCTCGGCTCCCGATCGAATCCACTGGCGCGAGTGCTGCGATCCAGTACGCAGGCCACCTGGTGCTCCGCGAAACTCCGCCAGACCTCCGGGCTCATCCCTACCAAGGCCTCATGCCCAGCCTCCAGCAGGATCTCGAACCTCGTCGTCTTCGAGGACATCGATGCCCTCCCTTTCCAGCCATATTGTGAGAGCGGAACCGACGAACGGGAGCCTTTGATCCACGGATTCTACGTCGATTCCTCCTCCCTGGAACCCACTACGCGCGGACCCCTCGACAGCAGCTGCAAGCCGATCTCGGAGTGCCTCCTGATCAAGGACCCGAGATCATCATGGCGGAACACGCAGAGCCGGCAGTCGTCCAGCGCGGTGGCGAAGTCATCGGGCCGCCCGCCCGTGAATACCGAGGTCTCACCGGTAAAGTCGGCTGGCCCCAGCACCCGGATGAGCTGCTCGGACCCGTCGACTGAGACCCGGAA
>Ga0209797_10001210_pt1 | contig 12940 bp, 12 predicted proteins | sample DOMMetBare3Fresh_2_FD_187472 | JGI IMG/M metagenome (GOLD analysis project Ga0209797, IMG submission 187472) | Wetland sediment microbial communities from St. Louis River estuary, USA, under dissolved organic matter induced mercury methylation -... | ecosystem: Environmental > Aquatic >... | reverse complement strand
GCCAGCCCTGGTTGGAGCTGGAGATCAGGCGATCGATCTTGATCGCGTAGCGGTTGTTGGCCGTGCCGTAGGTGCAGTCGAAGACAGGCACGCCGTCCACCTTGGCCTGGATGGCCGGCTCGAGGTCGAGCTCGACGAAGTCGCCTGGTTTGAACGCAAGCAGTTGCTCGATCGTGGCCTGCGCCGTGGCCAGTTCGGCCACCAGGTCGACCTCCGCGGCCTGGATCTGCGTCTTCAGCAGCGTGAGCCAGCGCTTGTCGGGCTCGCTCGCGTCACCCTTCACGGTGCCGTAGAGCAAGTCGCGGATCGGCTCGAGTGTCGAGTAGGGAATGCAGAAGTGCACGGCGCCGGTGGTCTCGCCGATCTCGAGCGTGAAGCTGGTCGCAACGACGGTCTCGCTTGGAGCGGCAATGGTCGCGAACTGCGGCTGCATCTCCGAGCGCTGGTACTCCAGCTCGAGCGGGTAGATGCCGTGCCAGGCCTTCTTGTACTCCGCGCACAAGGTCTGCACCAGGCGCAGGATCACGCGCTGCTCGGTGGGGCTGAAGTCGCGTCCCTCGATGCGGGTGTGGTACTTGCCCGCGCCGCCGAACAGCGCGTCGATCACCGCGAACACCACAGTGGGGTCGCAGACCACCAGGCCCGAACCGCGCAGCGGCTTGACGCTGACGATGTTGAAGTTGGTCGGCGCCACGATCTCGCGCAGGAAGGCGCTGTACTTCTGCACCTTGACGCCTCCGATCGACACTTCCGCGTGCTTGCGGATGATGTCGAACAGGCCGGTACGGACGTTGCGCGCGAAGCGCTCGTTGATGACTTCCAGTGCCGGCATGCGAGCGCGCACGAAGCGCTCGTGGCTGGTCAGGTCGACTTGCCGCACGCCGTCTTGCGGCGCTTCCTCCGGTTCGAGCTTCTGGCCCTCGCCGGTGATGCCCTGCAGGAGCGCGTCGACTTCATCCTGCGAAAGAATCTGCTGATCCATCGACGCGCTCTACTGGATGATGAAGTTGGAGAAGTGAACGGCCCGGATCGGCGCGGCTTCATCGTCGTCGCTGGCCTTTGCGCCGGGTTTGCTCGTCACCGCGACCTCGTAGCCCAGCGGCTTGAGCGCTGCCGCGCGTACCTCGGCCGCGAGCTGCACCTTGCCCTCGTGCGCCATCAATTGGCCTGCGGTCTTGCCCGCCAGCACGAGCAGGATGTTGTTGCGTATCGCGGGCATGTAGGCCTTGAGCAGATCGCCCGCCTTCGGGTCGGCCAGTTCGAGCGTCATGCCCACCTGCGCGTAGCGCTCGGCCTCGCGATCGGCGAGGTTGACGGTGAACGGATCGAGCGGCACGAAGACCGGTGCGCTCTTCACGTCGGCCTTGATGACCTTCTTCTCTTCATGCGCTGCTGCCTCGCCGCCTTCTTCGCCGGCGGCTGCCGCGACCGCGGCCGCACGCTTCTTCATGGTCCACCAATAGCCGCCACCGCCCCCGGCTGCAAGCACGACGGCCAGCGCCGCGGCGATCATGACGATCAGCTTCTTCTTGCCGCGCGGAGCCGGCGCCGCTTCGTCGGTGACGACGACTTCGGCTTCCGGGGCGGCTTTGGAGGCTGCGGCGACAGACATCGATCGACTCCTTGCAGGGCAGGGCACGCTCGCCTGGGGGCGTACCACGCGGGTTCATCTGGGTCGATTGTTCGTTCCGACCCGCTTTCAGAAGGGTGGATAAGGGGCCGAATCGCCGCCTTGCTCCCGGTTCAGGCCACCAGGTCGATCAGGCCGCGCTGCGGCAACGCGCGCAGGGCGGCGATCAACGGTGCGACGCCGTCATCCCCCGGAAGCGTCGTGTCGCCGTGAGGGGCTGTTGCCGTGCGCGTGCCCCACCCCGGCTGGTGCCGGGCCTGGCCGTCGTGCACGCCGCCGCCGGTCAGCTTGAGGCCGCTGTCGTCGAGCGCTGCGGCCAACACAGGCAGACTCGCTTCGAGTGCGACGCGCGTGGCGGCCAGGTCGGCACTGAAGTCGATGCGTGCTTCGCGCCCGTCGACCACGGCGATCGCCACCACGACCGGACCCATCTCGGCTGGATTGAGCGTGAGTTCGGCCCGTTGCACCCCCTCGCGCACGAGCCACCGCACCTGCGTCGCCAGGCTCGGCGCAAACGCGGCGCTGTCGACTGCAGCGGCCACATGTGCGCTGGCGGTGGGGGCGGTTGCCGCGCTGGCAGGCGTGACCGCCGGCCCGACCGGGGCGGGCGGAAGCGAAAACACGTTCGATACCGTGGCGCTGTCGTGGTCGGGGCGCTCGACGATCTGCAGGCTTCGCGTGTTGCCCGCCACCGCGTTGTGCAACGGTGCGTCGGGCGCCGCGCGCACGAGCGGCGCGCTTGCTGGATCGGCGTGCGCCAAGTCGGCATGAACAAGGTCGGCGTGAACCAGGTCGGCGTGAACCAGGTCGGCGTGCACCACGTTGGCGTGCACCACGTCGGCGGCTTGCGCCTCGCCGCGCGCTGGCCGCACGGGCCGGGCCTCACCGGCTGCGGCAACCGCGGCCGGCGCCGCTGCTGCAACTGTCGAGGCGACGAGCGCCTGCGATCGGCGAACCTCGGGCGCCACCGGCAGCGACAGCGGGACGTCGACGGCAGCCTTGCGTACGCTGTCATCGGTCGGCTGCGTCGCGGCGGGCGCAGGCGCCGGCGCCGCCGGGGCCACCCAGCCGGGCAGCAGCGTGGCGAGGTCGATGGTGGCGTCATCGCCGGCGTCGTCGTTCGGCTCGCCTTGAGCAGGCGCCTCGGGCCGGCCGACGTCGGTGGCAGCGCTGGCCCCGGCGGGGGAGGGCTTCGTTGCGTCCGGCGCAGCCGTGCCGCGCCGAACGGAGTCAGCCGCGGTGCCGCTGCGCGTCGGGCGTGCCTTGCCCGGCGCACGCGGGGTGTCGTGCGCGGCGTCCTCGACGGGATTGGCCTCGCTGAGGGCTTCGCTGTCCCGGGCCTGGTCGAGGCATTGCGCAAAGCCGGTGTCGGCGCCGTCGCCGGTGCCGGCACGCGCAGCCGGCGCGGCCGGGGCCGTGGGGGTCAGTGACGCGGCGAGGTTGACGTTGGCAGTCATGCCGGAGCTCCATCCAGGGTGTTGCGACGCGCTGCGGCGATGCGCAACGCGAGTTCATCGGTGGTGTGCTGGTCGCGCCGGTCCTCGCCGCGCCGCAGTTCTTCCTGACGACGCTCGATCAGCTTGCGCACCGAGGCCACCCGCAGTTCATGCGCCGCGAGGTGGTCGTTGGCGCGCGCGAGCGCCTGCTCGGCCACCGTGACGGCATGGCCCTGCTGCGCGATCGCCAGTTCCAGCCGCTCGGCGAACTGGTGGTACGAGCGCACGATCTCGAGCGCGCTGCCGAGCTGGAATCGCTGGTTCCAGCGCGCGGTGTAGTCCTGCCGGTATTGCTCGAGTTCGCGTGCCTGCTCGCGCGTGCCGTCGCGTCGCGCGAGCGCCTGGCTGAAGGCTGCCAGCGCGACATTGCGCTGGGCTTCGGCGTGTTCGAGCAGGGTGGTCAGCGTTTGCATCAGATCAGGGCATCGGCCAGTTGCAGACGGCTGTCCTCGAGCGGCGCACGGTCGTGCATGTCCTGCTGCAGCAGCGCGACCAGGCGCGGCTGCGCGCGCAGGGCCGCGTCGAGCTCGGCATCGGTGCCTGCCGCATAGGCGCCCAGCTGGATCAGGTCGCGCGCCTTGGTCAGGCGCGCCAGCATCGCGCGCGCGCGCCGCGCCTGCTGCAGATGCTCGCGCGAGGTCACGCTGGTCATCACGCGCGAGACCGACTTCTCGACGTCGATCGCCGGGAAGTGCCCCGCCTCGGCCAGTTCGCGCGACAGCACGATATGGCCGTCGAGGATGCCGCGCGCCGCGTCGGCGATCGGGTCCTGCTGGTCGTCGCCCTCCGACAGCACGGTGTAGAAGGCGGTGATCGAGCCGCGACCCTCGCGGCCGTTGCCGCTGCGCTCGACCAGCTGCGGCAGCTTGGCGAAGCAGCTCGGTGGATAGCCCTTGGTGGCCGGCGGCTCGCCGATTGCCAGCGCGATCTCGCGCTGCGCCATCGCATAACGCGTCAGCGAATCCATCAGCAGCAGCACATGCGCGCCGCGGTCTCGGTAGTGCTCGGCGATCGCGGTGGCGTAGTGCGCGCCCTGCATGCGCACCAGCGGCGGTGCATCCGCGGGCGCCGCGACCACGACGCTGCGCGCCAGGCCCTCGGCTTCGAGGATGTCCTCGATGAACTCCTTGACTTCACGGCCGCGCTCGCCGATCAGGCCGACCACGATCACGTCGGCCGCGGTGTAGCGCGCCATCATCCCGAGCAGCACCGACTTGCCCACGCCGGTGCCGGCGAACAGGCCGATGCGCTGGCCGCGGCCGACGGTCAGCAGGGCGTTGATCGCGCGCACCCCGGTGTCCAGCGGCTGGCGGATCGGGTCGCGGTCCATCGCATTGATCGGTCGTCGGATCATCGGTTCGGACCGCGTGTCGGCGATCGGCCCGCGCCGGTCCATCGGCGCGCCGTGCGGGTCGACCACGCGGCCCAGCAGGCCATCGCCGATCGGCAGGTGCAGGCCGCGGTCCTCGCGTCGCCGCCACAGGTGGTTCTCGGCGCCCAGGCGCGGCGGCGCGAGCGGCGCAGGGCACGGCATCACGCGTGCGCCCGATGCCAGCCCGTGCACTTCGCCGGTGGGCATCAGGTAGGCGCGGTCGCCGTTGAATCCGACCACTTCGGCGAGCACCGGCTGTTCGTCGGCGGTGCCGACCTCGCACACCGCGCCGACAGGAGCACGCACGCCCACGGCTTCGAGCACCAGGCCGGTCACGCGCACCAATGAGCCCTCGGCTTCGAGCGCCAGCGGCGTGTCGGCGTAGTTGTGCAGGTCGTGCAGGTAGCGCGACCAACGCTCGCTGCGCGAAGCGGGGGTGGCGCTCATTCGTCCAGGCCCAGCGGCTGTCCCAGCTGATCGGCCGCCTGGGCCCAGCGCGCCTGGATGCTCGCGTCGATGCGGCCCATGTCGGATTCGACCTGCACGCCTCCGCGCGACACCGCGGCGTCGGCGATCAGGCGTGCGCCGCGGGCCGCGAGCGCATCGGCTGCGCCGGACTCGACCAGCGCATGGTCGTCCGGGTGGACGTGCACGCGAATGTGACGCGCCGACAGCAACACCGCGTCGACCGCCTGCGTTGCCACCGCGGCCACGAGCTCGGGCCGGGTTGCGAGTTCACTGCGCACCACCTGGCGCGCCAGCGCGGTGGCCGTGAGCGCCACGCCGTCGGCGATCTTCGATTCGAGCGCGGCGAATTCGGCGTCGAATGCGGCCACCAGCTGGCCGATCTGGGCCGCCATCTGCGAGGCGAAACTCTGCTTGAACGATTCCAGCGCCACCAGTCCGTCGCGGTAGCCGTCCTGGTAGCCGGACTGGCGCGCAGCCTGCAGCGTGCTGTTCGCGTCTTGCGCCGCGGCCGCCGGGTTCAGCGGCGAAGGCCTGCTGGTCGAATCGCCGAAGGAACCCGGTTGCCAGCTCTTGAAGCCCTCGAGTTCCTCGCGCGGGATGAAGCGCGAGTGCGGATTGCCCTGACCGGCTCCGCGGTCAGAGGTACTCATCGCCGCCGCCGCCGCCCATCACGATCTGGCCCTCGTCAGCGAGGCGACGCACGATCTTGAGCATCTCCTTCTGCTCGGCCTCGACCTCCGACAGGCGCACCGGCCCGCGCGACTCGAGGTCTTCGCGCAGCGACTCGGCCGCGCGCGTGCTCATGTTGCGCAGGATCCTCTCCTTGAGTTCGGGTTTCGCCCCCTTGAGCGCCACCACCAGCGACTCGCTCTGCACTTCCTTCATCAACGCCTGGATGCCCTTGTCGTCGAGCTTGTCGAGGTCGTCGAAGGTGAACATGTTGTCCATGATCTTCTGCGCGAGTTCCATGTCGGCTTCGCGGATGTAGTCGAGCACCGAGGTCTCGGCCGAACCACCGAGCAGGTTGATGATCTCGGCGGCCGTCTTCGCGCCGCCGAGCGAGGCCTTGCGCATCTTGTCGCCACCGGCCAGCACGCGTGACAGCACCTCGTCGAGGTCCTGCAACGCCGAGGGCTGGATGCCGTCGAGCGTGGCCACGCGGATCAGCACTTCGTTGCGCTGGCGCTCGGGAAAGAGCTTGAGTACCGCGCCGGCCTGCTCGTGATCGAGATGCACCAGGATGGCCGACACGATCTGCGGGTGCTCGCTGCGCAGCAGCTCCGCCACCGCGCCCGGGTCCATCCACTTCAGGCTTTCGATGCCCGCGATGTCGCCGCCCTGCACGATGCGGTCGATCAGCAGGTTGGCCTTGTCTTCACCGAGCGCCTTCTTCAACACGCTCTTGACGTACTGGTCGGTGTCGGGCACCAGGATGCTCTGCTCCGACGCCACGGCCGAGAAGAGCTCCAGCACGCCCTCGACCTTCTCGCGCGAGACGGCCTTCATCTTGGCGATGGTCTCGCCCAGGCGCTGCACTTCCTTCGGTTCGAGATGCTTGAAGACCTCGGCGGCATCCTCCTCGCCGAGCGACATCAGCAGGATCGCGGCATTTTCCAGGCCCGCTTCGTCCAGGGCGGCGCTCATCAAGCCTCCCCCTTGACCCAGCCGCGCACGATGTTGGCGACTGCGGCCGGGTTCTGCTTGGCCACCTCGCGCGCCGTGTTCAGGTTGGCCGCCGCGCGCGGCGCTTCGAGCCTGGGTGCGCTGTTGGCCCCGGACAGTGCGACCGGCTCATCGGCCAGCACGTCGAGGTTGCCGCGCTGCGGTCCCGCCGGTGGCAGCGCGGCCTTGAGCGCGGGCTTGACGAAGCCGAAGACGGCGATCAGGGCCACGAGGACCAGCGCCGCGGGGGTTGCGCCGCTGCGCACCAGGTCGATCAGCCAGTCCTGCTTCCAGACCGGCAGATCGGCGGCGGCCTTGGGCAGTGCGTCGACCTTGAACGGCGTGTTGATCAGCTTGACCGAGTCACCGCGATCCTTGGAAAAGCCGATCGCCTCCTGCACCAGCGCGGTCAGCTTCTCGATCTCCTCGTTGGACAACGGCGTGCTCGTGGTCTTGCCGTTGGGCGCGGTGACCACGCGGTGGTTCAGCACCACCGCGGCACTCAGGCGCTTGACGTTGCCGGTGGCGTTGCGCGTCACGCGCACGGTCTTGTCGACTTCGTAGTTGGTGACGGCCTCGCGCCGCGAGCTGGCGCCGAGGGTGCCGCCACTGTTGGCTTGCAGGGGCGCGGCCGCACCGTTGATCGGGGCGGTGGCGGGGACCGGCGGCTGGTTCGACGTTGCACCCGGCACGCCCGAAGGCACGCCCTGCGCCCCCGAGCCCGATTCGTTGACCTGCTGGCTGCGCACCGTGGCCGGCTCGCTGCCCTGGTTGGGCTTGAACTGTTCGGAGGTCGATTCGGTCTGTGCGAAGTCGATCTCGGCGGCGATGGTGGCTCTCAGGTTGTCGCGCCCGACGATCGGCTCGAGGATGTCGATCACGCGCTTGTGGAAGCTCTGCTCGACCTGCTGCACATACTGCAGCTGTTGCGCGTCGAGGCCCTGGCCCGAGGCGTTCTCGCTCGGACCCGACAGCAGCGCTCCGGTCTGGTCGATCACGCTCACCGCCTTGGGCGTCATCTCGGGCACCGACGACGACACCAGGTGCACGATGCCAGCAATCTGCGAGCGGTCGAGCGCACGGCCCGGATGCAGCGTCACCAGCACCGAGGCCGAGGGCTTCTGCTGCTCGCGGAAGAATCCGTTCTGTTGTGGCAGCGCCAGGTGCACGCGCGCGGCCTGCACGGCCCCCAGAGCGAGGATCGAGCGCGTGAGTTCGCCCTCGAGGCCGCGCTGGAAGGTCAGTCGTTCCTGGAACTGCGTCTGCCCGAACTTGGCGCTGTCCATCAGCTCGAAGCCGACCACGCTGCCCTTGGGCAGACCGGCCGACGCGAGCTTCAGGCGTGCATCGTGCACCTGGCCCGAGGGCACCAGGATCGCATTGCCGCCATCGGCGTGGCGGTAGGGAATGTTCATCTGCGACAGCTGGGCGATGATCGCGCCGCCGTCCTTCTCGTTCAGGTTCGCGTACAGCACCTTGTAGTCGCCGCGCGAGCTCCATACCGACAGCGCGAACAGCACGCCGGCCAGGCCCGCAAGGCCCAGCGCCAGCTTGAGTTTCGCGCCGGCGGGCAGGGCCGCGACGCGGGTGAACGCGCCATCGTTGACGGCGTTGGCAGGGATGGGGGCGACGGCGGTGTTGTCCATGCTTGGGGGGTGCGATCTGGGCGCCATTGTTCGGCGCCGGCGCCGCGAGCTATAGGACGAACAGGCGGACAAACAGCGCTCAGTTCCAGCCGCAGTGCGCACGCGTGCAGTTCTACAGTGCTGGCCATGCCCGCAACCGCGGTGCGTGACAGGCGTCACAGGAGTCCAGCACCATGAACCCGATCAGCTCCCTGAAGCCCTTCGACTTTGCGCAGGCCGTGGCCCGCGCAGGCCTGGGCGTGGACGGGCAGCCGCTCGCGGCGCGCAAGACGGCCGCGGCGCCCGAGGGTGGGTTCGCGACGGCGATGGCACAGGCCTTGAAGTCGGTCAGCTCTCAGCAGATGGACGCGCAGCGGCTGCAGCGCGAGCTGCAGCTGGACAACCCGGCCGTCAGCCTGGAACAGACCATGGTGTCGATGCAGAAGGCCCAGATCGGCTTCCAGGCCGCGTTGGCGGTGCGCAACCAGTTCGTCCGCGCCTACACGGACATCATGAACATGCAGGTCTGAACGTCCCGCGGTCGACGGCCGCGGCGCGAGATGCTCAGCCGATCGACAGGAACTTCGACCGCCGCTGCGTGGCGTCGATGTACAGCTGCAAGGCCCGTTGCGCGTCCCCGCTGAGCGACTTGAACGAGCAACCCAGCCGCGTGCCGCTTGCGCCCGGATGAAACCCGCCGCTCACGTGCTCGATGTGCAGCGTCACGACCAGGCGCGTGTTGGCGTCGAGCTCGAGCCGCACGCCGGCGATGTCGATGCCGGCGGCCACTGGCGGAACGTCCGCTGGCAGGGCCAGCGCGCAGCCGCCTGCGCTCACGTCGAGCACCCGCAGCTCCAAACCCATCTGCGGCAGCGCCGGGTGCCTGAACAGCGCCTGGGCATTGTCGCGCGTGCGCACGCGGAAATGCTCGCGGCGCTGGAAGCGGTACATCACCTCGGGCAGGTTGGCCTGCAGGGTGCTCGCGTTGTTGCCGTGCACCAGCATCAACCCGTGCGCGTCGAACTGCAGCTTGATCGCGGCGAGATACGCCACCGCGGTGGCCTCGCCGGCCTCGGTCAGGGCGCGGATCTGCGGGTGTGCGGCGTTGGCGTCGAAGCGGATGCGCCGCGCCTGGGCATCGACAGCCCAGACCACCGTGGTGTAGTTCGCGCCGCCTGGCGTCGAGAGCTGCACCAGCACGGCCTGTTCGGCCAATTGGCGCAACAGGGCGATCACCTCGGCCGGATGGCCGACACGAAACTCGTCGATCGCCTTCCCGGTCAGCGCCGACATCGGCGCGGGCTGGGTCACCTGAAAGTCGGGGCGGGCCACGGCGAACCTCAGTGCAGCATGCGCGGCTTGCCGCCCAGCATCCGGTCGAGGTCGTCGAGCCAGGGCTCGGCCAGGTTGCGGATCTCGGCGTCGTTGACCAGGATGCGCTGCATGATGCGGCTCTTCTGCCTGCGTTCCTCGGCAGCCAGGGCTGTCTCGCTGGCGGCATGCTTCAACTGCGCGATCAGCAGCACGCAGGCGCCTTCGAGCTTGACCACCTGGTCCCAGTCGGCCGCGCGCGCGGCGGCCAGCATGTCGTTGCTCGCGCGTTCGAGCGCCTCGTAGTACCCGAGCAGTTGACTGTTGACGGCGCTCATGCTTTGGGGCTCCGGTTTCAACTGTTGTTCGGTCAACCGCGCGGGCCGTCGACCTCGGCAGCGATCGCGGCCCAGGCTTGGCGCAGGGGCTGCATCAGTGCCAGGCATTCGTCGAGCGCGGCAACATCGTTCTTCAGGTTGGCATGGACCAGGCGCCGGGTGATGTAGGCGTAGAGCTCGGCCAGGTCGGCCGCCAGTGCGCCGCCGCCCGTGACGTTCAGGCCCGCTTTCAGGCCCTCGTCGACGATGCGCGTGGCGCGGCCGACCGCGTTGCACTTGAGGTCCACCTGGCCGCTTTGCAGCGCACCCTTGGCCTGTGCGATGGCATCGGCGAACCCGGTGAACAGCATCTCGACGAGCCGGTGCGGCGACGCACCCGACAGTCCCGTCTCGATGCCGACGCGGGTGTACAGGTTGCTGAGCGGCGCGGAGGGACGGCTGCGCGGCAAAGTCGGGTCGGCGTGGGTGGCGAGCATGGTGGAGGCGTCGATGCGTGGGTGCGGCGGATATGCAGGTTATCGGTCACCCGTGGCGCCGCCTTGAGGGTGTCGGCAGCAGCGCGATTCAACGAAAAAGGCCTGCATTTCGTGCAGGCCTTCGGTGCGGTGACAGGCGTGAGGGTCCCGGCCGGATCGGGCCGGCACTTCATCACTGGCTGTTGGTCTTGTTCCAGTTGGTGATCTGCTGCTGCACGAAGCCACCCAGGCCGTTGAGCTGGTTCAGGCTGGTGTCGAGCGCCGAGTACTGCCGCAGCAGGCGCGCCTGCACGCGCGCGATGCGCTCCTCGAACCGTTTCTGATCCTTGTCGTTGCGCGAGATCGAGTCGCGCAACCCGTTGGCGCGGGTCGTCAACAGCCCCTCGGTACCGAGCACGCTGTCGCCCAGGGCCTTGAAGCGCTGGGCGAAGCCGGTCTTGAGCGTGCTGAAGGCGCGCGAGAGCTCATCCGGGTCGGCCAGCGCCGCGTCGAGCTTGGCGTTGTCGACCTTGATCGTGCCGTCGCGCTGCAATGACAGGCCGACGGTGCCCAGGTTCTCGTAGACCGTCGAGGCGTCCGATGCCTGCTGCAGGGTGCTGCGCAGGCGGTTGAGCAGGCCGACGGCGCTGCGGTCGCCCTGCAATGGGCCGGCAGCCTTGGTCGCATCGTCGTACTTGGTCTGCGTCGCGAGGTACTTGCTGATTTCGTTGAAGGCACTGACGAAGTCATTGATGCCCTTCTTCAGCGCCGAAGTGTCGCTGCCGACCGTGACTTGCACCGGGCTGGTCGTGGTCTTGAGGAGGGTCAGGTTCAGGCCGTCGACGACGCCGGAGAGGTTGTTCTTGGCCGAAGTGACCTGAAGCCCGTTGATCTTGAACACTGCGTCGGCGGCCGCGCGATCCTGCGTCATGCTGCCCGGGTACGACAACGCCGCGAGCTGGCCGGTGGCGCCGCCAACTGCAATGCTGACGGCGTTGGCCACGCCGCTGTCGGAGCCGGTGAGCACCAGGCGCGCTCCGGTGCCATCCTGGATGATCGCCGCCGTGACGCCGGCCTTGGCGGCGTTGATCTGATCGCGCAGCGCAGCCAGGCTCGTGCCATCGACGACCGTGATCGGTACCGCGGACGCGCCACGCGTGATGGTCAGCGTGCCCGCGCCCATGTTGGCGGTGTTGGTGATCGCGCCGGCGGCCGTCGACAGCGACTGCGCCGTTGCCAGGCTCTGCACTTCGATGCTGTAGCTGGCCGGGGTGGCCGATGCGAGCGCGGTCGCGGTCACGGCTGTTGCGTCGCCGCTGGTGGCCGTGCTCTTGGTCCAGAAGTCAGCCCGGGCGATCACGCCGGCAGCCGACTGGACATTGGCCATGTAGCTTTGCAGCAGGCCGAACGAAGACAGCCGCGTGTTGAGCTTGGCCTTCTCCTGCTCCAGCTGCTTCATCGGCCGCCGTTCGAGCTCGACGAGCTGCGACACGATGCCATTGACATCGAGGCCGCTGCCGATACCGGGCGAGGAGATGGGCATGCAATGACACTCCGTTCGGACCGTCTATCGGCGGCCGGCGCGAAAACTTGAGCGCTCGCGGCGCTGGGTCAGCGGACCGACGCCGGGCGTCCCGCGGCGGGTTACTTCAGCAACTGCAACACCTGTTGCGGCAGCATGTTGGCCTGCGCCACCATCGCCGTGCCGGCCTGTTGCAGGATTTGTGCGCGCGACAGGTTGGCCGTTTCAGCCGCGAAGTCGGCGTCCATGATCCGGCCGCGTGCCGCGGACAGGTTCTCGGCCTGGATCTGGATGTTCGCGACGGCGTTCTCGAAGCGGCTCTGAACGGCACCCAGGGTCGCCCGGGCGCCGTTGACCTGGTCGAGGGCGCTGTCGAGCTTCTTGATCGCGATCCATGCGTCCTTGTCGGTATTGACGTTCAACGTCTCGATGCCGGCGCCTTGGGCCGCGGTATTGACCACGAAGACCGGTGGGGCGATGCCGGTGGTCGGTACCGTGAAGTCGGCACCGAAAGTCGGTACGTAGGCCACGCCGGTCGCCGGATTGACCTTCGAGGACAGCATTTCGACGTTCACCGTGCCGTTGCCGTTGTCGACGACGAAGGCCGAGACGCCCGACTCCGCTGACTTGCGGTTGATCGCCTCGGCGATCTGGCCCAGACGCTCGCGCGCATTGCTGGCCGCAGCGATCGCGCCGAGCTCGGTGGTCACGCCATTGACGGTGATGTCCAGCGCGTTCGTTGCGGGCGGCGCGGGAATGGCCGTCAGGTTGGTGATGTCGGGCGGCGTGCCGTCGAGATTGATGTTCGCGACGGTGACTGCCGCGTAGGCGATGTGCGACAACTGCGAGGCGCGCGTGTCGGCCAGCGAGCCGACCGTGATGGTGTCCCCCGAATTGGCACCGATCTGGAAGCTGGCGGCGGTGAACGACCCGTCGAGCAGCTTCTTGCCGTTGAAGCTGGCGCCTTTGGCGACGCGGTCGATCTCGTCGCGCAGCTGCGCCACTTCGGCCTGCAGGGCCTTGCGATCGTCGACGCTGTTGGTGGCGTTGGCCGACTGCAC
>Ga0209797_10001209_pt1 | contig 12966 bp, 11 predicted proteins | sample DOMMetBare3Fresh_2_FD_187472 | JGI IMG/M metagenome (GOLD analysis project Ga0209797, IMG submission 187472) | Wetland sediment microbial communities from St. Louis River estuary, USA, under dissolved organic matter induced mercury methylation -... | ecosystem: Environmental > Aquatic >... | reverse complement strand
GGCCGGCTGCTTCATCGGCGCCGAGAAGATCGAGAAGCTGCTCGCGGCCCGCGCCGATCCGCTCGCGACCGCGATCCCCGGCGGCCGGCCCCGCCGGTTCGTCCTCGCCGGCCTCGGCGCGGCGTCGCTGGTGGGTCTCGCCGCGCTGGCGCTTCCCATGGGCACGGCGGCCGTCCCGGCTCCTCCGCCGGCGCTCTCGCAGCTCGACCTCGCCCGGCGCGTGCTCGACGAGCCGTGGAAGCTGCGCGTGGTGGACCTGCGCCCGATGGAGGCCTGCGCCGCGCGGCGCATTCCCGGCTCCGAGTGCGTCCCGGCCGCCGATCTCGAGAAGCTCCGGCTGGCCGACGCCAACGGCGCCCGCGACCTCGTGCTGGTCGGCGAGGCGGAACTCTCCGCCGCGCCCGCCGGGGCCGCGGCCTACCCGGGAAAGGTCTTCCTGCTGGCGGGCGGCTTCAAGGGCTGGGAGGCCTTCGCGCTCACGCCCCCGGCGCCGCCCGCGCCGGGCGCCGCGCCGTCCGACCTGGAGCTCTACCGCCTCCGCGCCGGGATCAGCTCCGCCATGACCGGGATGAAGGCGGCCCCGCCGCCTCCGGTGCCCACGGCCGCCCCGGGGGGCGTCAAGAAGGGCGGCGGCGGCTGCGGTGGGTAGCGCAAGGCACTCCTGACCGGCTCACGAGACTGCAATGAACGAGATCGAGATCGCCCGCCACAGCCTGATGATCGACCCCCACCTCCACATCTGGGGGTGGGAGATCCCCGTCTACCTCTTCCTCGGCGGCATGGCGGCGGGGCTGATGATCCTCACCTCGCTCCTCGGAATGCGCAGGGACGAGCGCTCTCCGGCGGCGCGCTGGCTCGGCTTCGCCGCGCCGGTGCTGGTCTCGGTGGGCATGGTCGCCCTGTTCCTGGACCTGGCCTTCAAGGTCCACGTCTGGCGCTTCTACCTGGCCTTCCGCTGGACCTCGCCCATGTCCTGGGGCGCCTGGATCCTGCTCCTGGTCTACCCGGTGACGCTGCTCGTCGGGCTCGCCGGGCTCACCGACGCCCAGGCCGAGAAGGCAGCGGCCTTCGCGCGCCCGTTCGGGCTCGGCCCCGCGACGCGCGCCGCCCGCGCCTTCGCCCAGAGGCACGCCGCCCGGCTGCGCTGGACGAACCTCGCGGTGGGCGCCGGCCTCGGCGTCTACACCGGCATCCTCCTCAGCGCGCTCGGCGCCCGGGCGCTCTGGGCCTCGCCCCTGCTGGGGCCGCTCTTCCTCGTGTCGGGCCTCTCCACCGGCGCCGCCTTCCTCATGCTCTTCCGGCTCAGCCCCGAGGAACGCCACTTCGCGACCCGCTGGGACCTGCTCGCCATCGGCCTGGAGGTGCTGCTGCTCGCCCTCTTCGTGCTGGGGCTCGTGACCGGAGGCGCCGCCGGCAGCGAGGCGGCCGGCCTGCTGCTGGGAGGCCCATTCACGGCCCAGTTCTGGACGCTGGTGGTGATCGCCGGCCTCGCCCTGCCGGTGGCGCTGGAGATCCTGGAGTCGCGGCTCCACTTCCGGGCCACCTTCGTCACGCCCGCGCTCGTGCTCATCGGCGGCCTGGCGCTGCGCTGGATCCTGGTCGCGGCCGGGCAGGCCTGAGCCCGCTACGGCGTCGAGACGATGGTGACCCCCCGGACCTGCCTGGCCTCGAACGAGCCGCCCTCGCCGTAGGCCGGGTCCACCCAGCCGGCGCGGCTGCGCACCAGCACGACGCGCACCTCGCAGCTGTCGCCCGGAGGGGTGCCGTCGAGCGCCCGGAGCTGGGAGCCGGCGATGGTGAAGCTCACCGCCCAGGGCGGCACGGCGAGGAACGCCGGCGCGATGCAGAACCCGGACACCTCGAGCCGCATGGGGTCGGCGCGGCCGGGCTGCCAGGCCACCGTGAGCGCGGCGGCGCGCGAGTGGCTCGTACCCTGTCCCGGCGAGGTGATGGCGAAGCCCGCCGGGAGGGTCACCGCCGAATCGGGCGCGCTCACGCCCAGCTCGGGCGGGCGCTCGAGGGCGACGCGGACCTCGGTCCCCTCGGCGTCGGTTGGCAGGAGTGACTCGTACCAGATGCGGCCGAGCACGTCCGAGCGGCGCCCCAACGTCCGGGATACCGCCCCCTCCGAGGCCATGAGCCGGTCGCCGCCGCCGAGATCCACGCAGACGTTGGACAGCTCCCCGCCAACCCGGAGCTCCGCCGACACGAGGCTCTGGCCGTCGCCGGTTGCCTCGACCTCGAGGTCGGCGTACAGGCCGTGCGTCGCGATGTCGGCGGAATCGACCGAGAGGCAGCCGGCGAGGGCTACGCAGGAAAGGATCGCGAGTCCGGGCCTTCGCATGCTCCACCCCCTCGTTTGAGGCCTGGCCTCGCCCGAAAGGAGCAACCGGCGTGCCGCCGCCGGGGCGAGTCGGGACGCGACCTTGGGCCGTGGAGCGGCGAGCGGCGGCCCGAAACCGCGACACCGGTGTCGCGGCCGGGTCGTGCTATAAACCCACGCCTTGCCCGACGAGATCCTGATCGTCGCCACGGAGGCGAGCGCCGACCTGCACGCCGCCCGCGCGCTCGAGGAGCTTCGCGCCCTGCGGCCCGGGATCCGCGCCTTCGGCGTCGGCGGCCCGAGGCTCCGGGCCGCGGGGCTCGAGGCGCTCTACCAGGCCGAGGAGCTGTCGGTGATGGGGTTCGCCGAGGTGCTCCCCAGGATCCCCCGCATCCTCGCCATCCTGCGCGGGCTGCGCCAGGCGGCCGCGGAGCGCAGGCCCGGCGCGGCGCTCCTCGTGGACAGCCCGGACTTCAACCTGCGCCTCGCGAAGCACCTCAAGAAGCTCGGCGTGAAGGTGGTCTACTACGTCTCCCCGATGATCTGGGCCTGGCGCAAGGGGAGGGCGAGGAAGATGGCGCGGCTCGTGGACCGCATGCTCTGCATCCTCCCGTTCGAGGAGCGCTTCTACGAGGGCACGGGCGTACACGCCCGCTTCGTGGGCCACCCGTTCGCCGAGCGCCCTCTCCCCGGCCCGCCCGAGCGGTACCGGACGTCGCTCGGGCTCCCCGGCGGCCGCATCACCGTGGCGCTCCTCCCCGGGAGCCGCGCCTCCGAGCTGCAGCGCATCTTCCCGCCCATGCTGGACGCGGCCGAGCGCATCCGCGCCCGCCACCCCGACGCGCAGTTCGTCGTCCCGGTGGCGCCGACGCTCCGGGAGGAGGCGGTGCGGCCGTACCTCGCGTCGCACGCCACGCTCGACGTGACGCTCGTCGCCGGGAAGGCCGACGAGGCGGTGGGCGCGAGCGACGCGGCGCTCGTGAAGAGCGGCACCTCCACGCTCGAGACCGCGCTCATGATGCGACCGATGGTGGTGGTGTACCGGATGTCCTGGCTCTCCTTCCTCCTCGCCAAGCTCTTCGTCCGCATCGCCCACTTCGCGCTCGTGAACATCCTCGCCGGCCGGCGGGTCGTCCCCGAGCTGCTCCAGCTGCAGGCGAGCCCGGCCCGGATGGCCGAGGAGGTGGAGAAGCTGCTCGCCGACCCGGCCGCCCGCGAGGCGCAGCGGGCCGGCCTCTCCGAGGTGCGCGCGTCGCTCGGCGGGCCGGGGGCGGCGCGCCGGGTGGCCGAGGAGATCGCGGGGGTGCTGACGCCATGACCGAAAGCCAGCCGGCGCCGCGGGCGGTCGTCTGCCTGCCCACCTACGACGAGGCGGAGAACGTCGGGCCCATCGTCGAGGCCATCCTCGCGGCGGCGCCCGCCGTGGACGTCCTCGTCATCGACGACGACTCGCCGGACGGCACCGGAAGGCTCGCCGACGCCATCGCCGCGCGCGACGGGCGCGTCCACGTCCTGCACCGCGCCGTCAAGGAGGGGCTCGGCAAGGCCTACCTGGCCGGCTTCGCCTGGGCGCTCGGCCGCGGCTACGACCTGGTCCTCGAGATGGACGCCGACTTCTCCCACGACCCCAAGTACCTCCCCGCGCTCCTCGAGCGTGCCAAGGAGGCGGACCTCGTCCTCGGCTCGCGCAACGTGCCGGGGGGCGGGACCGTGAACTGGGGCCTCGGCCGCAAGCTCGTCTCGCGCGGCGGGAGCTTCTACGCCCGCACCATCCTCGGCATCCCCGTCCGCGACCTCACCGGGGGCTTCAAGTGCTTCCGCCGCCGGGTGCTCGAGTCCATCGACCTCGGCACGGTGGAGTGCTCGGGGTACGCCTTCCAGATCGAGCTCACCTACCGGGCCATCCGGAAGGGCTTCCAGGTCGTCGAGGTGCCCATCGTCTTCGTGGACCGCCGCGTCGGCCACTCCAAGATGTCGAGGCGGATCGTGCTGGAAGCGCTGCGCAAGGTGTGGTCGATTCGCTTCTCCGGCTTCCACTAGGGGGTTCGCCGCAACGGCATGATCGGCGAGATCGTCAGCTTCAGCCTGGTCTCCCTCTCCGCGGTCTTCGTGGTGGTGGACCCGTTCGCCTGCGTGCCGTTCTTCCTGGCGATGACCTCGGAGGACTCGCCGGAGAAGCGGCGCCAGATGGCCCGGCGCGCCTCGGCCGCCGCCTTCGTCATCCTCGCCTTCTTCGCGCTCGTCGGGGCGGTGCTCTTCCGGGCCCTCGGGATCAGCCTCGCCGCCTTCCGGGTGGCGGGCGGCGTGCTCCTCCTCATCATGTCCATCGACATGCTCCGCACCAACCCCTCGCCGGCGCGCATCACCGAGGGGGAGGTCGAGGCGGGCGCCATCAAGGAGGACATCGCCATCGTGCCGCTGGCGATGCCGCTCCTCGCCGGCCCCGGCTCCATCGCCACGGTGGTGGTGCTCATGGCCCGGGCGCGGTCGCACGAGCTGTGGAGGGTGGTCCCCATCCTGGCGGCCATCCTGGCGACCTCGGTGGCGAGCTACTACGTGCTGGCGAGCGCCTCGAAGGTGGACCGGGTGCTGGGCCGGACCGGGATGAACATCCTCTCGCGCGTCGCCGGCCTGCTGCTCGCGGCCATCGCCATCCAGTTCATGATGGACGGCCTCGCCGACGCCTTCCCCGCCCTCTCGTCCACCAGCTGAGCCGGAGGACCGCATGAACCCGACCGACGTCTTCCGCAAGGCTCGCGACTTCCTGGTGAGCCACCGCGAGGACTACCAGGGGGCCTACCGGGGCTTCACCTGGCCGGCGCTCGACCGCTTCAACTGGGCCCTCGACTGGTTCGACGTCCTCGCCGACGGCAACGGGAGGACCGCGCTGCACATCGTCGAGGAGTACGGGGCCGAGCTGCGCGTGAGCTACCACGAGCTCGCCGAGCGCAGCAACCGGGTGGCCCACTACCTGCGCCGCCACGGCGTGGAGCGGGGTCACCGCGTCCTCATGATGCTGCCCAACTCGGTGCAGATCTGGGAGGTGATGCTCGCCGCCATGAAGCTCGGGGCGGTGGTCATCCCCGCCACCTCGCTCCTCACCCCGGAGGATCTTCGCGACAGGCTCGTGCGCGGCCAGGTGAGGCACATCGTCACCGACCCGCAGGGCGCCGAGAAGATGCGGGCGCTGCCGGGCGACTTCGGCCGCCACGTCGTCGGGGAGCAGGTGCCGGGCTGGATGTCCTACGACCAGGCCTACGAGGAGTCCTCGCTCTTCCTCGCCCACGGCGAGACCCACATCAACGACCCGGTGCTGCTCTACTTCACCTCCGGGACCACCGCCAAGCCCAAGCTCGTCCTGCACACGCAGATGAGCTACCCGGTGGGACACCTCTCCACGATGTACTGGATCGGCGTCCGCGAGGGCGACGTCCACATGAACGTCAGCTCGCCGGGGTGGGCCAAGCACGCCTGGTCGTGCTTCTTCGCCCCCTTCAACGCCGGAGCCACGGTCTTCGTCCACAACTACGCCCGTTTCAGCGCGAAGCGGACGCTGGAGGTGCTGGAGAAGCACGAGATCACGACCCTGTGCGCCCCGCCCACCGTGTGGCGCATGCTCATCCTCGAGGACCTCTCGGCCCACCGGGTGAAGGTGCGGGAGGCGCTCTCCGCCGGCGAGCCCTTGAACCCCGAGGTCATCGAGCGCGTGAAGCAGGGGTGGGGCGTCACCATCCGCGACGGGTACGGCCAGACGGAGACCACCGCCCAGGTCGGCAACTCGCCCGGCCAGCCCATCCAGCCCGGGTCCATGGGGCGGCCCATGCCCGGCTACCGGATCGCCCTGCTCGACGCGGAGGGGAAGCCCGCCGACGAGGGGGAGATCGCGCTCTCGCTCGACCCGCGCCCGGCCGGGCTCATGGCCGGCTACCAGGACGACCCCAACCTGAACGACTTCGTGAGCCGCGGCGGGTACTACCGCACCGGGGACATCGCCAGCCGGGACGCCCAAGGCTACATCACCTACGTCGGGCGCGCCGACGACGTGTTCAAGAGCTCCGACTACCGCATCTCGCCCTTCGAGCTCGAGAGCGCCCTCATCGAGCACGAGGCCATCGCCGAGGCGGCGGTGGTCCCGAGCCCCGACCCGGTGCGGGGCGTCGTCCCCAAGGCCTTCGTCATCCTGAAGCCCGGCCAGAAGCCGTCGCGCGAGCTGGCGCTGGAGATCTACCGCTTCCTGCGCCGCCGGCTCGCGCCCTACAAGCGCGTGCGCCGACTCGAGTTCTCCGACCTGCCGAAGACCATCTCCGGCAAGATCCGGCGCGTGCAGCTCCGCGCCCTGGAGGACGAGCGGCGCGCGGCCGGCCGGCGCGGGGCTCAGGAGTTCTGGCAGGAGGAGTTCCCCGAGTTGAAGTAGGATCGCCAACCCCGGAGGCCACACCCCATGGCGAACGACCGCATCGTCCGAAGCTTCTCCATCCTCGGCGCCGACGGGTCCGGCAAGACCGCCCTCGTCGAGGCCTTCCTGCGGCTCGCCGACGCCAAGCGCGCCAGCCCGGAGGGCTCCACCTCGCGCCTCGACGCCGAGCCGGAGGAGAAGAAGCGCAACTTCACGCTCTCGCTCCACCCGGAGTCCTTCGAGGAGGGCGGGCGCAGCTTCCACGTGCTCGACACCCCGGGCTTCGCGGCCTTCATCACCGAGGCGGAGTGGGCGCTCGCCGTCACCGACGGCGCGATGCTGGTCTTCTCCGCGGTGGACGGCGCGCACAACCGGGCCGAGCGCGCCTTCGACGTGCTCGCCGAGTCGGGCCGGCCGGCGCTGGGCGTCATCGGCCGCCTCGACCACGAGCAGGCCGACTTCAAGAAGGTCCTCGCCGACGTCGAGTCCTCCCTCAAGGTGAAGCCCATCCCGCTGCACCTGCCCATCGGATCGGGCGCCGGCCTGAAGGGCATCGTCGACCTCCAGACGATGAAGGCCCACCTCCACGAGAAGACCTTCGGCAAGTTCCAGGAGGCGGAGATCCCCGAGGATCTGGAGTCCGAGGCCGACCTGCTCCGGACGCAGCTGGTGGAGGCGGCGGCCGAGTCGGACGACGAGCTGCTCGGCAAGTACCTCGAGGGCGGCACGCTCACCGCCGAGGAGGTCGCCCGGGGCCTGGCCGCCGGCGCGGCAAAGCAGAAGTTCCTGCCCATCGCCTGCGTGGCGGCGAAGCCCGGAATGGGGATCCGCCAGGTGCTCGACCTCGCCGTGAAGCTGTTCCCCGGCCCGGCGGCCCGCGTCGTGATGGGGAAGGACCTCTCCGGCAAGGAGGTGGAGCGCAGGGGCGACGCCGGCGCGCCCTTCTGCGGGCAGGTCTTCCGCACCACCATCGACCACTTCGCCGGGCGCGTCGACTACGTCCGGGTCTTCTCCGGCACCCTCAGGCCGGAGACGGTCCTCATGAACCCGCGCACGCGCACCGAGGAGCGCGTCTCCCGCTTCTACCGCACCGACGGCGCCCAGAACGCCGAGGCCGCCGGCCCGGTCGGCCCGGGCGAGGTGGTGGTGCTCATGAAGCTCAAGGACGCCCGCACCGGCGACACGCTGTGCGACAAGGACGCGCCCATCCTCCTCCCCGAGTTCAAGGCGCCCAACCGCCCGGTGGCCTACGCCGTCCACGCCAAGGGGGCCGACGACAAGGCCGCCGCGGCCCTCCACAAGCTCATCGAGGAGGACCCGTCGCTCGAGCTGGTGCGGGTCTCCGAGACGGGCGAGATGCTGCTGAAGGGCGTGGGCCAGGCCCACATCGAGGTGACCGTCGAGCGGGTCAAGCGCAAGCACTCGGTGGACCTCACGCTCGCCGTCCCCTCGCCGGCCTACCTCGAGACCATCACCGCCCAGGCCAAGGCGCAGGGCAAGTACAAGCGCCAGACCGGCGGCCACGGCCAGTACGGCGACTGCCACCTCGAGCTGTACCCGCTCCCGCGCGGCTCGGGCTTCGAGTTCGAGGACGCCATCGTCGGCGGCGCCATCCCGCGCCAGTTCATCCCCTCGGTGGAGAAGGGCATCCGGGGCGCGCTGGGCTCCGGCCCGCTGGCCGGCTACCCGGTGGTGGACTTCAAGGCGAAGCTGGTCTACGGCACCTACCACGACGTGGACAGCTCCGACATGGCCTTCCAGGTGGCGGGATCGCTCGGCTTCAAGAAGGCGATGCAGGAGGCGCGCCCCATCCTCCTCGAGCCCATCATGAAGCTCGAGGTGCGCGTGCCGGAGGAGTACGTGGGCGCCGTCATGGGCGACCTCAACAGCCGGCGGGCCAAGGTGCAGGGCATGGAGCCGCTGCCCCGCGGCGTCCTGGTCCGCGCCCTCTGCCCGCACGCCGAGGCCATGACCTACGACGCCGAGCTGCGCTCGCTGACGCAGGGCGTGGGCTACTTCACCATGGAGCCGGCGCACTACGACCCGGTGCCGCCGCCCATCGCCCAGAAGATCGTCGAGAAGCGCCGCGCCGAGGGGAAGGTGAAGGGAGTCGAGGAATAGGGACCCTCGCCGCGGTCCTCGTGCCACGGCAGCGTAGCCGGCCGCCGGCCCGGGGTTGCGGCGCAGGCCTCCGCAGCGCCGCCCCGGATCCCATGCCTGCCGCGGCGCGCCGGCGGGTACCGCGTGCGCGGACGTTCTGTCCGAGCCCCCGCGCCGCGAAGCGAGACGCGGGGGCGAGTTAACGGCCGCGCCCCTGGACGCCGTGTGCGCGACGCGGCCGAGAGATCCACGACGGCGCGAGGACCGAGGCCGAAGCCGCGACCCCGGACCGGCGGACGACGGGGCTACCTCGCCGCGCGAACCGGCATGCGCAGGATGGTGCGCAGCCGCTCCGGCGCGACCCGGCGCGGGTCCGACAGGTAGATCTCGTGGTGCCGCCCGCGGAAGGCGAGCCCCAGGTCGGCCGCGGCCCGGCGCATGCGGTCGAGCGTCTCCGGCTCCGTCGCGTACGGGCCGACGTGCAGCGCCTGGACGCAGCGCCCCTCCCGCAGCTCCTCGATCCGCACCTCGCGCGCGCCGCCGGCCCGCCCCTTGGCCTCCAGCGCCTTCGCGGCCGGATCGAGGTCTCGCTTCTTCACGAAGTTGGGGACGCGCATGAGGAGCTTCCAGCTCCACTCGCCCCTGGCGCCGTCGCCGCCCCCGTCGGCGGGCCACCACAGCCCCTCGAGTGGCGGGATCTTGAAGTCCATGCCGCGCGCCTTCATCGCCGTCTTCAGGGTCCAGGCCATCCCGTGGAGCGCGCCCACCTGCTCGCGGAACGACGCGCCGCCGGGCTCGCCGCGCCCCTGGATGGAGAGGTAGCGGCCCGGGCCGGTGGTCACGATCTGCGGCGTGCGGGTGGCGGAGTACTCGCTCCGGTGCCGGGCGAAGACGTCGACCTTGCGGGGCGCCGCGGGGAACGAGACGGCGATGCGGGCGGCCGGCACGGGCTCAGAGGACCGAGCGCACGGCCGCGGCGAGCTTCGCGGCGCGCTCCCGCGTCTCGGCCTCGGACCAGGCGAGGCCGATGGGCGTGGAGATGGCGCGGCACATGACCGCGTCGGAGGCCGGGAAGGCCCTGGTGGCGGTGGCCGTGACCGCGGCGCGGAGCGGCTCGGGCAGGCGCGCGAGTACGGCGCCCTGCTTGAGGTGGTCCCAGCGGCGGACGTAGTGCCAGTTGTTGTCGTACCAGTACATCGCGGCCATCCCGGCGCCCTGCATCGCCTTGGCCGCGGCGCGGGCGAGCCGCTCCTCGGGCAGGAAGAAGGAGAGGAAGGAGGCGTTGTCGCCCTCCGGATCCGGGAGCCGGCGGAAGGTCACGCCCGGCACCTGGGCGAGCGCCTCCTTGAGGACCTTCTTGGCGCGGCGCTGGATGGCGAGGAAGGTGGGGAGCTTGCGGAGCTGCGCCAGGCCGACCGCGGCGTGCAGCTCGGAGATGCGGAAGTTGGTTCCCAGGAACGGGTGCAGGTCGGCGCCGCGGTCCGCGCCGAGGTGGTCGTGGCCGTGATCGGAGTAGCCGTCGCAGCGCCGCCAGACCGCCTCGTCGTCGGTCACCACCGCGCCGCCCTCGCCGCAGGTCACGGTCTTCACGAAGTCGAAGGAGTAGGCGCCGGCGTGCCCGATCGTCCCGAGGGCCTTGCCGCGATACGTCGCCCCGGTGGCCTGGCAGGCGTCCTCGACGAGGAGGAGCTTCTTCTCGTCGCAGAGGGCCTTCAGGGCGGAGAGGTCGGCCATGGCGCCGCACATGTGGACCGGCATCACGGCCCGGGTGCGCGGCGTCACGGCGGCGCGCACCGCCGCCGGCGAGAGGGTGAGGGTGTCGTCCACGTCGGCCAGCACCGGCGTCGCGCCGACCGCGAGCAGGCTCTCGAAGCTGGCGACGAAGGTGAAGGTGGGCATGATCACCTCGTCGCCGGCGCCGATCCCCAGCGCCGCCAGGGCGGTGGTGAGCGCGGAGGTGCCGCTCGAGGTGAGCTGCGCGTGGCGCGTGCCGAGCGCCCGGCACAGCGCCGCCTCCAGCTCCTTCGCCTTCCAGCGCCCCCGGCGCGGCCCGTCGAAGCCGTACCGCATGAGGATGCCGGTCTCCAGGACCTCGTTCACTTCCCTGCGCTCGTCCTCGCCGAACAGTTCCCATCCGGGCATGGCGTTCCCTCTCTACAGCCGCGCGTACAGCGCCCGCAGGCGCTCGCGGGTCATCTTGCGCTGCCAGTCCTCGCCGAGCGCGTTGGCCCAGAGAGGGGCCATTCCCAGCGAGACCGTCACCATCTTCTCGACCTGGGCCTCGGAGAGCCCGCGGGTGACGCCGCGCGGCAGCTCGATGCGGTGCTTCTGCAGCATCCCCCTGAACTCCCGGACGGCCTCCGGGTAGAACTCCTCGAGCTGGTCGAAGACGATGCAGTTGCCCTCGCCGTGGCGCGTGTGCAGCACGTAGGCGAGCCCGTAGCTCACGGCGTGGGCCACGCCCACCTGCGAGTAGGCGATGCTCATGCCGCCCGCGTAGGACGCCATCATGAGCCGCTCGTCGCTGTCCCCGTCCCAGCCGTCCTTCTCGACGAAGACCTGGCGGCAGAGCTCGAGGGCCTTCTCCCCGTAGGCGCGGCTGAAGGCGTTGAGGTAGGTCCCCTGCAGGGACTCGATGCAGTGGACGTAGCAGTCCATGCCGGTGAAGAACCGCTGCGTCGCCGGTGCGCCGGCGATGAGGTCCGGGTCGAGCACGATCTGGTCGAAGGGCGTGAAGTCGGAGTTGAGGCCCAGCTTCTTCTCCGGCCCGAGGAGCACCGCGGTGCGCGAGACCTCGGCCCCGGTCCCGGACAGGGTGGGGATGCCCACCTTGTATACGCCCGGGCGCGTGACCAGGTCCCAGCCCTGGTAGTCGGCCGAGGAGCCGGCGTTGGTCAGCATGAGCGAGACGGCCTTGGCGAGGTCCATGGTGGAGCCGCCGCCGATTCCGACGATGCCCGAGATCGCGCCGCACTCGGCGCGGATCTGGTCGCGCAGCCCGTCCACCTGACGGGTGGATGGCTCCTCGGTCACGTCGGCGAACAGCAGCCGGTCCTTCCCGCGCTGCGGGACTCGCGAGAGGAAGGCCGGCTTGTCCCGGAAGAAGTGGTCCACGAGGAACACCATCGGGGCGCCGCCCTGCCGCCTCGGGGCGAGGATGCCGTCGAGCTGGCCGAAGGCGCCGCGCCCGAAGACCACGTAGTCCACCATCTTGAAGTTGCGGAATGTGCTCATCGCGTCGGCCGCCGTCGTGAGAGGAAGGGACGCGGCCCGCCGGCGGCCGCGGCCAGGTCGTCAGGGCTTGCCGGCCGGGCCCGTCGCCGCGAGCAGCCGTTCCGCGCGCTCCAGATCCTGCGGCGTGTCGATCTCGACGCCCATGTAGTCAGTTACCACCATCCGCATGCGGAAACCATTCTCGAGGAAGCGCAAGCACTCGATCTTCTCCACCCGCTCGAGGGGGCTCGGACCGAGGCGCGCGAAGGCGAGCAGCGCCTCGCGCCGGAAGGCGTAGACGCCGATGTGCTCGTGGTAGACGGGCCTCGCCGACCGGTCGCGCGGGTAGGGGATGACCGAGCGCGAGAAGAAGAGGGCGTTCATCTCGCGGTCCACCGCCACCTTGACGTAGTTCGGGTCGGCGACGAGCGCGGGGTCCTCGATCACTTGCATGAGCGAGGCCACCTCGACGCCGCGCCCGGCCTCGCCATCGAAGGCAGAGAGCAGCTTCTCCAGCGGCTCGCGCCGCGTGAACGGCTCGTCCCCCTGGACGTTGACGAGGAGGTCGGCGTCGAGGCGCTCCGCCACCTCGGCGATGCGGTCGGTGCCGCTCTCGTGCTCGCGGGTGGAGAGCACGGCCTTGCCGCCGTGGCGCAGGACCTCGTCCCGGATCGCCTCGCCGTCGCAGACCACCACCACGTCGTCGAAGAGGCCGGTCCCGACGACCGCCTCGTAGGTGCGATGGATGACCGTCTTGCCGCCGAGCCGGGCGAGGAGCTTGCCCGGGAAGCGGGTCGCTCCGTAGCGGGCGGGGATGAGCGCGACGCGCTTCACGCGCCCGAATACTAGCCTCCCGCCCGGCGGCGGGCTCGGAAAAGGGCCCGTCGCGCGCTCGCAGCCCATGCGACGGAGAGGAGGTCCATCTCCCTCTCCC
>Ga0209797_10001206_pt1 | contig 12977 bp, 11 predicted proteins | sample DOMMetBare3Fresh_2_FD_187472 | JGI IMG/M metagenome (GOLD analysis project Ga0209797, IMG submission 187472) | Wetland sediment microbial communities from St. Louis River estuary, USA, under dissolved organic matter induced mercury methylation -... | ecosystem: Environmental > Aquatic >... | reverse complement strand
CGCGACCTGCCCGGTCTGCGCCGCTGGTGAGGCGGCCGGGGCCATGTTGCGCATCGGCATGGGCATCAGCATGTCGCGGCGGGTCGCGACCACACCCGGCTCCTGCACCAGATAGGAGGTGTACTCGGTCAGGATGCCATGCCGCAGCCCCAGCTCGCGCACCTGGCGGATGAGATCGTCGCTGGCGCCTTCGATCCGGATCTGCCGGGTGAGATCGCCGATCCGGCGTGAGGCCCACAGCTTCGGGATGAACTCGTTGCCGCTCGCGACCATCGGGAAGACTGCTTCGGTCGTGAACCGTTCACGGTGGCCGTTACGCTCCCCCTCGATCACGACCGCGCCCCGCCCTTCGCCGTGATACCGTCCGAAGATCACCAGCTCCTCGCCGAAGAACAGGTCGGGAAGCTGGACGGGGGAGAGATCGAGGAAGCGGACCGGGCTTTCAACGATGCGCAGGTTCACGAGTGCCGGCCGGCGCAGTTTGCCGACGAGGTTGCCGACTGCGACCTCCACGCTGGCATCCGGGGCGACGTACTCCACCGAGCCGCGGCCTTCCTTGGCCAGGCGCTCCAGGAGATAGGTGTTCACGTCGTGGCCCACGCCGATGGTGAAGACGCGCGCCCGGCCGATCCGGCCCGCGGCCAGTTCGGCGATGCGGTCGGGTTGCTGCTCGCCCACCGAGGGTACGCCATCCGTCAGGAAGAGCACGATAGGAAGCCGCCCCTCCGCCACGCTCGCGCCGAGCACCGCGTCGAGAGCGCCTGAGATGTTGGTGCCGCCATCGGCCTCGAGCCTGTCGATGAAGCTGCGCGCATCGCGCAGCGTCGCGGCCGTGACCGGCGCCCAGCCATCATGGAAGTGACGGATGCCGCTGCTGAACGCCACCAGCCGGAAGCGGTCCTCGGGGCGCAAGGTGCCGAGTGCCTGACGGAGCGCGGCCTTGGCCTGGTCGAGCTTCTGGCCGGACATCGAACCGGATACATCGACCACGAACGAGAGATCGCGAGGGACCACGGGACCCTCCTCGGTCGCCGGTGGTGCCAGGAGCAGCATCGCGTAGCCGTCCTCGCCGCCGGGGGCGCTGGTCAGCACCGTCGTCCCGACGAGCCCTCGGCGGAGCGGGACCAGCACGTCGATGTCGCCGCCATCCCTGGTGTCAATCGTCAGTTCGAGCCGCCCCGAGTTCCGGCGCGTCGTCAACGAGTGGGACGGCGAATAGGGCGTGCCGTAGGTGGCTTCCTCGGGAATGGTGAGCCGCCAGGTCCCCGACGAGCCGCCCCGCGCACCCAGCGCGTAGCGGATCCGCAGGGCGTCGCCGGTTCGCTCGACCAGCTGAGTGTAGCGAAGGACAACCTTGCGGGTCTCGCCCGGCTGGATCGGAAAGACCTGCGCCCGCACCAGGCCGTGGCCGGCCAGCGTGAGCAGCGCCGGGTCCCGCTGCCGCCGGACGATCTCCTCGTAGATGCCCCGCGCCTGCTCCGCGTTCATCATCTCGCCGCGCAGCTCCTGCTCGCCCATCCAGAGCGAGAAGTTCTGGAAGACCGCTTCACCGGGCAGCGGATAGAGATAGCTGCCCTCCGCGAGGCCGCCTCCGGTATTCCGGAAACGCTCCTCGACTTCGACGCGAACGATGCGGCCTTCAATGGTGGAACGGACTTCGGATGCAACCCGGACGATGCTGGGACTGCTCTGGTTAGGGACGCGCGGCGGAGCGACGTCGATCCAGCCCTGCGCGGCCAGTGGGGTGGCCAGGGATGCGAGCGCGAGCGCGCTCAGATGGATGCGATGCATGGACTGCCTCTTTGGCTTTCGGGACGCGCGGGGGATGCGCGGGGCAGGGCGTATTGCACACGGCTGGCGGGGGGCTGGATTCTGGCGGGATCTCGGGCAGTTGGGACGGGATTCGCGGGGGTGGCGCGGGCGCTATCCGCCCCATGGGCGAGTCATTTACTATAGGGAATGCCGACAATCGACGTGGTGCGGACCTATCTCGAGATGACCACGCCGGACGAGCTCGTGGCGGAGGGCGGCGCCGGACGCGACGTGCGCCTCGAGCGGGTGCACGACTGCCCCTGGCACTTCTACCGCTACCTCTACGTGGAAGTGGGGCACCAGTACAACTGGAAGGACCGGCTGGTCTGGACCGAGGCGCAATTCAGGGAGCATCTCGCCGGACCGGGCGCCATCTGGCTGCTGTCGGTGCGGGGCGCGCCAGCGGGGTATTTCGAGCTGCACAGACAGGACGATGGTTCGATCGAGATCGCGTACTTCGGGCTGCTCCCGGAATTCGTGGGGCACGGGCTCGGCAAGTTCCTGCTGACCCGGGCGGTCGAGGAGGCCTGGGCGATGCGGCCGAGCCGGGTATGGCTCCACACCTGCACGCTGGACCACCCTGGCGCGCTGCCTAACTATCTCAAACGGGGCTTCCGCAAGGTCCGCGAAGAGACCTACCAGACAGCGGTGCCCTGATCAGCGGTCCGCCGCGGGCAGGGCGGAGGGGCAAAGCCCGGCCACGACGCAGACGCCGCACTGTGGCCGCCGGGCAACGCAGACCGCGCGGCCATGCAGGATCAGCAGGTGGGAGACGAGGGTCCAGTCCTCGCGAGGGATGAGCTTCATCAGGTCCTGCTCGATCTTCACCGCGTCGGTGTGCCGGGTGAGCTTGAGCAGTCCCGCCAGCCGGGTCACATGGGTGTCGACCGTGACCCCTTCATTGATACCGAAGGCGTTGCCGAGCACCACGTTGGCCGTCTTCCGGCCCACGCCGGGCAGGGCGTGCAGCTCGTCCATCGTCTTCGGGACCTCCCCGCCGTGGTCCGCCACGATCGCCTGGGCCATCGCAATCAGGTTCTTCGCCTTGTTGCGGAAGAAGCCGGTCGACTGGATCAGCCTCTCCACGTCTCCCTGCGAGGCCCGCGCGAGCGCGGCCGGCGTCGGGTACTTCGCGAAGAGCGCGGGCGTCACCATGTTGACGCGGGCGTCGGTGCACTGCGCGGACAGGATCGTGGCGGCGAGCAGCTGGTAGGGGTCGCCGTGCTCGAGCGCGCACTGGGCGTTGGGATACGCCCGCTTCAGGCGCTTGAGAATCTTGAGCGCCCGCGCAGCCCGCGCGGCGGCGCTCTCCGGTCCGCGCGGCTTCACCGCGCCCGCCGCCGGGCGACGTGCGCCAGGAAGCCTTCCACCGGGAGGCTGTTCAGCACGTCTTCCTTCATCAGCCAGCCCTTCCGCGCGATGCCGATACCGTAGTGAATGTTGCGCAGGCCGGGGAGGCTGTGGGCATCGGCGCCGATGGAAATCGCCACGCCGGCATCGCGCGCCTGCCGAAGCAGACGCCAGTCGATGTCGAGCCGGTGCGGGTCGGCGTTGATCTCGATGGCGACACCGGTGGCCGCGGCCTTCGCGATGACCGCGGCCATGTCGATTGGATAAGGATCCCGGCTCAGGAGGAGGCGGCCGGTCGGATGGCCGATGATGCCGAGATGCCGGTTGTCCATGGCCGCGAGCATCCGCGCGGTCATTTCCTCCCGGCTCAGGCTGAAGCGGCTGTGAATCGAGCCGATCACGAAATCGAGCCGGCTCAGCACGGCGTCGTCGTAGTCCAGCTCCCCTGAGGCGAGGATATCCGCCTCGATACCCTTGAGGACCCGGATGCCGTGTCCCATCGCATTCACCGCATCGATCTCGTCTGCCTGACGGAGCAGGTCGTCTGCGGACAACCCGCCGGCATACGCTGCCGCCTTGCTGTGGTCGGTGATGCCGATCCACTGGTACCCCGCGTCGCGGCAGGCCAGAGCGAGTTCCTCGACCGAGTTGGAACCATCAGAGGCCGTGGTGTGGCAGTGCAGGAAGCCGCGCAGGTCGCCCTGCTCGATGAGGCGCGGCAGCGTGCCGGCTGCGGCCGCCTCGATCTCGCCGCGGCCTTCGCGCAGCTCGGCGGGGATCTCCGCCAGGCCGAGCGCGGTGTAGAAGGATCGTTCGTCGCCGGTGGCGATGAAGGTGCTTCCCTTCCACAGGGCCGCGCCATCGAGGGCGAAGCCCTGCCGCCGGGCATGCTGGGTCAGGGCTGCCAGGTGCTCATCGCTGCCGGTGGCCTGGACCAGCACCGCGCCGACATTCTTGGGCGTCGTCACGATGACCTGGGCCTGGGCGCCCCCGCTCATCCGCAGCGTGATCCTGCGCTCGTCCTGGCCGGCGAACTCGTGCACGCCTGACAGCTCGCCGATCCGCTTGAAGATCTCCGCAGGCGCCACCTCGGCCACGAGCACCAGCACGATGTCGCGGACGACCTCCATCCGCCGGCGCACCTCGCCCGCGATCGTCGCGTGCAGTACGCCCGGCACGGCGGCGAGTGCCGCCATGAGCGCCTCCGCCTCCTCTTCCGCGTGATGGGCGAGCTTGAAGGCGCTCGCCTGCCGGAGGAAGGCGATGCCCTTGAGAATGTTCTCGGCGGTCTTCTGGCCGAAGCGGGGCAGCCGCGCGAGCCGTCCGTCGCGGGCCGCGGCCTCCAGCTCCGGCAGTGAATCGATGCCCAGCGCCCCGTGGATCTGGCGGATCTTGGCGACGCCAAGGCCGGAGATCTGGAGCATCTCGACAAGTCCCGGCGGCACCTGGCCGCGCAGTTCTTCCAGGGTGGAGGCCCGGCCGGTGCTCACCAGTTCCTGCACGATTTGCAGCGTCGCCGGGCCGACGCCCTTGGTCGCGGCCAGGGTGCCGTCCGCGAGCGCTTCAGGGAGTTCCCCGCCCAGCGATCCGACCGCTTTCGCTGCCGTCCGAAAGGCCCGCACCCGGAAGGTGTTTTCACCCTGCAGCTCCATGAACTCGGCGATCTGCTCCAGGGCCTGCGCGACCGCTCGCTTGTCCATCGTCATCCTCAGCTCAGTTCCACCGTGACGTGGGGGCGGTGCCCCGGACCGGCGCAGGCCAGCGCCTCGGGCAGCAGCGCCGTGACCCGCGCGGCCAGTTCCAGCAGCTCCTCCCCACCGACGATCGAGAAGAGTCCCGCCGCGGCCCCGCCGGGGAGCACCGGACTGAAGAGCGCCGTGCCGTCGGCGCGCACCAGATCGCCCTCACGATACCCGTCGGCATCGACGACGCTGAACCCTTCCCGCCCAGGGTGGAGGCCGAAGATCGCGAGCACGAAATAGCCGCCGCGCGGCCACGGCCGCACGAAGAGCCCGTCGAGCGGCTGATGCGGCTCGCCGGGCGCGAGTTCCGCCCACACCATGCGTTCGGGAAGCTGCAGGTAGAACGCCCGCGGCGCCGTTGCGCCCGGCGTGGCCGACTCGGTGATTTCCGCACCGGCTTCGGCCGTACCGAGCAGATTCGCGGCCCGCGGCTTCGAGGGCCGGATGAGCCAGCCCCCTTCGGCCCAGTACAGGTAGGCGTGATGGAGCAGCGCGACATGCTGTTCCATTCCCTCCCCGACTCCCTCCTCCGGCACCAGCTCGCGCAGATAGGTGACGACTTCGCGGTCGAGCACGAAGGCGTCCTGATCGTGCGGGTCCCGGCCGCCGCTCGCGAGCGAATCGCGGATGCGGGCGAACCGCGGTTCGGCTTCGGGGCCGAACGCGAGGTCATACGGAGTGGGTCGAGGGGCCATCGGCCGTCGGTCGTCGAGGGGGTCGGGACGGGAGAAAGCTAATCGCTCTGCCCCGATGCTCCCGCCTTCGGGAGAAACCGGTCCAGGGCGCGGACAAACTCGTTGAACGCCTCGACGTACGGCACGTGGCCGCAGTCCCTGAGGAGGACGAACTCCGCGTCGAGACAGTCGGCGGTCTCGCGCGCGCTCTCGACCGGGATCGGGTCGTCGTCGCCGTGGAGAACCAGGGCCGGGACCCGCAGCCGACGGAGCGCGGGCCGCAGGTCGAAGTCGCCCAGGCTGTCCCAGACCTCGGCACGGGTCCGTTCGGTGACCCGGAACGGCGTGAGCGCGTGCGCGCGTGCCGGGTCGTGGAAGTACCCCGCGACCGCCAGCTCGAAGAGGCGCTGCGCGTGAGCCGCCGGGTCGCGCGCGCGCAGGCCGCTCTCCCGTAGCGTCCGTCGGTCCGCCTGCAGCGCCGGGCTCATGGTCCGCTCCTGGAACCGGCGCTCGAATTCATCGCGCGCACTGCGCCACGCGGGCGCGGGCGAGACCAGGGCGAGGCGCTCGACCTGCGCAGGATGCCCGATGGCGTAGAGCAGGGCGAGCATGCCGCCCCAGGAATACCCCGCGATTGTCAGGCGCTCGAGCCCCCATGCGCTCCGCAGCGCTTCGAGGTCGGCCACCTGCTCCCGCCAGCCGACCGGCACGTCGCGCCCGACAGGGGAGCGGCCACCACCCCGCTGATCGTAGTAGATCAGCGTCCGGCCGGTGGCGAGCGCGTCGAAGCCTGGCAGGAGGTAGTTGTGGTCGGCGCCGGGGCCGCCATGCAGGACAATCACCTCCGGCCCCGCGCCGACGCGCCGCTCGAGCAGGGCGACCCCGTTGACCTCGAGGGTGCGTTCCGTGCTCATGGTGCGGCGATGCCTGGCACCGGGGCGCCGGGCGAAGCCAGCGGCCGCCCGTATGCAGTGAGGAGTTCGGCGAAGGTCGCGGCGTGGATCGTTACAATGTCTTCGATCTCCCGGGCGTACCCGCCGGCGATGGTCAACACCACCGGCAGCCCTCGCGCATGACAGGCCGCAAAGACCAGCCGGTCCCGCTCGCGGAGCCCCGCGAAGCTGAGCCCCAGCCGGCCGAAGCGGTCACCGACATACGGGTCCGCGCCCGCGAGGTAGAAGACCAGATCGGGGCGGGCCGTCTCGAGAACTGCATCGAGATGAAGCGCGAGTGTCGCGAGGTAGGTAGCATCCTCGCAGCCGTCCGGCAGGCCGACATCGAGGCTGCTCCGCTCCTTGTGGAACGGGTAGTTCTTCTCGCCATGCATCGAGAAGGTGTAGACCGCGTCGTCGTCCGCGAAGATCTCCGCGGTGCCGTTGCCCTGATGCACGTCGAGATCGACGACCGCCGCGCGCGTGAGCCGGGACTCGCGTTGCAGGACCCGGATCGCCACCGCGACGTCATTGAAGACACAGAAGCCCTCACCTCTGTCGCTGAAGGCGTGGTGCGTCCCGCCGGCCAGGTTGGCGCCAGCGCCGTCGGCGAGCGCGTCGCGCGCGGCTTCGATCGTCCCCTGCGCCGTGTGCCGGGCCCGCTCCAGCAGCGCCGGACTCCAGGGGAATCCGAGACGCCTCGTGGCATCCGGATCGAGGCTGCCATCGAACACCGCGTCGAGATACTCCGCGGTATGCACCAGGGCGAGATCGTCCCGCGCCGCCGCGTCCGGCTCCTCGATGCCGTCGGGGGGCAGGAGTCCCTGCCGCACGATCGCGTCGCGCAGCAGGGCGTACTTCGCGATGGGAAAACGATGCCCCTCGGGGAGGGGCACAGTGAAGCGGGCGGAGGACCAGGCGCGCATCATCGGCGGTGCGCCGCGGTCGTGACTGGGGGCGCCACGGCTCAGAGCAGCACCGCCAGCCCGTCGGCCACGGCGCGAACCGCAGCCTCCTCGTCGGCGGTGAACGGGTCGGGGACGTCGCTGTCGACGTCGATCTGGCCGAGTATGGTCTTGCCTCGGCGGATCAGGACCACCAGTTCGGAGCGGGTGAAGGTGTTGCACGCGATGTAGTTCCCGATGGCCCGGACGTCCCCGACGTTCTGGTCCGTTCCGGTCGCGACCGCGGTTCCGCAGACACCCTTGCCCACCGGGATGCGGGTGTGCTCCGTGTCGCGGCCACTCCACGCCTCCAGCACCAGCTCCTCGCCGTGAAGCATGTACAGGTAGATGGACGTATACGGCGCACCCGCAGCCTGGATCCGGTCGGCGGCGTACTGCAGCAGCGCCTGCCTGCCGGCATCCTTGCAGAAGAGCCCACGGAGCCCGGCGACGATCGGGTGGGCGTCGAGGACCGGTGGCATCAGCCGCCTCGGCTGCCGAGGGTAACGCTCGCGCTCCGTTCGGCGCCGTCACGGAGGAAGCGGATCACGACGACATCGCCCGGCTTGTGCTGGCGCAGCGCGGTGGTCATCGCCTGGAGGTCGGCCACCGGCGTGTCGCCGATCATGGTGATGATGTCATTGCCCCGCAGTCCCGCCGCCTCCGCGGGGCTGCCCGCGCGTACCCCCGTGAGCCGGACGCCACCCGGACTCTCCGACATGTCAGGCACGGTGCCGAGATAGGCGCCGTAACCCGGCGAGGAGGCACCTGCCGCGGCGGCCGGTGGTGGCACATTCACGAAGGTGAGGGCGGGCCGTCTGTCGGCGAGGGTGCGGACAATCGCAGTGGTGAAGTCGGCCACTTCGGCCAGTCCGTCCGCGTTGATCTTCTGCCAGTCATCGGTGGTCCGGTGGTAATCCTCGTGCAGGTCGGTGAACAGGTGCAGCACCGGCCGCCCCGCGCCATAGAAGGGGGACTGGTCGCTACGACCCCAGCCATCCCCGGAGTAGCGAAGGTCGAAGTGCGGCCCGGCGTTCAGCGAATCGAGGATGTGGGGATACTCGGCGGCGGTCGCGGAGCCATAGATCAGCAGCCGCTCGTTCCGCAGCCGTCCCACCATGTCCATGTTGACCATCGCGTAGGTGCTCGCGAGCGGGAAGAGCGGATTCTTGACGTAGTAATCCGAGCCCAGGAGACCGGCCTCCTCGCCGCTGAATGCGATGAACACGATCGTGCGCGCCGGCGGGGTGGCCGCGAGCTTTCTCGCGATATGGATCAGGGCGCTGGCGCCGGAGGCGTTGTCGTCCGCGCCGTTGTGGGTCCGGCCGGTGCTGTCGGGATCGAGGGCGCCGAACTGTCCGGGGCCGAGGTGGTCGTAGTGCGCCCCGACGATGACGATCTCGTTGCGGAGGTCCGGGTCACTGCCGGGCAGCACCCCGATCACGTTCTTGCCGATCGCACCACCGATGCCGGCGTGCAGCGCGGCCGGCGCATCGCGATTCACCGTGAAACTCTGATACCATCCCGCGGGAGACGCCCGGAGACCCGCCGCCCGGAACCGGCGGGCGAGATAGGCCGCGGCGGTATCCGCGCCCGGCGTGCCGATCAGCCGGCCGGCGAGCGCGTCGTCCGACAGATACCGCACGTCGTTGAGCAGGGTGATCGCGTCGGCGGTGGACTGCGCCTGTACTTGGGGCGCGAAGGCGGCCAGGCCGAAGGCGAGGCGGAAAATCGAGTGGTGAAGAGTGCGCATCGCTCAATAGTAGCTACGGCCCCCGGCCGGTTGAAGCGGGCGCCGCTAAGAAATCGTGTAACACATTGCTGGGCATCGTGGTAGGGGCTATCTTGATGCCCAGAAACCACTCATGGCAACCCCGGCCGGCATCCTCAACCATTTGGCAGGCGTCCTGCTGCTTCTCAGGGACCATCCCGAGAAGAAGGAGGAGTTGAAGCACGCCTTCCACCGCTTCGTGGCCGAGCTTCCCGATGCCAACCATGTCCTCAAGGTCACGCCGGCGGGCTTGGCTTGGGATCAGGTGGAGGTGCCGGTGGGCCGGGGCGAGTTGGCGGCGCTCCATGAACATCTGCGCGGGCACAATGTGGGGGAGATCAGGCTGCCTGGGGCGCTGATGACCTCCACGCTCCTCTCGGTGCTCAGGATCCTCGGCGCTCCGGTAGGAACCTATGGGTCATTCGATCATCTGAGCGCCCGGCTCGATGCGGCCGGTTGCGGCATCGTCACCATCCTGTCCCTGCCGCCGGGGATGCAGGCCGCGTCTGCGGTCGCCCAGCCGCTGGCGCCTGAGCCGAGCCCGCGCGGGCGCACCGAAGACGACGGCCACATCAACGCCCTGGGGCTCGACGCGCTGACCGAGGCGAAGGTCGGCATGATGCACTTCGCCACCCTGCAGACCCACGCGCTCGGGCCGACTGACTCGCTGGTGGATGGCCTCGCCAACGCCACGTCGGAGGCGGCGACCACCCAGATCCTCAACCAGCTCATCACGGCGGGGGAGGCCGCGGCGCGGCAGTCGGAGTGGCGTGAGGTGCTGAAGGCCGCGTACGGCCTGGTGCAGCTGGAGAACCGGAACGCCCCCGGCACCGAGCATCGCAGTTTCGGTATCGCGCTCCGTCGGATGCTGCCGCGATCGGCGCTGGAGCGGATCGCCCGGCTCGTCACTCAGGGCAACATGAAGGCCGAAGCCGTCGCCGTGCTTCGCCGGATGGGCGCCGACAGCACCGAGGTGCTGCTCAACGCACTGGTCAACTCCGAGGACGTCGCCGAGCGCCGCGCCTATTTCAACGCGCTCAAGGAGATGACCGAGGGCGGGGATCTGCTCATCCACATGCTGAGCCACGACCAGTGGTTCGTGGTGCGGAACGTCGCGGACCTCTGCGGCGAGCTGCGGCTGGAGAAGGCGGTGCTCGCTCTGGCGAGGCAGATGGGGCATGACGATGAGCGGGTGCGTCGCGCGGTCGCGGGTGCGCTGGCGCGGATCGGCGGCGCCGGCGCGCTGGAGCCGCTCCGGCGGGCGCTGCGCGATCCCTCACCCGGGGTCCGGCTGCAGACGGCCAGGGAGCTCGACGGGCGGAAGAGCCGGGGGCTGGCGATGACCCTCGCCGTCGCCGCCGATGAGGAGAGCAAGCCCGACGTGCAGAAGGAGATGTACCTCGCGTTAGGCAGAATCGCCTCCTCCGACGCGATCCAGGCGCTCGCCAAGGCGGCCGAGCCGGGAGGGCGGCTGTTCCGGCGGAAGCCGCTCGCGGTGCGGCTCGCCGCCGTGGCCGGGCTCCATGCTGCCGGCCCGTCCGCCGCCAACGCGCTCAAGGAACTGCTCGCCGACGACCAGCGCGAGATCCGCGAAGCGGTCGAGCGGTCGCTCTCCACCCTCTGGGAGTAGCTGCCGCCGCGATGCACCGCGGCGGCCACGCCCTCAGCGCGGCACGAAGTCGGTCGCTGCCGTCACCCGCGCGCTGAACCCCGCCAGCAGCCGTGCCGTCCGTTCCAGATCCTCCATCACCACCATCTCGTTCGGGCTGTGCATGTAGCGCAGCGGCACCGACACCAGGCAGGTCGCGACGCCCTTCAGAGCGGTGAAGATGTTGTCGGCATCGGTGCTCGTCTCCCGGGGCGCGGCCTCGATGCCGTAGGGAATCTTCTCCGCCTCCGCGGTCTCGACCAGCAGATCGAACACCACCGGATTGACCGCGGCCCCTCGGGTGATGACCGGTCCCCCACCCAGCTTGTAGTCGCCATGCTTCCGCTTCTCGACGCCGGGGTAGTCGGTCGCGTGGGTGACATCGACCACGATCGCGACATCGGCGGCCATGCCGGCTGCCCCGGTGCGCGCCCCGCCGCCGGTGTAGCTGATCTCCTCGCGCGTCGTCGCCGCCGCGGTCACCCGCGCCGCAGGCCGGTTCCGGGAGAGGAGGCGAAGCGCCTCGAGCACCACGAAGGCACCGACCCGGTTGTCGAGCGAACGGCTCACCAGCCGCCCGTTGGGAAACTCGAGCACGGCGGACGCCAACACGCCCGGATCGCCGATCCGCACCAGGGCCTCGGCCTCCTTCCGGCTGGTCGCGCCGATATCGATCCACAGGTCGGAGGCCTTCGAGACCTTCTCGCGATCGTCCTTGTCCATCAGGTGGATCGCCTTCTTGCCGATCACGCCCGCCACCGGGCCGCCACGGGTCAGCAGCTGGACCCGCTGACCGACGAAAACCTGGTGGTCCCAGCCACCGATCGTGTCGAAGCTCACGTAGCCATCGTCGTCGATGTACGTCGCCATGACCCCGATCTCGTCGATATGACCGGCCAGCATCACCCGCGGGCCCGCGGCGGGGTTGAGCGTTGCGAACGAATTGCCGCTGACGTCAGCGCTGACCTCGTCGGCGAATCCCTGCGCCTCCGCTCGCCATACCCGGGCGGGGACGGTCTCGTAGGACGATGGGCCGGGTGAGTCGAGCAGCGTCTTGAGGAACTGCAGCGAACGAGGGTCCATGGCGTGCCGGGTGGAGGTGAACGAAGCGTGACAATCTGCCCCCAACTGGCCGAAAGTCCAGCACTGGCAAGTTTGTGATGACAATCACTCCGATCGTGGTAGCTCCGTCGTCGAGTCTTGGGGTGCGGATGCCGATACTAGGACTACACCTAAAGGGGGATGGATTCATGAACCACCGCTTTGCCGCCTGCACCGCGTCACTGCTCGTTGTCGCTGCCTGCACGACCCCTGCGAGTGAAGGTGGACTCGGTCCGGCCCCGGTAGTCACCAGCATTCAGATCGCGCCGGACAGTGCGATCCTGCAGGCGGGAGACTCGATCGTCCTCGGTGTCAGCGCCCACATGTCCGACGGTTCGACCACATCGGTCCCGGTCGGCTGGGTCGCCACCGGCGGCACGGTGAGCGCAGGCTCCGTATACCACGCCGGCTCGACGCCCGGGCAGTACCTGATCATTGCAAACACCGCGCAGTTCCTCCACGCCGATACGGCGGTGGTCGTCATTAACTAGACCGGGGCCCCGCGGGCTCCGATGGAGATGGCCTCATGAACCAGCGGTCTGCGGTCATCGCCGCGCTGCTGCTCGTTGCCGCCGCCTGCGCCGCTCCCGCCAAGGAAGGCGGACTCGGCCCGGCCCCGATTGTCACCGGCATTCAGGTCTCGCCCGACAGCGCGACGCTGCAGGCTGGAGATTCGATTGTCCTCGGCGTCGGTGCCCTCATGTCCGATGGCTCGATCTCATCCATTCCGGTCGGCTGGGTGGCTACCGGCGGTACGGTCGGAGCCGGGGCGGTCTACCACGCCGGCACCACCCCGGGGCAGTACCTGCTCATCGCCACGACGGCGCAGTTCCGCTACGGCAATCCGCACGCGGGGTGGCAGGCGCTGCGCGCGATTGCGAACACAACCTTCGACGAGTCCCGCGGGCGAAACCCCGAGGTGATCAGCGGCCGCGTGTACAAGCCGCTGGACACGGCGGTCCCGCAGCAGTTTTTCGCCACGTCGATGATCCTGACGCCGCTG
>Ga0209797_10001205_pt1 | contig 12979 bp, 10 predicted proteins | sample DOMMetBare3Fresh_2_FD_187472 | JGI IMG/M metagenome (GOLD analysis project Ga0209797, IMG submission 187472) | Wetland sediment microbial communities from St. Louis River estuary, USA, under dissolved organic matter induced mercury methylation -... | ecosystem: Environmental > Aquatic >... | reverse complement strand
AGTTCAGGTTAGTGGAGAAGAGATTACCAGGCGACGCTGCGGCCGTCGTCCATCCAGTCGCGGGTCATATCGCACCAAAGGGCCAGGTCTTGCCAGGAATTGAAGCGTGAATAAAAACGCGCGATTTTCTTGTCCGAGGCTGGGCGCCCCTTGTTGCGGACCTTGAAAAATTTCGCCCTTGTCCATGAGTCCAAAGCCAGACCATCGTACCTGCCAATGAGCTTGAGCAGGTTCTCAGCGGCATAATCACCCACGCCCTTCACGCCCTTGATAGCTTTAATCAGATCGACTGTAGGTAAATCACTGGTGAGCCACTTGTTGACATCCAGTTCGCCAGACGCTACCCGATCGGCGAGTTCCTTTAAGTAAGCCGCGCGATAACCCGCACGGACTTCATTGACATAAAATTTTAGCGGCATCAAGGCCATGGCTTCGGGAGTCGGAAAGGTGCGCCGACCGTCCTTTGATTCCCGTCCGAGACTCTCGACCAGGCCGGTAACCATTTTTTCTGTGAGGGACCAGGAACAGTTGGTGGTGCAGATCATCTTCACCAGATCTTCAAAGACGGTGGGCGAGCGCAACATGCGGCCCGCCCCCTGATCCGCGATCCACGAAAAATCAGGGTCGGCTGACATGGCGCGATAGAATGAACTCATATCGTCATCGAGCCGAAACATGTGTCGAACATCACGTATGACTCTTTCGACCGCACTCTTGCTCAGTCGCGAAGCAGTATTGATTCTGAGTTCGCGTTTAGTGCCGCCAATCTTAACCACTACCGGCGTGGTGCTGCCAAGATCAATTACTCGCGACAATGTCCACGCGTCTCGGTCGAACTCAAAGGGAAGGAGTTCAGGCCAACCATGACTGATCATCGTGCGCTTTAGATTAAAGGTGCGCGGAGTGGCGATGGAAAGTTGCATCATTGATTATCGGATGACATCCAGGCAACGACTTTCGAAAAGCGCCTATTGATAAATTCTGCGAGAATGTCCGGATTCAGAGTATCGGATGGAGCGCCAACTCCGCAAACGCCTCCAGGTTGATGACCACCGAAAGTGAAAGCAAACCTTTGGACTCGTCCTGGGAATTGGCATTCCTACCCGATCATTGAGGCCTGCCCTGCCTGCACAATTGCGAATCGAGACTTGGTTTGGCTGTAGGCCCTAAGGCGGATTTGTGACCGGGATCTGGAGGTTTCAGCAGGCAGGTGCGGCCAAGGGTTTGTCCAATGTGCCGGCATCGTGTTGCGTTCCGGCCCCTCCCGAGGAGGGCATGTATGCTTCGGTTGCGGTCAACCTGAATCTTGACAGCCAGGTCCGTCGGGACTAAACTTGTGCCCTAAAACAAGTAACGGAAGGCTGTACTCGCGCCGCCCTCAAACACTTGGGTTGGGCGCGAGAGAAGAGTCCAATCACGGGGCTTTCAGCAGTGACTCGGTGACTTAAGCACCGCTTCCAAAAAATGAGCCGGAGCTTTCCGGCGCGCGCTCCGTCGCCCCACCGGGCCAATGGCGAGGCCCTCCTGGTGGGGCGATGTCGTGTTTGCAGGTCCCGGGTTTTTGGTTTTTGGTCTTTGGCGCCTCTATCCGTCGGGACTCCAGAATCACGCAGTACAAGACGACAGACCACAGACCACAGACCACAGACGAAAGAGCAAAGAGCAAAGACCAAAGACCAAAGACCAAAGACCTGCCTCCCGTTTACCTCACATAAATCGGATTGGAAATAATCCACGGCTGCTCACCAGCCGGCTTTGGAAGCTGAGAAAGGTAAACTTCTACCCGATAAATGCCTTTTTCGGCAACCGCAAACTCGACAGCGTTCGCTCCGTTTCTTTCCTCCACTACCTGACCGTTCCTAAACAACACAATCCGACTGTTAAGCGGAGTTTTAACCAGCAATCGAGTAGCGCCGGAAAGCGTCACATCATCGCCCGCAATCTTTTTCTCGCTGCCGTTGGCTGCCGAAAAACGGAAGCCGGTGGCGTCGCCAAATAAGTCAAACGCGACAAAACAGTGGCCTTCCCGGAGGGAGGCCAGCAGTGTCTCAGCCGAGAGTTCATTTCCCCTGGGCAGAAGCACGTGCATGCGCACCAGGCGAAAACTTCGCTCATAAGGATCCAGTTGCAGGCCGAGCAGTCTCTTTCCCGACGAGTCGCCCACACTCAACCCAATGTTGGCATGAGCATCATTTCCGGCAGTCGCCACCAAATGCCTACCGCCGGTGGCCAGTGCTTCGTCCCAAAGTTTCAGATTCAGGGCTGGTCGCTCATAGAAATTCGCAAACAGCAGATCCGGATATTTCCCGTAAGACCATAAACCGTCAAAAAACATGAGGAACGGATTAATACGGCGAGAGTTGGTGAAGAGATTGTAGATCTCGACACCGTCATAATTGCCCGAACTCCAACTTTTGAATTCCTGTGGGTAAGCAACCAGTGCCAGTGCTCCTTTCGCTTTTGCCTGAGCCGCATATTCGTCAGTCGTAAAACTCCCTGCGCTGGCAGCCGATTCGTTGCCGGGCAACATCAACAGCCGATCCTCATTAGAAGTAGAGACCTCGTTGCCATTTACAAACAGCACGCCACCGTGCACTCCGCGCAGGGTCATTGCTGACGTATCGTAGTTCCGCGCTGGATGTTCGGTCATGATCACAAAGTTAAGATTGTTAGCCTGCGCGCCGGCGATTATTTCTGTAAGGGTACCGGTGCTGTGACCACCGAGGAATGAATGGACGTGAATAACACCCTGATACTCGACCAGGTCGGTATCCACAGGATTAACCACACGGTGAGAGTTGAGTTGATCAATCGCCGCACGGAGGCGCCCAAGCTGGTAACGCCGGTACGCGAACGGTACTTGAAGACCAAGCAGCAGGAACAAGAGAACGAGGACAATCTTCTTCCAGCGCTTCATATCGTTCGTAGGGTGGGGCGACGAAGAAACCCAGGCAGGCCTGCTAAGGCGCAAAATCGGAGGAGCATAATGTGAAATCGTTAATCTTCAAAATCCACCGACACTACGTGCTCGCTGATGCTTCGTCCGAAGTTGGCGACTTTGACGTGATCAGGATGGACCGTGTAGGCATCCAGCGCCTCGCGATCGCGAAACACCGCGCACAATGCCGTGTCATAAGATCTGGCGAGATGCAGGACGTCGAAGCCAACGGACAGACTTTCGACCTCTTTTATGACTGACGCCAGACGGCGCAATTGCGCTAAATGCTCGTCACGAATAGGCTGTTCGATTTCCGCTTTGTATTTCCAAACCACAATATGTGTCAACATTATTCTGCACGCCCATAAATCAACTGCTTTGCTTAATTGCCCAGCGGGCCGAGGTTTGAAAAGCCTTACTGGTCCGCCGGCAGCTGGCGCGGGCTATTTTCCTCCACCCTCACACCACCGGCGTGTTACCTGATGCCGAAATTCAAACATCCGCTGCAAACGTGGTTCGATTATTAACGGCGCCACCCAGCGGCCGGCAAATCCCAATGGTGGTTCATAGTCTATTTCATCGCGGAGTATTGCACCATCGGAATCTGGCTTGATGATATGGCGGTGGCGCCAGCGGCGAAATGGACCAGCGATTTGTACATCTTCGAACATTCGGGGTGGATCATAGGCGGTATGTTCAGCGATCCAGCGCACTGTAAACGGACCCAGGACCTTAGCTTCGATGATGGTTTGCGAACCCACTTCTGAAATCCGCGCCGTTGCAACCAGGCGAGATGATTCCCACGGCGGTATAAGCAAACGCAACGCTTCGGGTTGCTCATGGAATGCAAACACGCGTTCGGGGCTTGCGCGAATCAAGGTCTCTTTAATGAATTTCACAGGCAGGAACTGTAGCTCCACAGAGTCCTAAGGGGAAGAGCACCGAGAGCACTCCACACGGAAGGAGTTTTTCCCCATTCTCGCTGTGAAAATGTCCATCGCAGCTTCAGGCCTCTGCTGCCGCTGCTTTAGGCGTTCTCCGGCACGCTTTACTTCAAGAAGCGATCAAACCATGCGAGCGTCCGTTGCAGGGAATCGACTCGGTGGCTCGGTTCGCGAAAGCCATGCCCTTCGCGTGGATAGCGTACCAGCGCTGTCTCGACGCCCCGTCGCTTGAGCGCCATGTACATCTCCTCCGCCTGAGTGATATGCACGTCGTTGTCCTGCTCTCCGTGAATAAACAGAGTCGGCGTCTGCGCCTGGCGCACATAGCGCAGGGGCGACCACTGCCAGAGCAGGTCGTAATTGTCCCAGGGAAAACCTCCAAACTCAGCATGAAGCAAATCCTGATAGAGCGAGGTGGAATAGAAACTAACCAAATTGCTGAGGCTGGCTACGGCGACTGCTGCCTTGAACCGGGAGGTCTGTGTAACTATCCAGTTGGTCATGAATCCGCCGTATGAGCTTCCAGTAACCCCCAGGCGATTCTGGTCAATCCAGGAGTACCGCCGCAACGCTTCATCAACGCCGGCCATCAAGTCTTTATAATCACCGCCGCCCCATTCATTCAGAGTGCCGTCCGAGAACTTTTGACCGTAGCCGCTGGAGCCGCGCGGATTCAGGTACAAAACCGCATAGCCGCGCGCGGCCGCGACCTGTAGATTGGCACTCAACGCCCACCCAGACATCCCGTGGGGCCCACCATGGATACTGAGGATCAGGGGGTATTTCCGGTCTTCCCGCCAGCCGCCTGGTTTAATTAACCAGCCTTGTATCGGCGTCCCATCAAAGCTCCTGAAGGTAAATTCTTCGGGCTCGCTGAAGGCAAAATTTCGCGCCAGACCTTCGTTGTGCTGGCTCAGGCGGCCAGCCTCAGCCCAGCTTGGTTGCATCCAGATTTCATAGGGCCAGGTCGGAGTGCTGAGGGTGAAGGCGACGACTGAGCCTGAAGTTGGATCTCCATCTGCCAAAGTCCGAGTTGCATTTTTCTTTTGAGCAATGCTGAAGTTCGATATCTGATACTGATTGGAAGGTGATCGCCGGCTGAGATCGCCGGGCGAAGCAAAAAGCCAATCCCGGTCAACCGCATTGCCCACCACCTGTCTTGCCTTTCCGGCGCTGGGCGTGACGCTGAAGATGGTGCTGCTGCCGCGGTCGCTGGCGAGAAAAAAGATCAGCTTACCGTCAGGCGACCAGCGGGGATTGCGTTGGCGGCGATCCTGTGCGGCAGCCAATTCCCGTCCGCCGCTGCCGGCCGCATCGATTACCCAAACATGCGCGTCTTCCGCCACACTGTCGATCGTCGTCACCTCGCGCTTCGTTGCCGTGTACGCAATCCATTTTCCATCAGGCGACCAGGCTGGTTCGTATTCACAACCTTTCGTGTTGGTGATCTGTCGCACCTGGCCGTGTAAGTCGACTGCGAAAATATCAGAATTATTGTTCGCGTCCGGATCCGGTTCATGATTAGAAAGAAAAACGACCTCGTCGCCGCGAGGGCTGAAAGTCAGAGCGTGATCGTAGTAAGGCCCTGCCGTCAGCTGGCGCGGCTCGGGATTATCAACGGGAGTGTAATAGATATACGTCCGGCGCCGATCTGACAGTGCGGTGCGCGATTTGTATTGCAGCCGATCGATGACGATGGGGTCGTCCTTCTCTTCCGACGCGGTTGAGACCTCTTCAGCGGCGGAGACGTAGGCGATCGATTTGCCATCGGGAGACCATGCGAAGCTTTCCCCAGCGTAGGTTATGAAGAAGTTGGTGCTCTGCACCGGGACCAGAAAACGAGGTTGACCGCGGTCGATGGTAATGGTCCAGATGCCGCTCGAACCCTCACGCTCGGCGGCAAAGGCAATGGTGCGGTTGTCGGGGGACCAGCGCGGATTGGAGCCATACCAACCGGCGGGGAGTAGACGTGCAGGCGGCTGTCGCTGAATCAAATCGGGAGGGGACGTGCCAGTGGGAGTGCGCGAGCGCGATTCCCAGGTGGAGCGGACAATCCAGATTGTCGAACGCGTTGCCTCTCCATCAACGGTGGATACCGTATAGGCAATCCATTCACCATTCGGAGAAATCTGCGCGTCACTGATTGTCGCCACCCTCAAGATATCGGCAGGTGCCATAGGCCGGCGCGACTGTGATTGTGCGGTAAGCGAGAGTGTGACGATAAGTAGAAGGACGCTCCCGCAAAGGCGCAAAGTCGCCAGGCACAGCAAACTTCGAACTGCGAGAACAAATATTTCATTCCCGGCAAGCTGTGCTCTGCCGCTTCGCCCCTTTGCGGGAACCTGGGTTTTGCCGCGAAGGTCACTCGGGCTGGCAGTTAACAAGTTTGTGTAGGCCATTCTTAATCAGCTCGCCTAATTGATTAGCAGCGGGCAGAGAAAGTCGAAAAGAGTAGTTCAAGGGCGTAACCGGGCCAGTTGCTCGTTGAGCAACTCCCACACCCTGCGCACATGTCTCTCGGTCGTGCGGATGTTGCCGATGGAAAGACGGAGTGTCAGTTGATCATTCAGTTTAGTGTGCGAGAGCAGCGCCTGTCCCGTGGCATTCACGCCATGCATGATCGCTTCGTTCAAAGCATCGAGCCGCGTGGCCTCCGTGTCGGCACCCTCACTGGCTGCTTTCGGACACGCGCGGAAACAGACCAGACCAAGTGGCACCGGAGCAAGCAGTTCCCATTCCGGCGACTCTTCGACCCACGACGCAAACAAACGGGCCAGCCGGCAATGTTCACGAATCCGCGCGGCCAGGCCTTCATGTCCAAAGTATCGGATCACCAGCCAAAGCTTCAGGGCCCGGAAACGTCGACCCAGTTGAATGCCGTAATCAGATCCGCTACGCACGTTTTCCTGCTCAGGTGTGCGCAGGTATTCCGGGACAAGTGAGAATGCCCGTCGCAGCAGATCCATATGGCGACAATAAAGTACCGAGAGATCGAATGGCGTAAATAACCACTTGTGAGGATTGGTGACTACCGAATCTGCCCGCTCGCATCCGGCCACGAGTTGCCGATATTCAGGCACCACCGCGGCTGAGCCGGCATAAGCCATATCGACATGCAGCCAGAGCGCGTGTTCTTCACAGATGGGAACGAGCGCCGGCACGGGATCGATGCTCGAGGTTGAAGTAGTGCCGACCGTAGCCACCACACAGATAGGAATGAAACCGTTCTGCTTATCCGCCGCGATGGCGGCAGCGAGAGCCCGGGGATCCATACGAAATTCGCTATCCGTGGGAATCTTGCATAGAGACCTTTGTCCCAAACCGAGCGTAATGATTCCTTTGTCAATAGACGAATGTGCCTGTTCAGAAGCGTACACACGCAGGAGGGGCAAGTCTTTCCGCCCACTCATCCCCTCTTCGCGGATACGCATCTCGGCACCCTCACGGGCCGCCGCAATCGCATGCATGCTCGATACAGAAGCCGTGTCGTAGATTATTCCGGTATAACCGGCATCAAGACCCATCATCTGCCGCAACCAATCGAGTGCAACCTCCTCCAGTTCAGTAGACGCCGGGGACGTTCGCCAGAGCATTGCTTTGTTATCGAAGGCTGCGGCCAGCAACTCACCAAAGATTCCCGGCGCCGAAGTCGACGTGGCAAAGTAAGCAAAAAAAGAAGGGTGATTCCAATTCGTGAGTGCAGGCACGAGCAGGCGATCGATGTCGGCAAGAATGTCGTGCATCGGCTCGCCTTTGGACGGCGGTTTTGCCGGCAACTGGGCTTTCAATTCACCGGGTTTGATTTGGGAGAGCACGGGAAGCTCTTCAATGTCTTCAAAGTAGTCGCTAATCCAATCGATTAACTCATGACCGAAACGACGAAAGTCTTCCTTGCTCATGTCGCCGGTCGCCGGAGCGATGCCGGTTTGGTCGTTGGCCGCTGACTTCATAAGGCATCGAGTCTAGATCAAGCCGGCGGAAAGCAGAAGGCTTCCGCTTTCTGCCTTCTTTCTTTAGTTACTGTCGCCTAGTCCGTGCTTTTGGCGGCAGCGTTGGCAAAGGGTCGGGGGCACAGCATTGTCCACGCGATGCCGGATGGGCTTTAGAGTGTGCAGGTAAGCATATACAGCCTTGAGATCCTCATCGTTCATTTTCCCGTAGAACCACCACGGCATGGCAGGGTTGAGCTGGCGTGCGCCAACCTTGCCTTGGCGCATGGCGCGCACAAAAAGGTCTTCGTCGTAGTAAGAAATACCCGAAGCGTCAGGTGTGACGTTTGCACTGGCGACGACGCCGGTTGGCAGGCTGAAGACAAGGCCACCGGCAAAATCCAAACCAGTAATCGGCTTACCGTTTTCGCTTGGTGTGTGACAATCGGCACATGCACCCATGCGTACCAGGTAGTTCCCGCGTAGGATCGGCGTTGACAGGTCAGGGGCTGGTACCGCCTCAGAAATCGGTTGCGGCACGTTCTTCATCAGGAAGCTAAGCGGAAACGGGGTCTCAATCGCGGGCAAAGGATTACGCACCGCGGGCAGTGAGCGTATGTAGACGATAACCGCTGCCAGGTCTTCATCAGACATGGTGCGGTAGTGTTGATAGGGCATGATCGGAACCAACGCTCGACCATCGTGACCAATTCCTTCGCGAATGGCGCGGGCCAGCATGTCGTCAGTCCAGTTGCCGGCACCTGTCTCCTTGTCGGGTGTGATATTGGGTGCCACTACCCAACGCAGGTTTGTATCAACCCAGCGCGCTCCGGCGCCGGGGCGGCCCTCCAGCGGTGGCGAGCCGGGCTTGCGAAAGTCGACCTCCGAGTGGCAACCCAGACAGCCCGCCACCGCATTCACGAGGTAAGTCCCGCGTTCGAGTCTCGCATTATTTGGTTCGAACCGCCGATCGTTTAAGGCCCGGGCTCGCGGCCCGATGATTGGCCGCCAGCCAATCGTAAAAGTGATTCCAACTGCTATTGCGGCCAGCAGAATAACCGGTGTAATCGCCAGGAGGCGTCGCAAACGCTGGGTCATAAGTTCAGAGCGTCGTCTCCGCGAGGTTCGACTTGTACTTGGTGCTGGTCTGGCGATCCGTCATTTCAATAAAGACATAACTGGGCGGCACAACATCACTTTCGACTGCAAACCAAATTCCGGCCAGGTCATCCGGTTTGCCCAGGGCGCAAAATCCGTAGAAGCGCTTGCCACTCTGGTCGTAGAAATCCACCCAGGTCCGGGATGCATTAGCGTTCTTACCACAGGGCGGCAGCATTGGCGCGGGCGCAAAAAGTTCAGCGGGATAATCGTCCTTGTTCAGCACGTCAAACTTGTAGCGTGTGAAAGTCTTGCCGCCGGCCTCAAAGACCTCAGACCCCATCATGTACAGCACGGGATTTGGCAATACGGGGCGTGGAGCAGTCGCCGCTCGGCTGCCTGTCATGGCTAGCAATATCAGGCTGAGGAAAAGAGAAACAAACCTTCTGCTGGTGGCTGATTTCATTGGGGGTCCTTTCTATCTTCGCAAGATTTGAGTTTGGATATTTGAAGAGGATTGCCCGAGCGAGGCAAGAAAATCGCAGTCGGACTCTCCTGGTTCGGTTTCAAGACGGCCGTGTATCTCCAAAGAGGTTCCTAAGAGTTAAATTTGAGCCTAAAAAAATTATTACCTCAGAGCCCTGGCGCAATCGATCATACGGTCGCTGGGCTGGAAAGCCAGCGGGATCGTCTCCGCGCGTTTCAACAATTCCTTTCTGAGTAGTCGCGACCAACATCACAATCGCCGGGATAACCGATCGTGCCGCTTTGGCATAGAGCGGAGTTATTTATTACCGCGTCTCGCCAGATGCCACTTGACACGTGTGTAGGCGATGCGGAAACCATGCCGCTCGGCGTTCCGTTGTGAAGCACTGCCGGGCAATGCTCCCATCGTGGCAATGTCGCACCCCTGGGCAGCAGCGTAGCGCAGCCGGCTCTCGAGCAGCGCCAGCTGCGCACCCTGCCTCCGTCCTTCGGGAATGGTGCTGGCTCCGGCCAGGAGGGCGACTCGTTCGCAAATACACAAGACGCCGGTGGCAATTGCCTCGCCACCTAATTCGGCGATGAAAGACAAAGCGCCGGTTCTCTTGGCGCTCACCCGCCCTACTTCATTCAGAAATGCTGCCAGTTCGCTGTACTCGCTCCAGCCCCTGGTCGCGGTCTCGGCCCAGAGCTCCTGTTCGCTTTCCTCAATGACGCGCACCTGTATCTGCTCGTTTCGCGTTGCCGCCAAATGAAGGTCGGGGTGAATGGGCCGGTAGAGCACGCTGGTGAATTCGACAGGTTGATAGCCACGCTCGTTCAATAGTGAAAGCGCGGAGGGATCGGCGAGCGGACAGACCTCGTGAAAGACCTCTGCGCTGCGCGAGTGCAGGAAGGTTTCTATATCATCGAGTTGAGCGCTGGTCACCGGTTGCAGCATTCCCAAACCAAACGTCTGCGTTATGGGTGAAGTCGCTCCATCGAACATGACATAGGTGCCGCGAGCTTCGCGCCACTCGGCGCCACTATCGGGAAAAGCCCTGCCTCGCGCGCTGACAAAGTCCGCGTTGCTCAGCGCCTCGGTTTTTTCCAGGCGACGAGCGAGTTCGAGATCGGCAAAAGGGAATGATTCAGGCCCGGTCATGAGTCTGCCAATTTATATGAGTTTGGCTCGGGAGAAAAGCTTTTGTTTCATTTTGTAAACCCCAAGTTGAAATGTCACCCAAATGCGCAAAGTAGAGATATCCCCTTTTTCACTTACGAAATCAACAAGAAGGGGCGCACCGGGCGGAAGGCCAAGTCATTAATCGCCTTCGGCAATTCGGTGATTGGTAAAGATGAACAGCGCCAAGTGTCCATTGCCAGAGGATGAGAACGAAGTCGGTTCGATCACAAAGACAGCAGGCCTCGAAGCAAAGAAGGTGTTTATTGGACGCGATGCCAGCGAGAAGGCGCCGTTACTGCCGTCACCATGCGGTTTCGGGCAGCGTCGGTGCGTGTGCCGTTCCACATCAACTAGTCTTTGATCTGCTTAGAGTTATGGTCAAAAGTTGCATATGCACGAATGAAAAAGGTGGCGCATTCTTGATGAGTTTTCGCGAAACATCAACCTATCACTAGGAGGAATACGCCGTAAGAGAAGAGAAGTTAGCGTAGTTGAGTACGAGAATCCAGGTATCGCCCCTAGATCATTCAAACCCCGTGCTAATTGGTGGGAAGGCCGGTACTCAGCAAGAAAACGTCCCAAGCCCAGCGTCCAAGATGGTCTTCATGCCGCGGGCCGCTCGAGTATTTCGGTGAGGTATCGGTATCTGTAGACTCATCAGGGTCGGTATCAAAATCAGGCACCGTTAACTCGGGCGACTCCCAGTTCGCTGGCAAAATCCTGGGGCGGTAGTGACCTGGGGAATTCAGGTTATTCCGAATGCTCTGCGGATTCGCAAACTCTTCCTTTTGACCTAACAAGGGTCGCTTTTCGTTAAGTACGTCGGTTAAGACACCTCCCAAACCAACGACATTGTCCCAAAAAAAGGGCGCAGGGTTTTGAGTCGAACCGTATAGGTTATGAAATAGCGCAAGAGCACGGTATTTGCGACTCTTGCCTAGAAATGAGACTTTTACATCATATATTGCAAATTCGCCTACGTCGTAAGATTTGCTTGGCGAAACTTTTAAGATCTCAGCAATCGTATACCCAGCGATAAATCGCTGGGCTATTTTCAGCCGTCCGCTGAACGCGGACTTTTCGGGATGTGACCAACGCGCCGATGACTCGAAGAAAACACAGCAGGGATGATTCGGCAGTCAAAAATCCTGCGGACGTCGCGATTTGTCTGAACTAGAAAGAAAATCGGAATCAACCTGCGAGATATGGTTGCTTTAGAAGGTCAAAAGGTTCGCCGGCAGGTACGATCCACTAATCCTGCTAAAGAAGACTTCGCCCTGTTCCGTCAACCTGATCTTGAAGATAGCGGCGTTGGGGACGCTGACTGCGTCGAGAAAGCAGTAGAAGGACGCCATGGTCTCAATCTTCATGCCCTCGAGTTCGTGCAACAGTAACCAGATCACCGCGCGAATAAACTGTCCGTGACTGACAATAACAACAAACTTATTTTCAAGTTTTGTGAGCTGCGTCAAAGTAGTTTCAGCTCGCGACATGAGATTTTCAAAAGACTCGGCGCCGGGCCCGTCGATGTAGGCGGGGTCGTTGCGTGACCAGTAAGCGGCCACCAGCGGCTTGCGTTCGGTAAGCGTGGTGTTGTGACAGCGCTCCGGAGAAAGGTAAGTGAATTCCTGTACCGGCCACTGCGCTACCTTAACGTCCGGATACTTTGCAATTAAAGGCGCCGCTGTTTGCTGGGAGCGGAGAAATGATGACAGGACTATAAGGTCAGGTCGATCATCTACACGGTCGGCGATGCAACCCGCCTGTGCCATGCCTTTCTCAGTTAACGGGACCGTTTCGGGTGAAAACGTAGCGGCGCCGGCGTTCGCAGTACTTTCGCCATGGCGGACTAACCAGACTTCTTTCATGCAAAATAGTTTAGCGCGAAACGTTTTGATTGCCTCAGGGAAACACGGATTTTCCTGATCTGTAGATTCACCGGAAGCAAATCAGTCCACCCGACGAGTTCAATACTTACGCCATTCGATAGGAAAAAGTAGTCCGGCCTTTTCCGCTGTCAACTGAACGCCGGCTAGAGCAGCGGCGCGCGCCATCACCGGATCTCGTTTGTCCCGCATGTCAGCAGGCGAGGGCAAGAGGACTTCGTCCGGAACAACGCCGGTCCTCTCGAGACTTTTCCCGTCTGTCATGATCAGATCGGCTATTGTCACGCTAACTCCGTAGGGTATGACTGTGTCTATCCCGAGTTCATGTGGATAATGCAATGCTTCCATCACAGCTCCGGCGGATCGGTCACCGATTACAATACCTCGTTTTTCAATCTGAACCACACGGGAAAAGATTTCGGACGCAGAAGCTGAGTCACTATCGATCAGCACTATCAGTTTACCGGTGTAGGGGCTGGGGCTGCGTTGCGATTTCAATGGCTTCATTTTCTTGCGACCTCGCGGCTCTGCCATGA
>Ga0209797_10001204_pt1 | contig 12990 bp, 15 predicted proteins | sample DOMMetBare3Fresh_2_FD_187472 | JGI IMG/M metagenome (GOLD analysis project Ga0209797, IMG submission 187472) | Wetland sediment microbial communities from St. Louis River estuary, USA, under dissolved organic matter induced mercury methylation -... | ecosystem: Environmental > Aquatic >... | reverse complement strand
TGTGCAGCGTCTGCTGGAACGCCATCGGGTTCAGCATGCCGGCGATCGGATCGATGTTGGTGACATGGCCGTGCACGACGTCGAAACCGGTCGGCGCGTTCATCCAGGCGTTGGCGATGACCACGAAGATCCCAGAGGCCGCGCCGCTCACCGCCACCATGACGCCGGCCCACAGATGCGCGCGCGGCGAGATCCGGTCCCACCCGTACAGGTAGATGCCGAGGAAGATCGCTTCCGTGAAGAAGGCGAAGCCCTCCAGCGAGAACGGCATCCCGATGACCGGACCGGCGAATTCCATGAAGCCCGGCCACAGGAGGCCGAGTTCGAAGGACAGCACCGTGCCGGAGACCGCGCCAACCGCGAAGAGAATGGCGGTGCCCTTGGCCCACCGCTTGGCCAGGTCCAGGTAGATCCGGTCACCGGTCTGTCGGTAGCGCTGCTCGGCCACCACCATGAGCAGGGGCATGCCGATGCCCACGACGGCGAACAAGATGTGGAAGCCGAGCGAGATCGCCATTTGTGAGCGGGCGGCCAGAAGGTCCGACATGGGTGCGTTCCCGAGTCGATGGTCAGGCTGTAAGATTGCGCCGCATGGCTAGGGCTGTCCACGGCTGGAGATGGCGTGGACGTAGCGGCGCACCGAGTAGCGGACCGCGTGCTTTCCGGCCGCCAGGATGTTGCGACCGAACCAGGCGCCGTAGACGTGCTCGAATTCGAACGGCTCCACCATCGCCCCGATCCGCTGTACGGCACGCACGTCCAGCGGAATGTAATTCGGATAGCTGTACATGAACCCCGCCGTGCGGCGATCCTCGCCAACCATGATGATGTCGCCGGTCAGGAGCGCGCCACCGCCGTCCGCACCGTCTGCCCAGTGCAGCACGGTCCCGCCGGCGAAGTGCCCGCCGCAGCGGATGAGGGTGACGCCCGGCGCCACTTCGCGGGTATCGCCGTCCCAGAAGACGATCGAACGGTCGTGCCGCACGACCCATTGGCTGTCCTCGGCGTGGAGGTAGACCGGCACGTCCCCCAGTGCGCGGCTCCACTCGACCATGGCGGAGTAGTAGTGCGGGTGCGAGATGGCGATACCGGTGACCCCGCCGAGCGCTCGGACGGCTGCCACGGTGGCGCCGTCCACCAGGCTGATGCAGTCCCAAAGGAATCCGCCGTGGCTGGTCTGAACGTGCAGCGCGCGCTGGCCGATGGCGAATTTCGGCTCGGTCCCGATCCCGACGAGCCCCGGAGCTTCTCGCTCGAGCCGATTGTAGTGATCGGCCTGGAGCTGCGCGAGAGTGGTCCAGCACTGCCCCTGCCAGCCGACGTACTGCCGTTCCTCGGTGCAGATGACGCACTGTTCCGGCGGGAGCGGCGAATCGGGATACTGGGTACCGCAGGTGACGCAGATGAATGCGGGCATGGGGGAGCCGATACTCATTCCTGCAGGCCGAGTGCCTGCCAGAGCTCTCCCAGGTTCCGGCGGTTCTGCCCGAAGTCGCTGCGGCCGATCCGCGACGCGCTTCGGGCCGACACGGCCGTTCCGCCGGCCGCGGCCTCGAGCAGGATGGAGATGTCGTCCACCAAGCGGAAGACGCGGGTGGTGCGCGTCGCCTGAACGACACCGTCGCGCCGCCCGACGACGCGCCAACCCCGGATCCCGGTGATGGCGCGCGCCACCTGTTCGCCCGCGGCCTCAGGTGCCAGCGACAGAAGGCGTGGGCGGAGTCGCGGGTCGCTGGCGGCCGGCGAGGTGGCCGCGAAATTGGAGCCGCTTCCGCGGGCGAGCAGCACCCGGACTTCGTCCGAGGTCGGCACGCGCGGTGACGCCATTCAGCCGGGCTCGATGACGGCGCAGGCGATCCGATCGCCGGAGTTCCCGCTGGGGTCGGTCCGCTCGTCGTCGGCACCGGCGTGCACGATCAGGGCCGTGCCCCCCGGCTGCAGCAGCGAGCGGGGGCCGGTGCCGGCCAGCTCGCGCGGAACCATGAAGCTGGTGTCGGCCGAGCCATCGGGACCCACGATCAGGTTGGGCAGGTCGCCGAGATGAGGCCCCTCGGGGTTGAGCCGACCGTGCTTCCTCCCCTCCGGGTTGAAGTGCCCACCGGCGGAGGCGAAATCGGGCGACGTGCACGCGCCCCGGGAATGGAAATGGAGCCCGTGCGGACCCGGGGACAGCTGCGCGACGCGGAGGCCCAGCCGCAGCGTGCTCGAGGTATCGGTGAGCGTGGCCACGCCGATCGCTTCGCCGGCGACATTGCGGAGGGTGCCCGAGGCCACGGCCTCGGGGGTGGGGTGCCCGGCGCCTCCGGAGGGCGAGCACGCCGCGGCCAGCAGGACCGAGGCCAGCGTTACCCCCGCCGCACGGGAGTTCGAGATTCTCATCGCTGATAGGTCCCCATGAGCGTGGCTTCGGCCAGGATGTGGCCAGCCATCGCCTTGTCCAGATCCGATCGGTTCACCCCGGGTCGCAGATTGAGGGCGCAGTCGAGGGCGTGGAGCCTGAAGAAGTATCGGTGCGGCTTGCCGCGCGGCGGGCAGGGCCCCCCGTAGCCGACATCGCCTGCGTCGTTGACGCCCTGGCGCGCGCCGGACGGAAGCTCCGGGGAACGGGGGACGCCGGGTGCCAGCTCGACCGCGTCGGCCGGCAGGTTGAACAGCACCCAATGGACCCACGTGCCCCGCGGCGCGTCGGGATCGTCCACGACGAGCGCGAAGCTCCGTGTATCCGACGGGATGCCGCTCCAGGCGAGGGCGGGGGAGCGGTCCGCGCCGTCGCAGCTGCAGTCGGTCGGGATCGGCTTCCCGGGGAGGAAGGCCGTGCTGGTGATCTTCATGCGGATCGCGCCTTGAGCCAAAGTTGAATCGCCATCGCCACCATGAAGACGGCGAACATCCGCTGCAGCGTGGCGGCCGAGATGACCTGCGCCAGGCGCGCCCCGACGTACGCCCCCGCGGTGAGGCCCGCGGCGATCACGAGTGAGGCACGCACGTTGACGTTGCCGTACTCCCAGTAGGTGTAGGCGCCGAGCAGCCCCACGGGCAGGAGCAGCGCTCCGAGCGACGTCCCCAGTGCCAGCTTGGTCGGAAACTTGGCCAGGAAGACCAGCGCCGGCACGATCAGCAGGCCGCCGCCGACACCGAACAACCCCGACAGGACTCCGGCGGCGAGACCGATGCACAGAAGGATCAGCAGCATGGGCGACACGCTCCTTGGAGACGATGAGAGACTGGCGCTGAAAGGTAAGCCCGGGACGAGCGAGCGTCGATGCGCGGCGGCGCGTTCGAGGCAGCAATCCCCGTGGCGCTGGCCGCTCGGAGCCGCGCGGCAGTACTTTTCGCCGGAGCCCCCGCGAGCCTTGGACTTCCGCCGGGGCGGCCCATGCCGACCGCCGATTCCCGAGCCGACATGTTCTTCCAACGTTTCTACGACGATCAGCTCGCGCAGGCCAGCTACCTCCTCGGATGTCAGGCCACCGGCGAGGCGGTCGTGGTCGACCCGAACCGTCACGTCGAGCCCTACTTGCGGTGCGCCGAGGCCGAGGGGCTTCGGATCACTCACGTAACTGAGACCCACATCCACGCAGACTTCGTCTCCGGCGCGCGCGAGCTGGCGCACCAGGCCCGCGCACGGCTGCTGCTCTCCGACGCCGATGGCGAGGAGTGGCGGTATCGCTATGCCGGGCCGGCAGGGGGCGAGCTGCTGCGCGACGGGTCGGCCTTCCGGGTGGGAGCCCTGGCCTTCTCGGTGCTGCACACGCCGGGGCACACCCCAGAGCATCTCACCTTCCTCGTCACCGACACCGCCAGGGCCGCCGAACCGATTGGCGCGCTCACCGGCGACTTCGTCTTCGTGGGCGACGTCGGGCGGCCGGACCTGCTCGAGCGGGCGGCCCACATCGCGGGCACGATGGAAGTCGGTGCGCGGCAGCTATTCCACTCGCTCCAGCGGTTCGCGACGCTGCCGGACTATCTCCAGATCTGGCCCGGGCACGGCGCCGGCTCCGCCTGCGGCAAGGCCCTGGGCCCGATGCCCCAGTCGACGCTCGGATACGAGCGGCGGTTCAACTGGGCGTTCGGGATCAGCGACGAGAGCGAGTTCGTGCGCGCGGTCCTCGCGGGACAGCCCGATCCGCCGCGGTATTTCGCCGCGATGAAGCGGATCAACCGCGACGGCCCTCGGCTGCTGGGCGGCGTCGCAACCCCGCCGCGGCTGTCGCTGGTCGAGCTGGCTTCCGCGCTCGCGGCGGGCGCACCGGTCGTGGACACGCGGCCCGCGCGCGAATTCGTCGAGCATGCAGTGCCGGGCACGATCAACATTCCGGCGGGTCGAGCGTTCACCACGTGGGCGGGCTGGCTGCTGCCGTACGAGCGGGAATTCTACCTGCTCGCCGCCGAGCGCCAGGGACAGGGGATGGACGACCTGGTGCGTGGGCTGGTCGGGGTCGGGCTCGACCGTGTCGCGGGATCCTTCGCCACCGGTGTGCTCGAGGCCTGGCGCGGCACTCGTGGTCCGCTGCAGACCATCCCGGGCATCAGCCTCCACGATCTGACGGACGCCGTGGCCGCGCGCCGCGTTGCCCTCCTGGACGTGCGCGGCCACGCCGAGTGGGCAGCCGGGCATCTCCCAGGGGCGTTGAACCTTCCCCTAGGCGATCTCCAAGAGCGCCTCGCCGAGCTGCCGCGGGGTCGTCCTCTCGTGGTGCACTGCCAGGCGGGTGCACGCGCCGCCATGGCCGCTTCGATCCTCCTCGCTCGCGGGGTGCCCGAGGTGCGCCTTTACGGCGCCGGCTTTGCCGAGTGGAGCGCCGCCGGGTATCCCACCGAGACGGTCCCGGCGTAGCGGCGGACCAGCCCAAGGGAACCGACCCCACTTCGGTGGCGTTGGAGGCGGGACGTGAGCCGAAGCCGCGCCGGTACATTCACGGAAGGATCATCGTCATCCATGCCGAACGCCCGCACCATGCGCCGCCCGACGGCGGAGACCGCCGCTCCGCCCAAGAGATTCGCGCTTGGCCGCGTGCTCCTCGGCCTGGCGGTGGTGGCGGTGCTTCTGGTGGCCGGCCGGAAGGCCGGCGGGCTCATCCCCGCGTTCTCGACCTGGGTCGATGGTCTGGGCGTGTGGGGACCGGTAGCGTTCGTCGTCGGGTATGCTCTCGCGGCCGTGGCATTCGTCCCGGGATCGCTGCTGACGCTCGCCGCCGGCGCCATCTTCGGCCTCGGCAAGGGGACAGCTCTCGTTCTCATCGCCGCTACGCTCGGCGCCTCCGCGGCCTTCCTGGTGTCGCGCTACCTGGCGCGCGACCTGGTCGAGCGGCGCCTGGCCGGAAACCCGCGCTTCGCCGCAATCGACCGCGCCATCGGCACTCAGGGACGGAAGATCGTGCTGCTGCTGCGCCTGTCCCCCGTCTTCCCCTTCAATCTGCTCAACTACGCGCTCGGGCTGACCCGGGTCCGCTTCGCCGACTATTTCGTGGCCTCGATTGGCATGCTTCCCGGCACCCTCCTCTATGTGTACTACGGCAAGGTGGCGGGGGACGTCGCGCGACTGGCCGGCGGCGCCCCGGTGGAGCGTGGGCCCGAGTACTACGGCGTACTTGGGCTCGGCCTGCTCGCCACCGTGGTAGTCACGACGCTGGTGACACGCACCGCCCGACGGGCACTCCAGCAGGTGACCGATGGCGACCCCGGCGCCCGCTGATCCCATGCCGGCCCCCGCGCCGGCGCCCGAGGCCGTCCGGGTCGAGCCGTTCGACCGGTTCAACCAGGAGCTGGTGGCCAACGTACATCCGGCCGGCTGGGTGAATCCCGAGCCCCGGGAGCGCTACCATCTCGTGGTGATCGGCGCCGGCACGGCCGGCCTGGTGAGCGCGGCCATCGCCGCGGGGCTCGGTGCCCGAGTGGCGCTGATCGAGCGGCACCTGATGGGTGGGGACTGTCTCAACGTGGGCTGCGTTCCGTCGAAGGGGATGATCAGCGCCGCGCGATCGTGGCAGGCGGCCGCCGACTCGAGCCGCCTCTTCGGCGGGCCGCGGGTGGTCGGTCCCGGCAGCTTCGAGGACGCCATGGCGCGGATGCGCCGGCTCCGAGCCGGCATCAGCCGCGTCGACAGCGCGCCGCGCTACCGCGATCTGGGCGTCGACGTCTTCCTCGGCGAGGGTCGCTTTGCCTCGCCTGGCACCGTCACGGTGGACGGCCAAGTGCTCCGGTTCCGACGCGCGATCATCGCGACAGGCGCACGGGCGGCGGCGCCGGCGATTCCGGGCCTCGATCGCGTCGCCTATCTCACCAACGAGACCGTCTTCGCTCTCACCGAGCTGCCGCGGCGCCTGCTGGTGCTTGGCGCGGGGCCGATCGGGTGCGAGATGGCCCAGGCGTTTGCGCGGTTCGGGGCGGAGGTGACGCTCATCGGCAAGCACGACCACATCCTGCCACGCGAGGACGCGGATGCCGCGCGGATTGTCGAGCAGGCCATGGAGACGCACGGCGTCCGGATGGTGCACCGGGCCGCCGTGACCCGCGCGGAGGAGCGTGGCGGCCAGCGCGTGCTGCACATCGAACGGGCCGGCGGGGCCGAGGAGGTCGCGGGCGACCAGCTCCTCATCGCCGTGGGCCGCGCGCCGAACGTGGAAGGCCTCGGCCTCGAGGCGGCCGGCGTCGCGTGGGACCACCGTGGCGTGACGGTGGACGACCGACTCCGCACCAGCAACCCGCGCGTCTTCGCCGTGGGAGACATCTGCTCCCGCTATCGGTTCACCCACGCCGCCGATGCCCAGGCCCGGCTGGTGGTGGCCAACGCCTTGTTCTTCGGGATCGGCGGCGGACGCGCCAGCCGGCTCGTCATGCCATGGGCGACCTACACCACGCCGGAAGTCGCCCACGTCGGGATGTCGGAGGCGGACGCCACGGCTGCCGGGCACCGGCCGCAGACGATCACCGTGCCGCTCCATGACGTGGACCGCGCCGTGCTCGACGGGCAGGAGGACGGCTTCCTGCGGGTCCACCTCCGGCAGGGCACCGACCGCCTCCTCGGCGCCACGCTGGTCGCGGAGCACGCGGGGGACATGATCGGCGAGATCGCGCTCGCCATCACCGCCGGCATCGGCCTCTCCAGGATCGGCTCCACGATCCACCCCTATCCCACCCAGGGCGAGGTCTTCCGCAAGGCCGCGGACGCGTGGCGACGGACCAAGCTCACCCCTGCAGCCAGGCGGGCCTTCCGGACGTTCTTCCGGCTGACCACGTAGGGCATGCACCGACGCCGTTCCGGCTGAACCGAGCGGCGTGGCGCTGGAACCGATCCCTCCCGACCGGCGTTACCCCCGCATCGTGCTCCGTGGAGTACCGCACCCGCCGCACAGCGCCGAGATCTCGGCTCGAGGACCCTGTCCCCCATGCGCGTGCTGATGTTCGGTTGGGAGTTCCCCCCGTTCCAGGCCGGCGGTCTCGCGACCGCCACGCTCGGCCTGGTCAAGGGGCTGCTCAACCGGGGGGTCGAGGTGACCCTGGTGGTGCCGTTCTCGCTGTCCGCCGCCTCCGAGGTCCCTAACCTTCGCCTCGTCAGCGCCGCCGATCCCCGTCCCGGTCTCCGCTCCATCCGCATTGACTCCCCGCTGGCTCCGTATGCCGGCGCCGAGGAGTACCCGGTTCTGGCGGAGCAGGGATCCGCAGGGAGGCGCGGGGGCTCGGTCTACGGCGCCAACCTGTTCGAGGAGGTCGAGCGGTACGCGGCGATCGCAGAGCAGATCGCCCTCGAGGAGCCGCACGATCTGATCGACACGCACGACTGGATCACGTTCGAGGCCGGGCGCCGCGCCCGCGCGGTGTCGGGCAAGCCGCTGGTCGCCCACATCCACGCCACCGAGTACGACCGCTGTGGCGGTCCCGGCGATCCCGAGCTCCACCGCCGTGAGGCGCTGGGCATGATGCTGGCCGATCGCGTGGTCAGCAACAGCCACATGCTCAAGCGACAGGTGGTGGCTCGGTACGGCATTCCGGCCGAGAAGATCGACGTGGTGCACTTCGGGATCGAGATGAGCGACCCGGACGCCGTGCTCGACGAGGTGCCGGTGGCCCGCGGGCGACCGACCGTGCTCTTCCTCGGGCGGGTGACCCGGCAGAAGGGGCCGGAGTACTTCGTCGAGGTGGCCCGGCGCGTGGCGGACCATGTACCCGACGCGGAGTTCATCCTTGCCGGGACCGGCGACCTGCTCCCGCGCGTCATCGAGCGGGCCGTCGAGCTGGACCTCGCCCACCGGATGCACTTCGCCGGCGCGGTGAAGGGACCCGAGGTGGATCGGCTCTACCGGACGGCGGACGTCTGCGTGATGCCGTCGGTCAGCGAGCCGCTAGGACTGGTCGCGCTGGAGAGCCTGCGGAACGGCACGCCCTGCATCATCCCGAAGACCGCGGGCGTGGCCGAGGTGCTGCGCCACGCCATGCGGGTGGATTTCTGGGACGTGGACGACATGGCGGACAAGGTCATAGGGGTGCTGGGCCAGTCCGCGCTGTGGGAGGAATTGAGCGACGGCGGGCTCGCCGAGGTGCGTGATCCCCGGTTCGGTCTCGACGAGGCGGCGCGGCGGACGGGGGAGGCGTACGCAAGGGTGCTGGGCAGGACGCATATGACGGTCGAGTCATCCTGAGCGAAGCGAAGGAGTCATGCGCTGAGGCATGCCCCCTTCGCTCCGCTCGGGGTGACTCCGACGACGGATCTCGACCGCGACAGCTGGCACAACGCCATCACGGAGTCCCGATGCCCGACATCTGCTTCTACTTCCAGGTCCACCAGCCCTTCCGGCTGCGCCGCTACCGGGTGTTCGACATCGGCACCGGGGCCGGCTACTTCGACGACGAGGCCAACCGACGCATCCTCCGCCGCGTGGCCGACAAGTGCTATCTGCCGACGAACCGCCTCCTCACGCAAGCGATCCGGGGCTCCGACCGCCGCTTCCGCATCGCCATGAGCCTGAGCGGGGTGCTGCTCGACCAGCTCGAGGCCGACGCCCCCGACGCGCTCGCGAGCTTCCAGGAGCTGGTCGCCACCGGCGGCGTGGAGCTGCTCGGCGAAACGTTCCACCACAGCCTCAGCGCGCTGCGCGAGCCGGACGAGTTCCGCGCCCAGGTCGAGATGCACCGGGCCGCGATCGAGCGCCACTTCGGCCGGCGTCCCACCGTCTTCCGGAACACCGAGCTCATCTACGACGATGCCATCGCCCCCCTCGTGGCCGGTCTGGGATTCTCGGCGATGCTCGTCGAGGGCGCCGAGCACGTTCTCGGATGGCGCTCGCCCAACTACGTCTACGAGTCGGCATCGGCCCCGGGTCTGCGACTCTTCCCGCGGAATTACCGCATCACCGACGATGTTGGATTCCGCTTCTCCAACCGCGACTGGGACGGCTGGCCGCTGACCGCCGACCGCTGGGCCGAGTGGGTCGCCCGGAGCGCCGAATCGAGCGTCCAGGTCTTCATGGACTACGAGACCTTCGGCGAGCATCAGTGGGCCGAGACCGGGATCTTCGACTTCCTGGCCCATCTCCCCGAGGCCCTCGCCCAGCGGAACATCGCCTGCGTCCACCCGTCGGCGCTTGCCGCCCGCGCGCCCGTCGGGACGCTCAGCTACCCCACGGCCACCTCCTGGGCCGACGTCGAGCGCGACACCAGCGCCTGGCTCGGCAACCGGATGCAGCGCGCGGCCTTCGACCGACTGTACCGGGTGGGGCGAGAGGTGAAGGCGCTGGGAGATCCGTGGCGGCTGGAAGCTTGGCGCCGTCTCACCACGAGCGATCACTGCTACTACATGTGCACGAAGTGGTTCGCTGACGGAGACGTGCACAAGTACTTCAATCCGCATGAGTCGCCGTACGACGCCTTCGTGGCGTTCATGAACGTGCTGACGGATCTCGAGCGGAGTTGTGCATCCGAGCGGCAGGCGCGGCCGTGGGCGTTGGACGGGGAAATGGCCGTCGCGGGGTGACTCCTGGCCCCTCTTCCGGCGGGGTCGATTCGGAATAGCTTCCTCCCCGTCGTACGGTCCTCATTTCCCCTAACCAGGCGGCGGCATGCTCAAGGAATTCAAGGCGTTCGTAATGCGCGGTAACGTGCTGGACCTCGCGGTCGGCTTCATCATGGGCGGTGCGTTCGGCACGATTGTGAAGTCCCTCGTCGATGACGTCATCATGCCCCCGATCGGGCTCGCGCTGGGCAACGTCGACTTCTCCAACCTCTTCGTGATGCTGAAGGAAGGTGCCAAGGCCCCCGCCCCCTACGCGACGGTCGCCGACGCTCAGGCGGCCGGGGCGGTTACCCTCAACTACGGCCTCTTCGTCAACAGCATCATCGCGTTCCTCATCATCGGGTTCGCCGTGTTTCAGATCGTGCGGATGGCCAGCCACATGACGCCAGAGAAGCCGGCTGCCGCGCCGACGACGAAGGACTGCCCGTATTGCAAGATGCCGATCCCGCTCGCGGCCACCCGCTGTCCGCAGTGCACCTCAGAGGTGCGGGCCGCCTGAGCATGCAGCATGCCCTGACGACGACCGCGTTCGTGCTCGACGGCTACCGGATCGTCCAGACGCTGGGCGTGGTTCGGGGGATCACCGTTCGGTCACGGAATATCTTCGGCACCATCGGGGGCTCGCTGCAGACCATCTTCGGCGGCAACATCAGCCTCTTCACGGAGCTGTGCGAGAAGACCCGTGAAGAGGCGTTCGAGATGATGGTGAGCCACGCGGAGGCGGAGGGCGCCAATGCGATCATCGGCATCCGGTACGACGCCACCGAGCTGATGCAGGGGGTGACGGAAGTCCTGTGTTACGGGACGGCCGTCGTGGTCGAGGCGACCTAGAGGGGCTGGGTGGGAAGGTCGACTGGAGACCGACGGATGCTTTGCAACACAAAGTACTTGATATAGCGGATTATCGGCACTATGCTCAACTAGCATGGCCTCGCCCGACCGCTTCCCCAGCCCGCCGTCCCACGACCCCGCCCTCCACGTCCGGGCGATGGACAACCTGCTGTTCATCCGGCAGACCATGGAGCGGGCCACGGCGTTCACGGCCGTCCCCGGGTGGGGAGGGGTCGGGATGGGCGCCTTCGCGCTCGGCGCCGCGGCGGTCGCCCACACCCGGCTCACGCCCGCCGAATGGCTCGCCACCTGGCTCGGGGCCTCGGTCGCCGCCCTCACCCTCGGCGGCTGGACGATGGCGGCCAAGGCGCGTCGCGCGGGGACGGCCGTCTTCTCCTACTCGGGCCGCCGGTTCGTCCTGAGCTACGTTCCCCCGCTCCTCGTGGGCGCGCTGTTGACGGCCGCCCTGGTGCGAGCCGGGCTCTATCACGCGCTGCCCGGCACCTGGCTGCTGCTGTACGGGACGGGGGTCGTCACCGGTGGCGCGTTCTCGGTGCGCGTCGTCCCGCTGATGGGGCTCTGCTTCATGGCCCTCGGCGCGGTGGCCCTGTTCGGCCCGCCGGCGTGGGGGAACCTGCTGATGGCCGCCGGCTTCGGCGGACTGCACATCGTGTTTGGGTTGATCATCGCCCGGAGGTACGGTGGCTGAATCCAATCTCGCCCCCAGTGGGGACCACAACCCCGCACCCGCGCCCTCCCTGTCGGGAGTCCGTGGTGGCGCCGCGGCGGGGCCGCTCGAGCTCGAGCGGCTCATCCACGAGCGGATGCGCCTTGCGATCGTGAGCGCACTCGCCGTGAACGAATCGCTCAGCTTCAACGAGCTCAAGCGGCTGTTGGACACGACTGACGGCAATCTCAGCGTCCACGCGAGGAAGCTGGAGCTGGCCGGCTACATCGGGTGTACCAAGAGCTTCGAGGGGCGCGTGCCCCGCACCGAATACACCCTCAGCGATGCCGGCCGCCGCGCCCTCGAGCGCTACCTCGAGCACATGGAAGCGTTGATCCGCGCCACCCGCGAGGGCTGACCGACTCTTTTTTTTGAGGACTGACTTTATGCAGCAAAGCACTTCGCTCCACGTCGGAATCGTTATGGACGGCAACGGGCGCTGGGCGACGCGGCAGGGGCGCTCGCGGGCGGCCGGCCACCGGGCGGGGGCGGCGATGGTGCGGCGCATCGTCGAGGCGGCGCCGGATCTCGGGATCGGAGTGCTGACCCTGTTCGCCTTCTCGGCCGACAACTGGCGCCGGCCAGAGACGGAAGTCGGCTGGCTGATGCGGCTGTTCCGCGAGTATCTGCGCGTCGAGGCCGCGCGCTGCATCGCGAACGGGGTGCGCCTGGAGGTGATCGGCCGTCGCGACCGCATCAGCCCGGCGCTCCGCCGCGAGGTCGAGGAGGTCCAGCGCAAGACGGCGGCAGGCACGCGGCTCCATCTGCGCATTGCGCTCGACTACTCCTCGCGGGACGCGATTCTTCGTGCGGCCCAATGTCTCCGTCCCGAGACCCTTCCGTCGCGCGACTCCTTCGGGCGACTGCTTGCGATCGTGGACCACGGTGTGCCGGTGGCGGAGGTCGATCTCCTGATCCGGACCGGCGGCGAGCGGCGGCTGAGCGACTTCCTTCTGTGGGAAGCCGCCTACGCCGAGCTGCTATTCAGTCCGCTCATGTGGCCGGAGTTCGGACCCGAGGCGCTGCGGGAGGCCGTGCGTGACTTCGCGACGCGCGAGCGCCGCTTCGGGGGGCTGCCCGACGCCGCCGCCGGATGATCGGTTAGGGATGGGGGAATAGTGCAGATCCGCCCCGGTCAGGTCCGCCCCTGGAAGATCGCGTGACGGACCTGCGCCGCGGCTCAGTGGACTGTGGCGGTGCGCAGGGCCTCGATCTCCTCCCGCTGCACGCCCGCGCCTTCCAGGAACCCGTCCGGCAGCATTTCCAGTCCCGCCCTGAGCGTCGCCAGGTCGAGGCACGACGGCCCGTGGTGCACCACCGCGTCCAGCCCGTGTGCCTTCGCCAGATCCTCGCAGGCGGCGAACACGGTGCGCCCCAGGGTGGCGCCGGTGAGATCGGCGCCGGCCATGGTGGCACCGGCGAG
>Ga0209797_10001202_pt1 | contig 12997 bp, 14 predicted proteins | sample DOMMetBare3Fresh_2_FD_187472 | JGI IMG/M metagenome (GOLD analysis project Ga0209797, IMG submission 187472) | Wetland sediment microbial communities from St. Louis River estuary, USA, under dissolved organic matter induced mercury methylation -... | ecosystem: Environmental > Aquatic >... | reverse complement strand
TGCAAATCAGATCGGTAGAATTTGCCGGCAAATATAACGTTGCATTACGCGTATTATCATCATTTAAAGAAGGGTGTGGCACACTCATTACCTACGAGGAATCACAAATGGAAAGTGCTTTAATTTCTGGCATCGCTTTTAACCGGGATGAGGCAAAACTAACGATCACCGGTGTACCTGATTTACCTGGCGTCGCCTTCAAAATACTGGGCCCTATCGCCGATGCCAATATCGAAGTGGACATGATTGTTCAGAATATTGCTGATGATGCCACCACCGATTTTACTTTTACCGTACATCGTAATGATTATCAGCGTGCAAAAACACTTCTGGATCAAACGTGTATTGAATTGGGTGCAAGAAAAGTTAAAGGCGATAACGATATTGTAAAAGTTTCTATCGTTGGCGTAGGCATGCGCTCCCATGCCGGCATTGCCAGCACCATGTTTAAGACATTGGCGGCTGAAGGTATCAATATTCGCATGATTTCAACTTCGGAAATAAAGATCTCCGTTGTTGTTGATGAAAAATACCTCGAGCTTGCGGTCAGGGCGTTACATACAGCTTTTGAATTGGATAAGGTTGCTGAAGAAGCTTAGATAGCGTTGTTTGATAAATTCGGTGGAGTTTTGAAGTAATCATCCTTCAAGTTCTTTTATGATGAAGGTTTCTTCATTCAGAGTAAGTACGCGGCTCCGCAGTTTCTTATGCCATCTTTTCTGGCAAATAAGATAACCAGTCAATAGTTTAGCTTTATATTTTAATGGAGTGAGAAGATGAAAGGCATTATTTTAGCGGGCGGAAGCGGGACGAGACTTTACCCTATTACCAAAGGTGTCAGTAAACAGCTAACGCCAATTTACGACAAACCAATGATCTATTATCCGCTTTCCGTGCTGATGCTTTCAGGTATCACAGAAATTTTGATCATCTCTACTCCAAAAGACCTTCCGCGATTTGAAGAATTGTTGGGTGACGGTTCCGAAATCGGCATGGCATTTTCCTATAAAGTGCAGCCTTCTCCTGATGGCCTTGCTCAGGCTTTTATTTTGGGAGCAGAATTCATTGGTGAAGACGATGTATGCATGGTGCTGGGTGACAACATCTTTTATGGGCACGGCTTAGTCGAAATGCTTGCAAAGTCCGTAGCCAATGTAACGCAGGATAAAAAAGCGACAGTATTCGGTTACCATGTCAAAGATCCTGATCAGTATGGCGTTGCCGAGTTTGATGATAAAGGTAATGTGCTGAGTATCGAAGAAAAACCGAGTAAACCGAAAAGTAACTACGCCGTAGTTGGACTGTATTTCTATCCCAATAGTGTTGTTGAAATTGCCAAAAACATTAAACCATCAAAGCGCGGTGAGCTGGAAATTACCACAGTTAATCAAACTTATCTTGAGCAAGGGAATTTGAAAGTTGAATTGATGGGCCGGGGTTTTGCCTGGCTTGATACCGGTACGCATGAATCATTGCTTGAAGCGTCTAACTTCATTCAGACAATTGAAAACAGACAGGGATTAAAAGTGGCTTGTATTGAAGAGATCGCATTTGAGATGGGCTATATTTCCAAAACTCAGTTGATCAAATTGGCCCAGCCTTATATAAAAAATCAATACGGACAGTATCTGATGCGTAGAGCAGATGAAGGCATTGAAGCATAATGAATTTTATAAAAACAGACATCCCGGAAATCATTATCATTGAACCAGAAGTTTTTGGCGATGAAAGGGGTTACTTTGTTGAAACCTTTCGTCAGGATAAATTGGACGATTTTCTTGGGCTTAAAGTACGCTTTGTACAGGATAATGAATCGAAATCAAGTTATGGCGTGCTGAGAGGGTTGCATTATCAGCTTGCGCCAGCATCCCAAACAAAATTGGTTCGTGTTATCAAAGGCAAGGTCCTCGATGTCGCAGTGGATATCAGAAAGGGGAGCCCTACTTTTGGAAAACATGTTGCAGCGGTACTGTCAGAACAAAACAAGCGGCAAATGTTTGTTCCACGAGGTTTTGCGCATGGCTTTGTGGTGCTTGAAAATGAAACAATTTTTGCTTACAAAGTGGATAATTATTACTCGCCGGAAAATGACAGAGGTCTTGCATTCAACGATGTGTCTTTAAATATAGATTGGATCGTAAAAAAAGAGCAACTTCAGCTTTCACAAAAAGATACCCGGCAACCCACGCTTGATCAAGCTGAACTATTTGATTACGGGATCGATCTTTATGCCTAAATCCATACTGGTGACCGGCGCAAATGGACAGCTAGGCAATGAGCTACGACTACTTAGTGTAATGTATTCAGATTACACGTTTACTTTCATTGGCAGGAGTGACCTGGATTTAAGCAATACCGATGATATATGGGCTTATTTCACAGACAAGATATTTGATGTCATTATCAACTGTGCAGCCTATACCGCGGTGGATAAAGCTGAATCGGATTTAGCGTTGGCCAGAGCTATTAATACGACTGCTGTTGATACACTGGCGCGTATTGCTAAGGAAAAAAATATTTCACTGATTCATATATCGACTGACTATGTGTTTGATGGCGAAAATTTCAAACCCTATAAGGAGTCAGATTCCACAAACCCACAAGGCATCTACGGGCAGACCAAACTTGATGGCGAACAATCGATGCTGGCGATTAACCCCGCAAACTCCATCATTATTCGAACATCCTGGGTGTATTCAAATTTTGGTAATAACTTCGTCAAGACGATGTTGCGCCTGGGTAAAGAACGAAAAGAATTGGGCGTCATTTATGATCAGGTTGGTACGCCGACTTATGCAAGGGATTTGGCGCAGGCTATTATTTCGATTATTCAATACCCAAAACTCGATACCCAAAAATCAACAGAAATCTATCATTTCAGCAATGAGGGTGTTTGCAGCTGGTATGACTTTGCCTTAGCCATCTTTGAAATATCGGACATACATTGCACTGTAAAACCCATAGAAACCTTAGATTATCCAACGCCAGCAAAACGTCCGCATTACAGCTTGCTGAACAAAGCAAAAATCAAAAATACATTTAACATGACCATCCCTTACTGGAAAGACAGCCTGCACCAATGTCTCGACGTATTAAAAGGAAATAAACAATGAAATCAATCTTAGTGACTGGGTGTGCCGGTTTTATCGGCAGTAACTTTGTACCCTACTTTTTAGAAAAATATCCTCAGTATCACATCGTTAATCTGGATTTACTCACTTATGCCGGCGATCTTGCAAATCTGAGAGAAGTAGAAAGTAGTGAACGCTATACCTTTGTCCATGGCGATATCTGCGAACGTGAATTACTTGAGAGTCTATTTAACAAGCATGATATTCGGGGTGTTATCCATTTTGCAGCCGAAAGTCATGTCGATAACTCCATCAAAAATCCGGGCGTTTTTGTCCAGACTAACGTTAACGGTACTTTTACTCTGATTGATGTGGCCTACAAATATTGGATGGAAAAACCGTTCACATTTAAATCGGGATATGAAACATGCCGTTTTCACCATATCTCTACTGATGAAGTTTACGGCACTTTGGGTGAAACAGGGCTCTTTACCGAAGCAACCCCTTATGCCCCTAATTCCCCCTACTCGGCGAGTAAGGCCGCGAGCGATATGATAGTCCGCAGTTATTATCATACCTACGGCATGAACACGGTTATTACCAACTGCTCCAACAATTATGGACCAAAACAGCATAACGAAAAGCTGATACCGACCATCATTCGCAAGGCAGTTAATGGCGAAAATATTCCAATTTATGGGGATGGCAAAAATATACGCGATTGGCTTTATGTGCTGGATCACTGCAAGGGAATTGATCTGGTTTACCATGATGGCAAAGCCGGCGAGGTCTATAATATTGGCGGACGCAATGAGCGCAATAATAATTACATTGCCGATAAAGTCTGTGAAATTCTGGATAAGCTGCACCCAAAAGCGCAAGGTAGTTATAAAGACCAGATAAGTTACGTCGAGGACCGTGCAGGACATGACCGGCGTTACGCAATTGATGCAACCAGGATAGAAACAGAGCTGGGATGGAAGGCTGATGAAAGTTTTGAAAGCGGGATTGTCAAAACCATCAAGTGGTATTTGACACAGGAACGGTTGCAGTGAAAAAAATTCTGCTGGTATTTGGCACGCGTCCAGAAGCCATCAAAATGGCGCCACTGGTAAAAGCCTTCCAGGAGCAGCAGCAAGTTTTTCAAACCAAGGTATGCGTTACCGCTCAGCACAGGGAAATGCTTGATCAAGTCTTGAGTTTATTTGAAATTAGGCCAGATTTTGATCTAAATATTATGCAACCCGATCAAGACTTGTATGATATTACCTGCAATATCCTCCAAGGCATGAAGGGCGTTTTTACAAGCTATCGTCCAGATATTATTTTTGTCCATGGGGACACCACAACCACCTTCGCAGTCAGCCTGGCGGCTTTTTACGAAAAAATTGCCGTTGGACACATCGAAGCAGGACTTCGAACCGGCAATATTTATTCGCCCTGGCCGGAGGAAGCCAATCGTAAACTGACAACCCAGCTGACTTCTTATCACTTTGCCCCTACTCAACAAAGCCAGGCTAATTTATTAAAAGAAGATGTCGCGCCCGAAAAAATTGTAGTGACCGGCAACACAGTAATTGACGCCTTACTTTTAATGCGTAACCGATTGGAAACTGATGCGCCATTTCGTGAACAAGTGCAAAAATCCATAAAAAAGAAAGGCTTTGACCCAGAATCAGCGGAATTTATATTGGTTACCGGACATCGCCGGGAAAATTTTGGGCAAGGGTTTATTGATATTTGCACTGCATTAAAGACCATAGCGCAGGACAGGCCCAACATCAATATCGTTTACCCTGTCCATCTGAACCCTAATGTACTTAAGCCGGTTAATGAATTATTAGGTGTTTTGAAAAATGTTTATCTGATTGCACCCTTGCAATATGAAGCGTTTATTTATTTAATGAGCTTATCCAAATTAATCATTACCGATAGTGGTGGCGTACAAGAAGAAGCGCCCAGCCTGGGTAAGCCAGTTTTAGTGATGCGTGACACCACTGAACGGCCTGAAGCAGTCGATGCGGGCACCGTAAAGCTGGTGGGCACCAATGTACAGCGTATAGTTTGTGAAACCAGTAAGCTGCTGGATAATAGGCAAGCATACAATAGCATGGCTAAAGCCCATAATCCTTATGGCGATGGTAAAGCGTGCGAACGTATTTTAAATTTTATGAAGAACTTAGTGTGAATAAAATAAAAAAGGTTTGTGTCATAGGTTTGGGTTATATCGGCTTGCCGACTGCTGCTTTATTGGCCAACAGAGCGTATCAAATTCACGGGGTTGATCTTGATCAGCGAGCAGTCGACATCATCAATCGCGGTGAAATCCACATAGTAGAACCGGAGTTGGATACCTTTGTTAAATCAGCCGTCAATTCGGGAAATCTCAAAGCAGATGTAAAACCAGCGGAAGCGGATGTTTTTATAATAGCGGTACCGACACCGTTCCATGAAGGTTTTGTGCCAAACGTTGACTATGTCTTTGCAGCAACGCTGTCTATAGTGCCTTATATAAGGCCAGGTAATATCGTTATCCTGGAATCTACATCGCCCGTAGGCACCACTGATTTGGTCGCAAAGTTACTCGGTGACATGGGTATCGATCTTTCCGGAATATATGTAGCCCATTGCCCGGAGCGTGTACTACCTGGAAAAATTATGAAAGAACTGGTAGAAAATGACCGGATAGTTGGCGGAACAACCGGCGCTGCAACCAAAATTACCGCCAATTTTTATCGAGACTTTGTTCAGGGAGAAGTCCTTGAGACCGATGCAAAAACGGCTGAAATGGCGAAATTAACTGAAAACAGTTATCGGGACTCGAATATTGCCTTCGCGAATGAACTTTCAATCCTGTGCGATAAATTTGATATTAATGTATGGGAGATTATTCGTTTAGCGAATAGACATCCCCGCGTTAATATACTTCAACCCGGAGTGGGAGTTGGCGGACATTGCATCGCTGTCGATCCCTGGTTTATAGTCCACAAAGGTGGAAAAGATGCTAAATTGATTCGTACGGCAAGAGAAGTTAATACCTATAAAACCGAATGGACAATTGAAAAAATAAAAAATGCCGCATTGGAATTTGAAAAGGAAAAAGGCAGAAAAGCCAAAGTAGCGTGTATGGGTCTGGCCTTTAAGCCGGATATTGATGACTTAAGGGAATCTCCTGCGTTAAACATCACTAAACGCCTTGTTAATGACGGTTTGAATGTGTTGGCGGTTGAGCCCAATATAAATTCTTATGAGGGTTTAAATCTTGTTAATTATCAGGATGCGGTAAAAGAAGCTGATATCGTTATTTTCCTGGTTGCACATAAAGAATTTAAAGGACTAAAAGTAGCTAATAAGCTGGATTTTTGTGGTGTAGTCGATAAAAAATAATAAGCTGCTGATGTAACGCAAGACCAATATCCATGAAAAAAACGAAAGGCACTAACAAGCTTCATACCCAAGAAAACCAAAGTCCATTTTGCGATATACGTCAAAGCCGTTACATTATCTGATAACATTAAAATTTCCCTATCCATTTTTCGCGCCTTTCCTGCTTTTCGTGGACGGTGCGTAACATCGTTTACATGAATTTAAAGGGCAGTAAAAAACTAATAATTATTCTGTGCCTTATAGCGGTTGCTGTGTTTTTTTTCTTTAATGAACGACCCAAGTTTATTGAAGTTGAAATAGTTCGCCTTGAAAAAGGCGAGGTAAGGGCAACGGTATCCAATACTCGCGTAGGTACTGTTAAGGCCTGTAGGCGCGCCTATCTGGCGCCAGCGGCAGGTGGGCAAGTTGCGAAACTTCATGTCAAGGAAGGCGACAGCGTCAAGCAAAATCAATTGCTAATGGAAGTATGGAACAAGGATCTGAAAGCGCAGGTAAAATTGCAGGCATTTCAGATTAAGGCTAATCGGGCGACTACCGAGCAGGTTTGTCAGCGTGCGGCAGTAGCACAACGCGAAGCTCAACGCATGGTACTTCAGCAAAAATATCACATTGTTTCTGAAGAAGCGCTTGATGCAAAAGAAACAGAGGCACGAGCCCAACGGGCCTCCTGCGATGCCTCCCGTGAGACAATTGCAGTTAGTGAAGCGAATCTCGATGTCGTCCAGGCAGCTGTTGAACGCACATTAGTTCTCTCTCCTTTTGATGGAAGGGTTGCAGAAATCAATGTCGAACTGGGAGAGTATGTAACGCCCTCGCCTCCCGGTATTGCAACTTTACCGGCCATCGATTTGCTGGACGTCAGCTGTATATATGTCTCTGCACCGATTGATGAAGTGGATGCGCCGAAAATAAAAACCGGTATGAGTGCCTGTGTGTCACTGGATGCCTTTACTGAAAAGCGCTGCTCAGGAACCATAACCCGTATTGCGCCTTATGTGCTGGAAAAAGAAAAGCAGGCGCGCACCGTTGAGGTAGAGGTCAAATTAACCGATCCGAATGACATTAAGGATTTACTGCCGGGCTATAGCGCCGATATTGAAATCTTGCTAGCCAGCAAACAACAGGCACTTAAAGTACCTGCCGAGGCGGTACTGGAAAACAACCGGGTATTGCTGATGCAGACCGACGGTTTACTGGAAGAACGTACATTCAAACCGGGTCTTGCCAATTGGAACACCGTGGAAGTGTTAGAGGGCCTGAATGTTGGCGATAAAGTGGTTTTGTCAGTAGGCCGGGATGGTGTGGTTGCGGGCGCCTACGCCCGTGAACAAAAATGATACAGCTGGAAAAAATACACCGCTATTTTCAAGTAGGTGAGCAAACAGTCCATGCGTTAAATGACATTTCACTCTCTATTAATAAAGGTGAGTATGTTTCTGTTATGGGGCCGTCAGGTTCAGGAAAATCGACCTTGTTGAATGTTATTGCCCTGCTTGATAAGCCGTCATCAGGCCGTTATCTCTTAAATAATCTGGATGTTACGCAGCGTAGTGATGATGAACTCGCCAAAGTCCGCCGCGAAAATATCGGCTTTGTGTTTCAGTTTTTTCATGTAATCCCGCGTTTGACAGCTGCTGAAAACGTTGAAATGCCGATGATTCTTGCTGGCGTAGGCGTTAAAGAGCGAAAACAACGGGTGGCGCAGGCGCTAGCCTCCGTCAATCTGCAAGATCGATCCAGCCATCGACCTGATCAACTTTCCGGCGGGCAACTACAACGTGTCGCCATTGCCCGAGCCATGATCATGCGGCCGGAGATCTTGTTGGCAGACGAACCTACCGGTAATCTTGACAGCAAATCCGGAATGGAAATTATCGAGTTACTGGAAAGTCTTAATCAGCAGGGTGTAACGCTGATGATTATTACCCACGATCTGAAAGTGGGTGATCGGGCGCAACGGCAAATTCGCATCGTTGACGGGCAGCTGAAATAATAATGCAAGCTAGGCCGCCCCCTCCATTCTAAAGTCAGCATGATAAGGTAGCTTTACTGAAAAAGCCTACGAATTCAGCTTATCTTTATAGTTACTCTCGTTTTTTTTTCTGGAAAACAACTATAGTTAAAGCGCCGATCCTGGTTGCAGAACAAGAAACTGGTTTGGCAGAAAAAACTACAATAATAACTTTAAGGTACCCACCCAATTATGAAATATTTTTCGCTTATTTCTGCTATTTTGTTATCTTTAACTTCTGTCAATGTGCTTGCAGATAAATATATCTGTAAGCACTTAGAAGGTCATCTGGCGCCGTTACGCTTTGATCCAGAGTGTCACATCAAGTATGAAAAACCGGACCATTTCCCTGATGTAACTTTTTTTTTCGAGCGGCCAAAGATCCATCGCCCTTCCTACCCTGAAGCGAATCTCTGTTTTTCAAGTGTGCTGACGGCCACTTTAGGCGACAATAAAATCCCGTTCAGAGGAACGGTCTATTCCGGTATTACCCTAAACGATATTGGTGCTGACAACCCTGATTTTCCTCATCTGCTTTCAGCAGCATCCGTTATCAATCTTCCATTGGGAAAGGTTTTTACAAAGGATGTGATTGATGCCCCCTATGCCTTTCCTACTAATGAGGTAATTACAATGGTAGACGGTAGCAAAAAGTACAAAGAAGGCAAAGGGGTTATTTTTATTCATGGTAATGCACTTACGTCTTCTCTTCCTGTCTTGATTACTGGCAACTTATGTAACAAAAAGTAATAGTGAAATTAAGATGATGCCAGGATAAGACTATCAAAAACCATCTACCTTTCAGCTTATGTTCTTTAAAGACACATTAACTCAAGCCTTTGGTGCAATCAGGGCACAGCGCTTACGCGCAGCGCTAATCATTCTGGCAATGAGTATAGGCGTAGCTTCAGTTACCCTGTTAACAGCCCTGGGTGAGAGCGCCCGTAATTATATTGTCAATGAGTTTGAATCGCTGGGAACGCATCTTGTTATTGTATTACCGGGGCGCACTGAAACGACTGGCGGTCATCCGCCGCTTTTTGGTGAAACGCCCAGGGATTTGACACTGGATGATGCCAATGCACTGTTCCGTAGTCATCATATTTCCGCTATTGCCCCTTTGACTATTGGCTCTGCCCCCGTTTCAACTCATGGCCTGGAGCGGGAAACCAATATATTTGGTTCGACACATGCATTAAGACGGGTGCGCCATTTGACTATGGCACAAGGCAGCTTTCTACCCAAAATGGATGTTGATAAAGCCATGCCTGTGTGTGTGATTGGTCAAACTATACGCAATGAGCTATTTGCTGATCAAGCCGCGCTTGGACAGTGGTTGCGGATCAATGACAGGCGTTTTCGGGTGATCGGGGTATTGGCGTCGGAGGGAGAGTCTATCGGTGTCGATTTTGATGAAATGGTGATTATTCCGGTGGCTTCAGCACAGGCGTTATTTGATACCCATTCGTTATTTCGGATTTTGATAGAAACCAAATCAAAACAGTCAATGTACCAGGCCGTTGATGAAATCAAAAGCATCATTAAAGCTCGCCATGAAGGTGAAGATGACATTACCATCACTACACAGGACAGTGTGGTCAATACGTTTGATAAAATTTTGTCGGCTTTGACGTTGACGGTCGTCAGCATTGCCGGCATCAGTCTGGTTGTCGCCGGTATTCTTGTCATGAATGTCATGTTGGTTAGCGTTACCCAACGAACTGCTGAAGTCGGTTTGCTAAAAGCCTTGGGCGCAACCAATGGACAATTGCACTGGCTGTTTTTAACGGAAGCGGCGATGTTATCGCTGGCAGGCGCATTGTTGGGAATATTATTGGGACAAATAATTATTACCACATTAGCGGCTTTTTATCCCGATTTTCACATTCAAGCTCCGATTTGGGCATTGCTTGCAGCATTGGCTGTTGCCTTATTTACCGGACTGGTTTTTGGCGTATTGCCGGCCCGAAAAGCAGCTCGGCTTGATCCGGTTGCCGCATTGAGCAAAAGATAAGCGTGCGCGCCACCGATTTAATTTCTTTGTCATTTCGGACAGTGACCAGTCAAAAAATGCGGTCATCGTTGACAGCTTTGGGGTTGATTATCGGCATTGCCGCGGTAGTCATACTGACTTCGATAGGGCGCGGCATTCATAGTTTTGTGATGGCCGAATTTACCCAATTTGGCACGCATGTGGCTGGTGTGCATCCGGGCAAAGCCAATACTTTCGGCATTTCGGGTTCCACCATCAGCACGGTCAGGCCGCTGACCCTGGCCGATGCAGACAGCCTGAATAAGCTGGACATCATTATTGCCACGGTACCGCTGGTGCAGGGAAATGCCCGCATTGAAGCAGGCAGCAAACAAAGGCGCACCAATGTGCTGGGTGTCAGTTCCAGTGTGCCGGAGGTATGGAAAATCAAAGTCGCTACCGGACATTTTTTGCCTGCCGGAGAGCAAAGCAATCCGCGTGCCTTTGCTGTCTTGGGTGATAAATTGGCGGCAGAACTGTTCGCCGGTAGCAGTTCATTAGGACAGCGTATCCGCATCGGCAGTGACCGCTATCGAGTGATTGGCGTCATGGAAAAAAAAGGCCAGATGCTAGGTTTTGATATGGACGATACCATTTATATTCCTGCCGCCAAGTCGCTGGAATTGTTCGATCGGGAAAGCCTGATGGAAATACACATGCTTTATAACAGCACGGCATCGATTATACAGCTTGAAAAAGCCGTCAAAAACCTGTTGATTTCCCGGCATGGCATGGAAGATTTCACTATAGTCACACAGGATCAAATGCTGGAAAAAATGAACTCCATACTAAATATTCTAACTCTAGCCGTAGCCGCTTTGGGCAGTATTTCTTTAATGGTCGGTTCGGTTGGCGTACTGACCATAATGACTATAGCTGTTTCCGAAAGGATATCGGAAATTGGTTTGTTGCGAGCTTTAGGTGCTGAACGGCGGACTGTTTTTCAGCTGTTTTTATGCGAGGCACTGGCTCTGAGCATGGCCGGTGGGATTTTCGGCGTATTATTGGGTATCTCGATTGTTCAACTTCTTGATGCCGCGTTGCCCGCTTTGCCTGTGCAACTGGCTTGGCCATACATCGCTATGGCCTTTATGGTCTCATTACTCATTGGCATAGTTGCCGGTGTAGTTCCAGCAATAAAAGCGGCTCACCTGGAGCCTTTGGAAGCGTTGCGCACGGAGTGATCTTGATACCGCCGTGTTTGGAAAAGCTCACGACAAGCTTTAAAACATACTTAAATCCTAAACACCCTATGAGGCCGGTTGGTATTTTTTCTCGCACAGAGGCACAGGTACAAACTCTCTCGATCTCTGCCCAAAGCGTATTTTTATTAGTGCCAATACAAAACGGCACCCATTAATTTGCGATAGTCTTACCTTAATAAAGGATCGTAAAACTGAATCTATATAGGGCTACTGTTTCGATCCGACACCATAGAGTATGGCTATTGCTGCAAACAACCTGGGAGCTCTGGCCCAAATCAATGCAGGCTTAAGGATTCGTCCGTATTTTCTTTTTTGATTTTAAAAGAATGGATGAAGGTACAATGGATAACTGAAAATGGGTTTTTTTGTGACTCTCATATCATTCTCGAAGCAGATAGTAAACATCCTGACTTATCTGAAGACGTTACGGGCAATGGCTTAGCCAAGGTGGCAGGCTTTTTTGCCCACCGTTTACAACACCAATATGATCGGTTTATCAATGTGGTGGGCAGAAAAGCGTCGCTTAAACTGCCTGCTATTGATGCCCGCTTGACTTCAATTTCAGCGGCGTCCACATCAAGTTTTGAACTCCAGAAATGATGGTGGACAACGGTTATATCTCTAAATTTTTTAATGGCAGTGACCCCAAGAATCGCTCTCAAGCATTCCCAACAGAGCCCTTTCATCTAATTCATTTGAATTTCTATCCTATTTATATAAAAGGATTCTCACATCATTGCCAGGGGTTGGAAACATTTCCATCCCCTGGCTTGTGTGACGCGTTACATCTGACGATGCATCTGTGCCATGCTTAAGTTTTCCTCAGCAGCTTTTTCATAGACATCAATCAGTCTTTGGCAATGCGCTTTTAAATCTTCCGCTTGTCTACCGTAGAGATAGCTTTTTGACTCATATTGGCTAAGAAGTTTCTTGTGCTCATCAGCTTTAAGCTGCATTTCTTTCGCCGCTTCCTCGTAGTGTTGCGCCAGTGCCTCATGATCGGCTTTGGATTCTGCGTTTTGCACGGCTAGACTCATATCCATCGGATGCGGGTTCATCTCGGCGCAAGCGGCCAGCAAGCCGAGAGTCAGAAACAGGGGAATTAATAATTTAGTTTTCATGGGCTTTCTCCAGAATAATTGAATAGTTAAAATAATAATGATTTTAGTATGTTAGCTTTTTATCACTTTTTATCGGTTGTGTCGCAAATATTCCGAAGGCTGCAACCCGCACTTATCTGCGGGCAAAATTATCCTGCTAAAGCCATAAATTGCTTATAAGCCGGAATATT
>Ga0209797_10001201_pt1 | contig 13001 bp, 9 predicted proteins | sample DOMMetBare3Fresh_2_FD_187472 | JGI IMG/M metagenome (GOLD analysis project Ga0209797, IMG submission 187472) | Wetland sediment microbial communities from St. Louis River estuary, USA, under dissolved organic matter induced mercury methylation -... | ecosystem: Environmental > Aquatic >... | reverse complement strand
AAGCCAACCAGTTTGGCCGGATTGCTGCCCGCCTCGGCACGCAGATCGGGCAACGGGAAGCTCAGGGTCAAGCGCCGCAGGTCCTTCACCGGTTCCATGCGCAGCACGCGAAGCGCAGCCTTGGGTGGCAGGTAGTCAGCCGGGTAGCGCAGTTCGGCGCGCTGCAAGTCGGGAACGGGGCCGAAGTAGGTACGCGCCCAGGCCTCGAGCCGGTCCAGGCTCGCCGGCCCGGTCAGAGCCAGCGTCATGCGGTTGGCGCTGTAGTAGCGTCGATGAAACGCCAGCAACTCCTCGCGGGTCGTGCCCTTGAGCGTCTCGGTGCTGCCGATGTTGAAGTTGCGCGCCGGATGACCCGGCCGATAGACCGAATTTCGCAGCGCGAACTCGCGCCAATCATCGTTCTCGAGGTTCTTCTGGAACTCGGAGTTCACGGCATTCAATTCGCGCTCGTTGAACTCGGGGGTGAACTTCGGCGCGATGAAGAACTGCGCGAAGCGGTCGAGCGCTCCCTCGAAGGCCTCGGGCCGGATCTCGAGGTGGAAGTTCGTGCGATCGCGTGCCGTGTAAGCGTTGTTGTAGCCGCTGTTGCGCTGCAGGTACTGCCCGAATTCTTCCACCGACGGGTACTTTTCCGTGCCCAGGAACAACATGTGCTCGAGGTAATGGGCCAAACCCTGCCGCTGCGGCGGATCGCTCAGGCTGCCGACGCCCACGGCCACGGCGGCCGACGCGACGTTGAGCTTCGGATCCGACAGCAACAGCACCTTCATGCCATTGGGCAGGACGAAGCGACGGTACTCCGACAGATCGTTGGGTGCCGGATTGCGCGGCGACACGGCCCCCAGTTCAATCGCCCCGGGGGCCCGTGCGCGCTGCAGTGCGAACGTGACCGGCCGCACGGCAGGCGCGCCGAAGTCGGAGCTGGCGGCGAGTCGCAACTCGCCGATCTCCTTCGTCGCGGTGACGGATTCGCCCACCGCCGGCGCGGCCAGCGGCAGCGCGGCGAGCAGGCTCGCGAAGAGGCGAAGTAAGAAGGTCATGGCGGCAGCGCGTCGGATGGGCGAACGGGCGCGCAGTATCGCGCAGCGCGCCGGCGTCGCGCCGCCCTCGACCCCAGCCCCTATGTGGCTGCGCCCGCTCAGCGTGCGGCCACGGTCTGCAGCCGCTCGGCCAACTCGGGCTCGTCCAGCGTCGTGTAGTCCGCGCTCAGCGTGCGCAGGATCACCTTCTGTGCCTGCTCGCCCAGGTGGTGCTTGAGGCGGCCGAGAAACGGATTGGTCGCCACCAGGATCAGTCCGGCGCAGCGGCCTTCGGCCACGCCGTGGTCGAGCACGCGCGCGACCTCGCGGGCGAAGCGGTCGTGCTCGCGCTCGCGCGGGTCGGTGCGCGGCGTGTAGGCCGCGCCGGCGAGGCCCGGCGCTCCGCCTTCCACGTGCCCCGGCCGGTCGGTGCCCAGCTCGGTGCCCTTCTGGCGACTCTGCGGATGCACCAGGTCGGCCACGTGCACGAAACGCGGGCGGCGCCGCGTGCGCCCGCGCGCCGCGGGTTCGTCGGGTTCCTCCATCACGCGCGCCCGCGCGGCGTTGGCCACCACGATCCAGTTCTTCACGTCAGGCTCCCATAGTCCAGTTCAGTCTCCATGCAAGCAGACACCCGCGGTGCTCGGCCGCGATTGAGCCTGCGCAAATTCAGCGTGGCCGCGGCGCGACGGGCGCATGCATCACCCGGCGCAGCTTGCCGCTGGCCGCCTCGCGCAACGGCGCCTCGGGGCTGAAGCAGCAGCGGGTGTGGCAGACGCCCTGCTCGGCCAGGTAGCGCTCGATCGCCTCGCGGCAGCGTCCGTACGCGGCCCGAGGATCGGCCACCGCGGACTCGAAGCGAAGCTCGAGCGTGTGCCCCTCGCGCCGCCGATGGTCGATGACCTGGAACTGCGACACCTGCGCACCTTCCTCGATCGCTGTCTCCAGCGCCAGCGGCACGATGGCCACCGCCTGCCGCTGCGCGTCCGGCAAGCTGAGCGTGTCGCCGCTGCGCCCTTGCACCTCGATGCGGGTGAACGCGCAGCCGCAGGCGCAGGTGCCGGGCACGACCCGTACGCGATCATCGAGCCGGTAGCGGATGATCGGCTGCGCGCGATTGGCCAGGTTGGTGACCAGCGTGGTGTGCGACAGCACGCCCGGCGGCACCGGCCGCAGATGCTCGTCAACCGGCTCGACGATCACCCAGTCGTCGTTGACGTGCAGCGTCCCGTGCGCGCACTCGAACGCGATCGAGAAGCACTCCGAGGCGCCGTAGCTGTTGCGCACCGCGCAAGCGAAGGCCCGTTGCACATCGTGCCGCTGCCCGACCGACAACTGTTCGCCGCCGGCCCAGACCTCGTGCAGGCGCAGCTGAAGCACGCCGTCGTGCTGCAGCTGCGCCAGCGCCTCGGCTGCGCTCGGATAGGTGATCAGCACCGTGGGGCCAAAGCGCATCAGCTCGGCGGCCACCTCGCGCAGCGGGCGCTGCACCGACAGCAGGGCGATCTGTGGCCTGAGCGGGGGCGGCACGATGCGGGCCAGCCGCGACAGGCTCACCACCCCGGCGAAGTGGCCACCGCTCGCGCCGACGAAGGCGAAGCGCTGGTTCACGCCCCAGGTGCCCAGCGCGGGCTGCAGCGGCGATGCGCCGCGCAGGCGCAACGCGTCCAGCGCATCGTAGGCCGCCAGCGCGGCCGCATCCTGGACGAACCAGCCGGGCACGCCGCTGGTGCCCGAGCTGGTCCACAACAGGTAAGCGCCGAGCCAGCCGTCGGCCAGCGTGTCGCCGCGCGCCAGGAAGGCAGCAGCACCGTCGCGCGTGATGCGCCGGTCGGTGGCCCAGTCGTCGAAATGCCGCATCAGCTCGGCCTTGTCGATCGGCTCGAAGTCCTCGAGCGCGCGCGCATGGCCCGAGCGGCGGCGGTACAGCGGCGAGTCGCGCCGCGCGGCATCGAGCAGCATCGACAGCCGCTGCGCCCGCAGCAGCTGCGCGGTCTCGGGCCACAGGCCGGCCCACCAGGTTTCGTTCCATGCGCGCAGCCACAGCCAGTAGTCGAAAGGCGGCGGCGGGTGCAGCGTGGTCATGACCGCGTGAGGGGCCCCATGGGTGCGCCCATTCTTGGCCGGGCCGCGGTGTCCCGCTTGCGCGAAGTCAAGCGCGTCGGAAACGCATCGCTTTCACTATGTGCATGAGCCTGCGGGACAAGACACTGGCGTGACCTCATGGCACCGACCCTTCCCCGCCGCTACCGTGCAATGGCGCTGACCCAGCGCGGCGATCCGACGCTGCGCCCGGTCGAGCTCGAACTCGTGCCGCCCGGCCCGGGGGAGGTGCTGCTGCGCGTGAGCCGATGCGGCGTGTGCCGCACCGACCTGCACGTGGCCGATGGCGACCTGGCGCTCGCGCAATGGCCGCGCGTGCCGGGGCACGAGGTCGTCGGTCGCGTGGTGGCCGCGGGCAGCGGCTGCCGCCGCTTCGCGCCGGGCGCACGCGTGGGCGTGCCCTGGTTGCACGACAGCTGCGGCCACTGCCGTTGGTGCACGCGCGAGCGCGAGAACCTGTGCCCCGACGCGCGCTTCACCGGCTGGACCCTCGACGGCGGTTATGCCGAGTTCCTGCGCGCCGACGAGCGCTTCTGCTTCGCGCTGCCCGACCGCTACGACGACGAGCAGGCTGCGCCGCTGCTGTGCGCGGGCCTGATCGGCTGGCGCGCGCTGGCGATGGCCGGCGAGGCAGGCACGCTCGGGCTGTACGGTTTCGGCGCTGCGGGCCACCTGATCGCGCAGGTGGCATTGCAGCAGGGGCGGCGCGTCTACGCGTTCACGCGGCCGGGTGACGTTGCGGCGCAGGCGCTGGCGCGCTCGCTCGGCGTGCACTGGGCGGGCGCATCCGATGCGTCGCCGCCCTCGCCGATCGACGGCGCGCTGCTGTTCGCGCCCGTGGGTGAGCTCGTTCCCGCCGCGCTCGCGCACAGCGAGCCGGGCAGCACGATCGTCTGCGCCGGTATCCACATGAGCGACATCCCGCTCATGCCCTACTCGCTGCTGTGGCGCGAGCGCTGCGTGCGCTCGGTGGCCAACCTGACGAGGCGCGACGGCGAGGCCTTCTTCGCCTGGGCCTCGGCGCACCCCCTGGTGAGCACGACTCAGTCCTTCGCGCTGGCCGACGCCAACGCGGCCCTGTCGCGCCTGCGCAGCGGGCAGCTCACCGGCGCGGCGGTGCTCGACTGCCGTTGAGTCGTCAGGCCGCCTGCGCTGGCCGCGTCGTGCGCAGCAACTGCGCGATCGCGCCGATGCCCGCGATCACCGCGACGAAGCCGATCAGGCCGCCGACGAAGGGCACGCTGCCCAACAGCGCCAGCGCGAGCACCGCGAGCGCCACGCTGCCGATGCGCCAGCCGGTGCGCTCCTGCATCCCGGCGCGCCAGCGCCCCAAGCCCCAGAAGCCGAGCGCGATGCCGCTGGCCGCGTAGCCCACGATCAGCAACGCGCCGTACAGCAGGGCCGTCAGCAGCGCAATCGGAATGCCGATGATGCTGATCAGCAGGACCAGCACCGCCGCCGGAATGCAGACCAGCGCGATGAAGCCCCACAGCAGGCTCCAGCCGAAGCGCATGCGCCAGGCGTCGGCGACGCGGCGCGACAGGCCCGGCAGCGCCACCGCCAGCAAGGCGGCCAGCGCCATCAGGCCCAGGGTCCAGAACCAGCCCGGGCCGCTCCAGCGCCCGTGCTCACGATAGGACTCGCGTGCGGGCCGCTCGGCCGCGGCCGACGCCGCGCCGTCCTGCCCCGGCAGCATCCGCCGCTCGATGCCGCCGGCCACCTGCGCGGCGGGGTCGCTCGCCAGTTCGCTGCCACTGCGGTAGCGCAGCTTGCCGCCGATGCGCGCATTGGGCCCGAGGCGCAGTGTGCCGGCGTTGGACTCGACATCGCCATCGACCGCGCCGTCGATCGTGACGCGTCCGCCGCTCGCGCTGAGCGCGCCCTTGACCGTGCCGCGCAAAGTGACCTGGCCGCCGGCCGCCGTGACGTTGCCGCCGACGCTACCCTTGGGCCCGAGCTCGACCTGCCCGCCTGCGATGCGCAGGTTTCGCCCCACGGGTGCGTCGATCACCAGGCGTCCGCCCGCAGCGTAGACGTTCTGGCCGACCGCGGCCGCCAGGCGCAGGTTGCCGCCAGCGGCGACCACATCGCCCTTGACCTCGGCGTCGACATCGACGTTCCCACCCGCGGCAATCAGGTCGCCGGGCACCGGCTGTTCCACCCGCACCGAACCGCCGAAGACGAAGTGGTCCGACCCGAAGTCTCGCTCGTGCACTTCGACTTCAGCCGCGAGCACTGGGCTGGCCAGGCCCAGAGCGATCAGCGCCAGCCAATGACTGATTCTCATGCTCCATCTCCTTTGGCGACAGGTCGACGGCACTCTGGCGCGATCCTGCCACGTCGCGATTGAGCCCGGTCAGCGCCGCCCGTCGCTTTCCATGGTGCTTGACAGCGCGCAACGCGGGCCCGCAACGTGGGCCTAGACTGCATCGGATGGATCGGGCTGCATCATCCGGCGAGACCGTGTTCGTCGGCCGCGGCCTTTGCAAGACCTACGGCAGCGGCGAGGTGGAGGTTCACGCGCTGCGCGAGGTCGATCTCGAGATCCGCCGTGGCGAGTTCATCGTGCTGCTCGGCCCTTCGGGCAGCGGAAAATCGACCCTGCTCAACATCCTGGGCGGGCTGGACGTACCCACGAGCGGCGAGGTGCGCTTCGGCGACCATGTGCTCACCGGGGCCAGCGAGGCCGAACTCACCGCCTACCGGCGTGAGCACGTGGGCTTCGTGTTCCAGTTCTACAACCTGATCCCCAGCCTCACGGTGCGCGAGAACCTGGCGCTGGTGACCGACATCGCCGAGCACCCGATGGAAATTGACGAGGCGATCGACCGGGTGGGCCTGACGCCGCGCCGCGATCACTTTCCCGCGCAACTGTCGGGCGGCGAGCAGCAACGGGTGGCGATCGCGCGCGCGATCGTCAAGCGCCCCGACGTGCTGCTGTGCGACGAGCCGACCGGTGCGCTCGACTACCAGACCGGCAAACTGGTGCTCGAGGTCATCGCGCGCATCAACACCGAACTTGGCACCACCGCGGTGGTGATCACGCACAACGCGGCGATCGCCGGCATGGCCGATCGGGTGATCCATCTGGGCGACGGACGCATCCAGAAGGTCGAGACCAACGCCCACAAGATCAGTCCTTCGGAGTTGTCGTGGTGAGTGTCGACCCCCGCTCGCCGCGTACGGCGCGCCGCCCCCCGCAGGGGCCTCGCTCGGCTGGGGGCGGCCCGGCGCCGCGCTCGTCATGAAAGCCCTCGACCGCAAGCTGCTGCGCGACCTGCGCCTGATGTGGAGCCAGGCGCTGACCATCGCGCTGGTGGTGGCCAGCGGCATCGGCGGCTTCATCACCACGCTGTCGGCGGTCGACTCGCTGGCGCTGGCGCGCGACCGCTTCTACGCGTCCGGACGCTTCGCCGACGTGTTTGCCGGCGTCAAGCGCGCGCCCGACGCGCTGGCCGAGACGCTGCGCGCCACCCCCGGCGTGGCCGACGTGCAGACCGGTATCGAGCAGATCGTGCGCATCGAGATCGAGGGCATCGCCGACCCGATGCTGGGCCAGTTGATCGGCATCGATCCGCGCTCGCCGCCGCGCATGAACCGGGTCACGCTCAAGAGCGGCCGCGCGCTCGACGAGGCGCCACGCAGCGACAACGCGATCCCCGCGCTGGTGTCGCCGGCATTCGCCGAGAAGCGCGCCCTCGTGCCCGGCTCGCGCGTGGGCGCGCTGATCAACGGCAAGCGGCGCATCCTGGTCATCAGCGGCATCGCGCTGTCGCCGGAGTACATCTTCGCCGGCTTGATGGGCATGCCCGACCTGCGCGGATTCGGCGTGTTCTGGGTCCCGCGCGAGGCGCTCGAGGCCGCCTACGACATGCAGGGAGCGTTCAACCGCGTTGCGGTCAAGCTGGCACCTGGCGCGTCGGAGCGCGCGGTCACCGAGGCGCTGTCGGACCAGCTGGCGCGCTACGGCGGGCGCGAGGCGCACGGTCGCGAGGACCAGCCGTCGCATGCGATGCTCACCAACGAGATCAAGGAGCAGCATGTGCTGGGCACCGTGCTGCCGTCGATCTTCCTCGGTGTCGCGGCCTTCCTGCTCAACGTGGTGGTGTCGCGCCTGGTGGCCACGCAGCGCGAGCAGATCGCCGCGCTGAAGGCGCTGGGTTACCCGAACCGCACGATCGGCGCGCATTACCTGAAGCTCGTGCTGGTGATCGTGGCCGTCGGCATGGCGCTGGGCGTATTGATTGGCGACCGCCTGGGCACGATGTTCACCCGGCTGTACGCCGAGTTCTTCTTCTTTCCGAGCTTCGAGCACCGCATCGAGCCCTGGCTGCTGTTCGTCAGCCTGGGCATCACGCTGGCCACCGCCGTGGCCGGCACCGTCAACGCCATCGTGGCCACCGTGCGCCTGGCGCCCGCGGAGGCGATGCGCCCGCCGGCACCCGGGCGCTACCGGCGCACGCTGGTCGAGCGCCTGGGCATCGACCGCATCGGGCCGGCGCTGCGCATGATCCTGCGCAACATGGAGCGCCGGCCCTGGCGCACCACCCTGTCGATCGCCGGCGTGGCCGCGTCGGTGGCCATCGTCGTGATGGGCAACTTCTTCCGCGACGCGATCGACTACATCGTCGACTCGCAGTTCAACGTCTCGATGCGCAGCGACGTCATCGTCTGGATGACCGAAGCCGCGGACAACACGGCGCGCCACGAGGTGGCGCACCTGCCCGGCGTGACCGCGACCGAATCGGGGCGCGACGTGCCGGTGCGCTTCGTCAACGGCCACCTCGCCGAGCGCGGCCAGATCCGCGGCCACACGCGGCACGCCGAGCTCACGCGCATCGTCGACGTGAACAACCGCGAGGCGAGCCGGCTGGACGACGACGGCCTGGTGATGACCGACCGCCTGGCCGACAAGCTCGGCCTGCGCGTGGGCGACACGGTGCGGGTCGAGGTGCTCGAGGGCCGCCAGCGCACCGTGGCCGTGACGCTTTCGGCCACCGCCCGCGAGATGATGGGCCTGAATGCCTACATGGAGCGGCGCGCCCTGAACCGCCTGCTGCAGGAGGGCGACCAGGCCACCTGGTTCGCGGTGTCGGTCGAACGCGGCCGCGAACCGGCGCTGCTGGAGGCGAGCAAGGCACTGCCGCGCGTCGTCGGCACCTTCAGCAAGTCCACCCTGCTGCGCAACATGCAGGAGGTCAGCGCGCGCAACGTGCGCATCATGAGCACGGTACTGACCCTGTTCGCGACGGTGATCGCGGTAGGCGTGGTCTACAACAATGCGCGCATCGCGCTGGCCGAGCGGACCTGGGAACTGGCCAGCCTGCGCGTGCTCGGCTTCACGCGGGCCGAGGTCTCGGCGCTGCTGCTGGGCGAGATGGCGATCGCGATCGCGGTGGCGCTGCCCCTCGGCATGGCACTCGGGTTCGGCCTGGTGCACCTGGTGGTCGATCTGCTGAAGTCCGACCAGTTCTTCTTCCCGGTGGTCATCCGGCCGCCGACCTACGCCTGGGCGGGCCTGGCCGTGCTCGCCTCAGGCGTGGCCAGCGCCCTGGTGGTGCGCCGGCGCATCGACAAGCTGGACATGGTCGCCGCGCTGAAGACGCGAGAATGAACGAGGGGCGCACGCCGACACCATGAAACGCAAGACCTGGATCACCACCGCCGCCGGCGTCGTGCTGCTCGCACTGGCGCTGGCCTGGGCCTTTGCCCCGCGTCCGGTCGAGGTGGAGCTCGCGCCGGTCACTCAGGGACGCTTCGAGACCACGATCGACGAGGACGGCAAGACCCGCATCGCCGAGCGCTACGTCGTCTCGGCGCCGCTGGCCGGGCGGCTGGCACGCATCACGCTGCGCGAGGGCGATCCGGTCGGCACCGACCTGGCGGTGGCCACGCTCACGCCGATGCTGCCCGCGCTGCAGGACGAGCGAACGCAGCGCGAACTGCGTGCCCGCGTCGAGGCCGCGCAAGACAACGTGCAGCGCGCCGCATCGCGCCACGAACGTGCCAAAGTCGCACTCGAGCAGGCGCGCACCGAGGCGCGACGCAGTGAACAGCTCGCGCAGCAGGGCTTCATCGCACCGACCAAGCTCGACGCCGATCGCCTGGCCACGCAGGCGGCCGAGCGCGAGCTGGAAGCCGCCGCCGCCGAGCGGCGCATCGCCGGCCATGACCTGGAGCAGGCACAGGCCGCACTCGGCGCAGTGCAGCCGGGCGCTGCCGCGGCCGCGCGCGGCTTCGCCGTGCGCTCGCCGGTGGCAGGCCGCGTGTTGCGCGTGCTGCAGACGAGCGAGACGACCGTGGCGCTGGGCACGCCGCTGCTCGAGCTGGGTGACACGACGCGCCTGGAAGTGGTGGCCGAGCTGCTGACCAGCGACGCACTGGCGGCGCGTCCGGGCAGCCGCGTGCGCGTCGAGCGCTGGGGCGGTCCGGTCGACCTCGAGGGACGCGTGCGCGCGGTCGAGCCGGCGGCCTTCACCAAGGTGTCGGCACTGGGTGTCGAGGAGCAGCGCGTGCGCGTGCTGATCGACCTGACGAGTCCGCCCGAGCAGTGGCAGGCGCTCGGCGACGGCTACCGCGTCGGCGTGCGCATCGTCACGCTGGCGGCCGAAGGCGCGCTGCAGGTGCCCGTGAGCGCGGTGTTTCCGTTGCCGGCCGACTCGGCGCCGGACACCGGCGACACGGGAAGCGCGGCCGGCCGGCGCGCGGCCCACGCGGTCTTCGTCGCCGACGGCGGGCATGCGCGCCAGGTGAGCGTCGTGCTGGGTGGCCGCAACGGCAGCGCGGCATGGATCCGCAGCGGTCTCGCCGTGGGACAGCGTGTCATCGTCTACCCTCCCACCAGCGTGCGCGACGGCGTGCGCGTGTCGGCGCGCAAGGTCTGATCGCAGCAGCGCTTCGCGCCGGCTTTGCAGGGTGGCTTGAGGCGACTCAATGCACGCCTTGCGCACCGGGCCACCATGGCTCACTCCTTCATCGCACGGTGCATGCCGCTGTGATCGCCTCCTGCCCAGAGACCATGTCGCCCGCTTCCGCATTGCAGACCGCCTCGGCGCAGGACGTGCGTGTCGGACCCCATGGACTCGAAGGTGACCTGGTGGTGCCCTTGCTCGCGGGGGGTATCGTCGTCTTCGCGCATGGCAGCGGGAGCAGCCGCGCGAGCCCGCGCAATCGCCGCGTGGCCCAGGTCCTGCACGAGCACCGGCTCGCGACGCTGTTGTTCGATCTGCTCGATGAGGCCGAGGCGGCGGATCGGCGCCATGTGTTCGACATCGGGCTGCTCGCCGGCCGCCTGGTCGAGGCATTGGACTGGGTGACGCGCCATCCTGGCCTGGACCGTCTGCGCGTGGGCCTGTTCGGTGCGAGCACCGGCGCTGCGGCCGCTCTGGTGGCCGCCGGTGAGCGACCGTGGCAGGTGGCCGCATTGGTGTGCCGCGGCGGCCGGCCCGACCTCGCGGGCGACGCTTTGGCCAGGGTCGCCGCGCCGACGCTGCTGATCGTCGGCGCCGACGACCACGACGTGCTGCAACTGAACCGTCGCGCGATGCTCGCGCTGGCCTGCGAGAAGCGGCTCGAAGTGGTGCCCGGCGCCAGTCATCTCTTCGAGGAGCCTGGCACGCTGGACGCAGTGGCGCACCTGGCAGGCAGCTGGTTCGCCCACCGGCTGTCCAACGGCGCGTTCCACTGAGCGAGCCCCGTTCAGGGCATGGTTTCGTCGGCGATCAGGCCGTGCTCCATGCCATAGCGCACCAGTGCCGCGGTCGACGGCAGGCCGAGCTTGTCCTGGATGCGCCGCTTGTGCGTGCTGACGGTCTTGATCGACAGGTGCAGCGCGGCGGCGATGTCGCCCAGGCGTTCGCCGGCCACGATGCGGCGCAGCACTTCGAGCTCGCGGTTGGACAAGCGGTCGTGGCGCGGCGCATCGGCGCTGCCGTTGAGCTGCAGGACCACACGCTCGGCCAGGGTGCTCGTCACGTAGGCGCCGCCGCCCGCCACCCTCGCCACCGCGTCCACCAGTTCGGCGCTCGCCCGGTCCTTGGTCACGTACCCCGCCGCGCCGGCCTTGAATGCGCGCAGCGCGTACTGTTCCTCGGCGTGCATCGACAGCACGAGCACGCGCGTGGCGGCAAACTCGTGGCGGATGCGCCCGATCAGGTCGATGCCGCTCATGCCGGGCATCGACAGGTCGACGATCGCCAGGTCCACCGGATGGCGGCGCATCCACTCGAGCGCCTGGAATCCGGTGCTCGCCTCGGCCACGCTCCAGCCACGCCCCGTGCCTTCGAGGATGCGCAGCAGACCTTCGCGTACGACCGCGTGGTCGTCGACGATCAGGATGCGCAACGACGACTCGCTCATGCCGCCCCCAGCGGCACGCGCACGGTCAGGCGGGCGCCCGCGGCACCCTCGGCGTTGACCAGTTCGAGCGAGCCGCCCAGCAGCGCCGCGCGTTCGCGCATGCCCATCAGGCCGTAGGCATCGTCGCGCACCGGCCCGGACTCGGGCAGGCCCACGCCGTCGTCGGTCACGCTGAGCACCAGCGTGTCGCCGTGGCGGCGCAGCGCGACATCCACCCGTCGTGCCCGCGCGTGCCGCGCCACGTTGGTCAGGCCCTCCTGCACCATCCGGTACAGCGCCGTGGCCAATCGACCCGTCGGGGGGGGATGGGCATCGTCCAGCCGCACCCGGATGTCGATGCCGGTGCGCCGCGCCATGTCGCGCGCCAGCCATTCGATCGCCGCGTTCAGCCCCAGGTCGTCGAGCATCAGCGGGCGCAGGTCGGAGGCGATGCGCCGAACCGCCGCGACGGTCTCGTCGAGCATCGCCAGCATGCCCGTGACTCGAGCGTCTTGCGCTCCGAGCCCGGTGCGCTCGGCCAGGCCGCTGAGCTCCATCTTCAGCGCGGTCAGGCGCTGGCCGAGTTCGTCGTGCAGCTCGCGCGAGATCCGGCGCCGCTCCTCCTCGCGCGCTTCCACCACGCTGGCCTGCAAACGCCGCAGCGCCTGGCCCGAGCGCTCGAGTTCGGCTGCGGCACGGCGCCGCTCGGTCACGTCGTCGATCACCATCTGCAGCACCGAATGACCATGGTCCGGCAACGGTGCCAGCACGATCTCGATGTCGCGAATGGCGCCGTCGCCGCGCTTCAACTGTCCGGGCACGCGCACGGCCCACGCGCTTTCCCGAGGCAAGACCTGCGAACGCAGGTCCTCCAGCGTGGCGGCGGGCAGCAGCGACGCCAGGCTGCGGCCTTGCAAGGCGTCGCCGTGCGGCTCGCCCAGCAGCAAGGCCGCGGCGCGGTTCGCGTACTCGATGCGCTCGTCCTGCGTGATCCAGACCGCCACCGGCGTCGCGTCCAGCGCGGCGTACAGACGCCGCGTCATCACGTCGATCTCGTTGCGCAGCGCGTTCTCCGTGGTGAGGTCGCGCATCAGCGCGGCAAACCAGTGCCGCGTGCGGCCTTCGAGGCTGATCTCCACGCGCGACAGCGTCACCTCCACCGGGAACTCGGTGCCGTCCGCGCGCAGCGCGCTGATGCGCCGCCCCGGCGCAATGTGACGCTGCACTTCGTTGGACGCGGCAAAGCGCCGCACGTGATTCTCGTGTGCCGCCCGATGGCCGAGCGGCACGAGGCGCGCGAGGGGCGCTCCGAGGGCCTGATCGGCAGTGCAGCCGAACATGGTCTCGGCGGCCGGATTGAAAGCAACGATCGTCTGCTGCTCGTCGATCATCACGATCGCCTCCTGCGCGGCACGCAGGATGCCGCCCCAGGGGCCGTTGAACAGAGCGCGGTCCACGGACGACCCGCCCGCCAAAGGCGCAGCCTGCGATGGCACGACATGCAGGGCATCGGTCACGGGCCGACTGTAGGCCGGATTGGCG
>Ga0209797_10001200_pt1 | contig 13011 bp, 15 predicted proteins | sample DOMMetBare3Fresh_2_FD_187472 | JGI IMG/M metagenome (GOLD analysis project Ga0209797, IMG submission 187472) | Wetland sediment microbial communities from St. Louis River estuary, USA, under dissolved organic matter induced mercury methylation -... | ecosystem: Environmental > Aquatic >... | reverse complement strand
CACCGTTGATTTCCAGCCATTCTGACTCTACAGAAATCTGGACTATAACCAATTCGGGGGCACTGGTCGAAAATTCAGCACTATAAAGGCTTTAAGACAATTTGACCAGGCTAGAAAAACCCGCAATCAGTTGTAAGTTAGCCAGATACCAAAGCAGATGAATCACTCACGCTAAATATATCCTGCACGCACTGGGAAAGAACGCAATAGTTACTTGGTTAATCATTTGCATAGACATCATTCTGTTTGCACCAGAAGCGGCATGCTCTTCGGGGATATAAAAAGTTTACTTTTACGGACTGCTAATCTCAAAGCAATGTCCTAACAATTTTAGCTGCACTTAATATTGCCGCATAGACCCATGTTCTTAATTTTTCCCTTATTTACCAGTGTTGTCTGAACTTCTTTGGGACTTTGTTTTTACAAGCTTCTCAAAGCCAACCTAGACTCTTATTTTGACCCAGCAGCATTTACGTTGGCATTTTTAACACCAGTTTGAAGAAAGAAACTACGCAAATTGATTTGTCACCTGGCCATGGTTTGATTAGCTTCTGGGAGCTCTGATTAAAATAAAAGGGCTGAATTGAACCGCATTCACATAAGAGGCTTTGACTCCAATAAACTTGCCCAAGTTATTCTAAACAACTAACTTAGCCATAACGAACTGCCGCCTGTTTGCGAAAAGATTCCACCATTGAATCGCAAAGCTGTTTGAATAAGCCGCCTAAAGCTACGCCAAGTAATTTATTGGAAAATTCGAAGTCAAAATGCAGCGAAATAATACATTCATGCTCTCCAAGTGGAGTAAAACGCCAGACTCCTTTGAGTGCTTTGAAAGGGCCATTGTCCAGACTCATTGTAATGGAACGGCCTTTTTCCATGGTATTGACCGTGGTAAACCCAAAACCGATTTTACCCTTGGCGATCTTGATAGTCGCTCTCAATTTATGGTCCTGTTCTTCGTGGACTTCAGATGAAGCACATAAAGGAATGAATGTGGAATAGGCATTTATATCATTAACCAGATCGTACATTTGCTCAGCCGTATAGTGGACGGTTACCTGTTTGTTGAAACTGGACATGATAAATTAATGGTTGCTTATTATGTTGAGTTTATCGGTTAACTTTTTAATTTCCTGCTGAGCCAGGATTTGCTCGGTTACATCGTACTGAACGCCAAGGAAGTAAATCAGGTGCCCGTCATTATCAAAAAGAGGCGTAATAGACAAGCGATTATAAAAAAGCTCGCCGTTTTTACGAAAATTTTTCAGGGTAACTTCAACCGCTTTAGCATTTTTGACGGCATCACGTATTTTTTGTAATTCCTCCTGATCTCTTTCCTGTCCCTGAAGAAACCGGCAATTACGACCCACTGTTTCTTCGTTGCTATAGCCGGTTATCTGTTCAAAGGCTTTGTTGGCATAGACAATTGGATTATCTTCCTGGTCCGGATCGGAAAGCGTTATCCCATTGACGGATCCATCCAGAATCTGGGTCAGAATTTGAGGAATAATACCTTCGTCTTTTTCTACTTGAAATTTCATAAATATGCTCCAATTTTTTTATTTTTTGATTTATTTTAGGGTGGTTATCGTTTCAATAAGGCGTAGCCTCATTACGTTCGTCATGACTCTATTAAATTCTTCAAATTTCTTACCGTACGTTTAGCGCCATCCTGCACGGCAATACTGATAAGTTTTTCGAAGGGCAACATAAACAGTTCAAGTTTGAGTAATTCAAAGGTGAATGATAGCTGAGTGTTTATAGACGTGTTTGTTGAGGTAAAGTCATAACTGCAACGATAGGCATTAGAAACGCCTTCAAAAACCAGTTTCTCACAAACTTTGTAGGTCGTTATTTTAAAAGTAGACTCACTGCGTTGCATATTGTCAATACGCACCTGTCGAACCAGACTGTTAAGCTGAAGGGGTGGCGCCGATAGCAACTCTAATTCCTGCACTTCCGGAGACCATCTGGGGTAATTGTCAAAAAAATCCACGGCAATAAAGTTAAAAACCACATCTACCGGTTTATTAATGACAATACTTCCTGTTCCAGTAGCGCCTTTATTTGAGGGTAAACCAAACATATTTTCCTCGCTCTTTTTAAGTTGAAATCAACAAAGCCAATACTTTATTACTGTTTTAAAGTAGTAACATATCACTATAAATAATATTAACAAATTTGGCCGGTAAGATGATCAAACGACATAACTATCGGTGCCTGATAGCAACAAGTCATATTGTGCCTCAATGGCTTCTTTTGCAATAAAAGCAGGCAATCCGCTGATAATAGCATTTTTACTGCCGATCCAACCCACCGCATCGTCGGGCCCCAAACTGAGCAGATAACCGATATCCTTGTGCATATAGGGCAAACAAAAACGCAGCATGCCGGCTTCTCTGAGAATATTGTTGGCGGCGGCCTTACCTTTGCGCAAGGCTGATTGTGACGTCATCAGGTTTGAACCAAAGTCATCATAGTAAGAGCAATCGCCTGCTGTAAAGATATGCGTCAAGACTTTATGATCCATTACGACTTGTCCTGAACTGTTTGCGTGTAGCAATAGTTCAGGCTTTTTGCCCAATAGCAATAAGGTTAAATCAGAGATCTGCACCGATTTGTCTCCGGAATGGCTATCTTCAAGCAGTATCTCACGCCCCTGTTTGCCCTTGTAAAATTGGCTTTTAAGTAAAGATATGCGTTTTTCGAACATACGCTTTTCTACGTAGCGAGCTATTGCCGCGGGGAAAGGAGTTAGCAACTTGTCGCTGCCCTCTATCAGATTCAGCTGATAATCTACATGACAGGCCATCAGAACATGGGCTAGTTCAAAGGCAAACTGAATGCCGGTAGGGCCGGCGCCCACAATATTGATAGTTTTATCAATAGCGTCGGTTGTTGCTATAAATTGCTCCAAAATAGTGGCAAAGCCGTTTTGGCTAATCGCATTCAGATCATAAACATCAGACTCAGTAACTGATTGGATGGGTAATGAACCAGTAGCTATCAGTAGATAATCGAATGGCAGGGTTTCTTCACCTAGCTGGATGGCGTTTTCTGAGTTCCAGGCCCTGAGTTGGTATTCATCGAAGTGGATTGCTTGTTGTTTATGGATAAAATCAAAGCGCTTGGCTAATAAGCTGTAAGGGATTTGGATTGTGTCCAGAGGACGATGCACCGTTTCATGCAAGCGCGTAATAATTAAATGATTGTGGCGCGGATCAATCAAAATAATTTCGGCATCAGGCGCTTGATTTCTTAAGGTAATCAGGGCCGATAAACCGGCATACCCGCCACCGATAACGATCAGTTTAAGGGGTTCGGCTTTTTTTCTCGTTGCAGTATTCATAATGACTCTATATCAATGTGTACTTCATTGCGGCGAAGAAACGGCAGTGTCCAAGGCGGATCGTAAGCGGCGGAGCGCGATGGAGAAATGGCCTGATAACCGTGTTGGGTTAACCAGTTTTTTAATTCTTCGGATTTTTCTTCAATACCTTGTTCAGACAGGCGGCCGGAATAGCGAATGACGGCGACTTTTTTGCCGGGTATCTCTTTAATGACTACAGCAGAATCAAGGGGCAGCGGTGCGGTTGATACTGAATAGCCCTGCGGAAGTACAAAAGCCATCAACCAGACTGATCCCGATTTTTGCTGAATAACAGGGGCAGTCATAGCCATTTTTTCAGCTTCTTGCTCCTGAATAACAGGCGCTGTCATCGCTATTTTTTGCTGTTTTTTGTTGCCGCCGAAAATATACCCGGCCAAGCGTTGAAATCCCTGGCTGCTACTGTTTTTATAATCAGCAGTAACCTCGGTTTGAACGACAACCAGCGCCGGATACTGTCTGATCTGAATCTGCCCGTAATCATTTAGCACTTGATAATTTGGTTCGTCTGCCGTGCGTATGCCAAATACACTGCATCCGGCCAGAAAAACAGTGGTTAAAACAGTTATCAATTTCTTCATAGGATGTCCTCACGCAACTCGCAAAAAATGCTTCACCTCTCGCTGTTGCCTCAGAGTCGCAGATTATAAATAAAATTTATAATAGAACACGGATCAAATTTATTGGATAGGTTGAAACGGATTTTATTTACTTTTTTATCGGTGTTTTTCAGCCAAATCCGTGTCGCCGAATGGCGCCAACTTTTGGCATCTGTGTTCTATTTATCTTTCTTGTTGAGTAGTTACTAAGTTAGTGCTGTGAATCTGTGGCGGTTTATTTTTTGCGGGTTACTTTGTTAGTTATTAATTTCCAAATGCCGTTCAGTTTTTCTAGAACGACTTTATCCAGGCTATATCGAGACGAAATAATCCTGGTTGTTTGTCTGCCAAAAGAAAGCCAATCTGCCTTATTTGTTCAGGACGTAAAACCGGTGCGTCCGGAACAGGCCTGCCTCTGAAGTTAGCGCTAAAACCAGTAAAGGGCAAGCTGATGACCTGCCATTGCCGGGCATCGGTTGCAAATAATGACCGGTAGGCAACGCCATCATACTGATCATCAGTTTTTACCCGGAATTGATAGGTTCGCCCATCCCCCTTTATTTTGATCATGACGCCTCTACAACCATTTAGGTTATAATTATCAGCACGCCTGCGTATTGAGGCAAAACCGCCGTTATTTTCCAGCGCTAGCTGCCCGCTAAATAGGGCAGTAGCTGCCGGTGATAGTTCAATACGGCTTTGCGAAATCCCGCCCATGACATCATCATTGACAGCAATCCAGTGTTGGCTTTCCTCGGCATCGGTAAAATTAATCAACATATCGGTTATTGCAGTTTGGCTTAAGGTATTAATCTTGAGAAAAGGCGGTGTACTATTTAACAAGGCCTATTCCATCCAGTTTGACAATCGGCCGAAATGAGTTATTTTGTATGCTGTACACATAAAAAACTACTATAACATCACGGTGAGGGATAATGATGAAAAGATATAATTGCTTGTGGATTTTTGTTTTAATGCTGGTTGCCAGCAACTCCTGGGCATACGGTGGCGGCGGTAGCAGCAGCTCAAAAGCCTGTGCAAAACCCAAATTTACCAACTTTGTTCCAGCAGAAAATGCCGAAGTTGCGCCGGCATCAACCTTTTCTTTCACAGCGTCTGCAAACACTTACCCGACCAGCATCAAGGTAACCGTAAAAGGACTGCCGGCTACCATCAATGTCACGCCCAAAAATGCGGGCAATTTTGAAGTAAGCGGAACGTTACCTGCGTCATTAAAAGGCACTTACGCCAGAATTGCCATCGATGCGGACGCACAAAGCAATTGCAATGGCGGAGGCGGATGGCTGGTGAAAATAACCGAATGATTATTGAAAGCTCCAGTTTCTGAAGATAAACCTGCTGGAGCTTTTTTAACTCAATTGATTTTATCTTTTTAATGTTTTTGCTGACTAACGCGACAACAGCTAAGCAGCTTCTTTTCCAAACGAAAAAAACTGCTATTTGATGCCAGCGCCGGATACAGCGACAGCATAATGACCGGAAACCACCGTAGATTCATGGTCAGCAGCAAACCCAAATGAAACAGGATGCCTATCAGAATGCTTATCTTTCGAGAATAAGCATTGATCAGCAAGAATGGAAATAGCATCTCCCACCATTTGATAAACCCTGCAAGTCCTGCCAATAATCCGGTAATTAACGGATCATTGATGAAAATCCAACCATCCCATCGCGAATACTGCGGATGGATGAAGACATATTGCATAATCGTTCCCTCCAGCCATTCCGGACTGTGAAATTTAACCCAGCCTGACACGAAATAGATCAAAGCAATCTGAAATTGCATCAAACGTAAAGGCCAGACAGCTACTTGTGGCGGTTTTTTGTGCAAACAGGCATCGATCGACCAGCAATTTCCGCAAGGTGACAGTAGCAAATAAAAGCACATCATTTTAAGTACAGCATCGTCTCCATCAAGAAGCAGAGGATTTCGATTCCACAGAGAAACCCACACCAGCCAGGTCATACCTGCAGTCAGGCGGCTCTGCCAGCCTATCATCAACAGGAAAGCAGCCAATATGCCCACAATAACGACTGTATAAGCCAGCGTTGCAGCATGAACGCCTGCCGGTATAAAAAAAAGCGACCAGCTACCGCCATTTTGTATCGCTATTTGCTGAATGCTGCCCAACCAACCCGAGCCACTAAACTGTGTTTCCACATAAGGCAGTAAAGCAAAAAGATAAACAGCCGATAACCCGCCAAAAGCAATGCGCAGTGCCGCATATTGCCTGGCGTCAATTGATCTGAACCAAAAATTGTCCCACATGACTTGCATCAATGGCTGACCCAGAGCAGCTTATCCATCTGGTAACCTGCTCTGGGCAAGTCTTTCAGGCCGGGATGCAATTCAAACTGATGAAGCACTAATTGTGCCTCTGTGATACCGTGCTGATAAGTTCGATAATACTGCGTAAAAGTTTCCAGCAAACGGGGGTCTTCAAGATTGGCCAAATTTTCAGTTAGGCGATACAAACGACTGCGATGACTCCCAAAACGTTTGAACACTTCAAAATCGTCATCCAGATTGCTGAACAATGTTTGCCCTTTGCACGCTATTTTTCCTTGTTCAGGATAAGCTGCTATCGAATCGCAAACGGATAAATATTGATGGAATTTAGGACTCTGTGGCGCAAAAAAATCCCAGTACTGCTGGCTACCCGTGACATCGATATAATTCTGAAAAAAAGAATACGTCCAGCCGTCCTCATCGAGCATCACCCATTTGAACAGCCTTTCTTCCAAAGCACTTTGCCCGGCATTTGCCAATACCATACTGCCAAAACTGTGCGGTAACGACCACCAGAAAATAGCGGCCATGTGCAACAGGCAAAAAGCTGGAATAAACAGTTTTGTCATATTAATCGGCAATTCTTAGGTTACCTAAGGGCTAAGCATCTGTTATAAATCCAGGAGTAATGACCCTGGGCAATTACATGGAATCCGACTTCTTGTATCTTTAATTATTGACAAGTTTAAATTAAAGCGTCATATCAGGGGCTTAACAATCCAAAGAAATATTTCGCTGAACTGAGAAGTCTTTTTTGCTCGCAGTAATTCTTAAGGTAGCAAATTCAGCCCCCGGTAACCTGCCAAATTTATTTCATATTTTTTAAGTTTGGAATAAACGGCACGCGATGTAACCCCCATATTTTCAGCTACTTTTTTTATATCGCCCCGATGCTGTTTTAAAGCCGTTTCAAGGAATGACTGTTCAATCCTGGCAAGAGTGTGTTCTTTTATGTCTTTCCATTCATCGACGCATGTTGTCTTGGCAGGAAGTTCTAAGTCCAGTTCGGTCATCTCTTTGCCGCTGGCAAACAAAAGACTGCGCTCAAGGATGTTTTCCAATTCCCGGACATTGCCTGGCCAAGGATAGGCGCGAATTTTCTGCATGACTTCACGACTGACTGATTCAACAGCTTTGTTATATTTCTTGTTCAAACGCTGAATAATTAATTGCACAAGATAAGGCAAATCCTCGGGTCGATCGACCAAAGGGGGAATGCTTAAGCGCACGACGTTGATGCGGTAGTACAAGTCATTTCGAAACAGACCCTGTTTAACAAGATTTTCCAGATTTTGATTGGTCGCCGAGATTATTCTCAGATCTACCGGCAAGATTTGTTTGCCGCCAACCCGTTCCAGTTCACCTTCCTGAATCACGCGAAGCAAGCGGGTTTGTGCGGCAGGTGACAAGGTATCGACTTCATCCATAAACAGGGTGCCGCCTTCAGCCCGTTCAAAATAGCCTTGATGCACTTCTATGGCGCCGGTAAAAGCGCCTTTTTCATGTCCGAACAAGGCGCTTTCAATCAGGCTTTCCGGAATTGCACCGCAGTTAATGGGGATGAATGGCTTCTGGGAGCGATCGCTCATCGCATGAATGGCGCGTGCAATAAGCTCCTTACCGACACCCGTTTGACCCTGAATCAATACCGTTGCCAGGGTAGGCGCAATCACTTCAATGGATTGCAGTATTTTCTGCATCATCGGTGATTTGGCAATGATCGCCGGGGGCTGATGTTTTTTTGAGATCGGCCTTTTTTGTTTGTGCCAAAGCTGTTGCATGCTGGCTTCAATACGGGAGTGTAATGCATTGATGTCGTCAATTTCCTTGACGGGCGTGGTATCGGTGTATTCCATGCCGGGATGACCTTTTGCTGCATGCGGATGGGTGTAAATACAGACTTCACACTTGCCATCATGGCGGGCTATGCTTTTTTTGATTTCAACTTTGGCGTAACCGAAGTTTCTGGCCGCGATACCGCCAAAGACACTGGAGGTCATTCTGCATAATTCCGGAAAATTGGTAACCCGATCGCCGAAAGGACAACAGGAATTGGTAACGGTAATGCAATCCTGATTGCTGGAAGCCAATGAAAACTTTCCGCCGATATTGTTTTTAAGACCGAGTATGAGCTCTACATAGCTTTCAATATCGAGCCTTTCACTCTTGTGGGCTTCTTCCCGATAGGTTTCTTCAAAAAAGCATCCGGCAGTTTTGGCAATATGTTCAATTAATTGCTCGCAGTGCTTTTGTCCTTGCTGTTCGCTGGCATGCATCAGTTCAAGAATGAAGGTTTGCAGGAAGAAAACCGGTGTTACATCAGAAAGAGGATTATTGTTCATGAGCTAACTGTGAAATAATTTTTCACTAATTGAAGCATAGCTTCGCTAATCTGGCAATGATTAATAATCAATTCATTGTAATTTATGAAAATTGTTATTTATATTTTACGGCATATAATTTGCTTATATCTGATTACATCTAAAAAACAATGAGGAATTAACAATGAACCAAGAAAAACCACCTCTGGATCCGCATCCTTTAAGCGAATATGTAGCCTGGGCCGGATCCCGCAATCGGGAACCCCTTTTGGGTGTTTTGAAGGAAAAATTGCCAAAAGATCCCGGCAATGTTCTGGAACTTGCCAGCGGTAGCGGTATGCACATCAACTATTTTGCACCGCATTTTGAGCATTTGCATTTTCATCCTTCTGATAAAGACAGAGAAGTTTTTGATAACATCAAGAAACTGTCTACCGATCATGGCAATGACAATATTGCCGATCCCGTTCATCTGGATCTGACCGATCCTGAGACGTGGTTTAATCCGGGCAATGAAAAATCCTTTGCCGCCATATTCTGTATCAACATCTTTCAGGTTGCGCCTATTTCGATTGCAGACCGCATGATGGAATGCGCATCACTATTGCTTCAGAAAGACGGCTTTTTGCTGATTTATGGCCCCTTTCAGGTTGAAGGTACCTTTACCACGGATTCCAATAAAGAATTTCACGAGACCTTAAGTTCGGCCGGTGTTTCAGAATGGGGCTTAAAAGATGTAGCCGATTTGAAAAAGGCAGCAGAAAGACATGGTTTGGAATTAAAAGAGCAAATCAATATGCCTGCAAATAATTTCTCACTGATATTTGGCAAAAAATAATAAAAACTCTTAGTTATTAACCACGAAAGATAAGAAGTTTAATACCCCATTCTTCCTGCCCTTCCTGGTGAAAATTATGATCGGGTTTCGATAATTAGTCACATGAAGTTAAATCTGGATAATTAACCATGGAGAAGAAATGTTCAGCCGTTATCATCGGGGTTGGTCCGGAGCAAGGCTTGGGCGCTACTCTCTCAAAATATTTTGCTGGAAAAGGTTTGCACGTTTTTATCGCTGGACGAAGTGAAGACAAACTTCACAAGATTACAGATATAATCAGGCAACAAGGCGGTTCAGCCACGCCTGTGATTACCGATGCGACGGTTGAACTTGAAGTCGCGAATTTATTCAACAAAATACGACTTAACGGTTTTTGTATCGATATTGCAGCTTACAATGTTGACAGCAATATTCCATCCCCTTTGCTGGAAACTGATACAGAAACCTTTACCAAACTTTGGCAACAAAATTGTCTCGGCGCTTTTTTCTTCGGCAAGGAAGCTATTAATGCCATGAAAGACCGGCAGCAGGGAACCCTTTTCTTTACCGGTGCAACCGCATCCTTAAGAGCTAAACCGCCGTTTACTGCATTTGCCTCTGCGAAAGCTGGTTTAAGAGCGTTAGCGCAAGGCATGGCAAGAGAATTCTCACCGCAAGGCCTTCACGTAGTCCATACCGTTATTGACGGCGTAATTGATGGCGAACGGGCAAGGAATCAATTCCCGGCCTATGTTAATGCCAAAGGCATGGATGGCTTGTTGCAGCTTGATGCCATCGCTGAAACCTACTGGGCCATTCACAAGCAACACCCCAGTGCCTGGACGCATGAGTTGGATTTGAGGCCGTTTAAAGAACCTTTTTAGGATATCTTATGTTGGAATCGAAAAAGGTATCCAGACCATTCTTGAAACTTGTATGAGGTTTGAACAAAACACGTTACAGCTTATCTTACAACTGTATTGACTTGACTCCTTAAATCCTAAGACTGAGGGCTATCAGATGTTACAAATAAAAACTATCAAATCAGCAGGTTTTTTTCTGGTAACGCTTGTCGCGCTACTCTGCATCACTATCAAAACTATTTCGGCACAGGAAAATCCAACCCTAAACCGAACCACTCTACTAGAAAACAAGCTTGAGCTACCCAGCAACAACATTAATGCTAAAGTCATTAGAGTCACAATTCCGCCCGCCTTTAAAACGCCCTGGCATACCCACGAAGGCCCCGGCCCCCGTTATGTGGTCAAAGGCAAGCTAAAGGTTGTTGAAGGAGGTAAAACGAACAGCTATTCGCCCGGTGATGTGTTTTGGGAATCCGGACATTTAATGTCTGTTGAAAACATTGGCGAAGACAGTGCTGAACTCATTATTTTTGAATTAGCACCGGCAAAATAAATTAACCTGGAAAAAAACAGATAATCCACGAAAAACGTTAAACTATTCAAAAAGATGCCGAACTGCATTTCGGCACCCCATTGATGAATAGTTGAATGTAAGATGCAATTTATTGTTTTATTTAGTATCTTTTGTGAATAAACCGCCTTTTTTAGGATTAATAGAATGGCTTCGGCGTTAGTCAGTCTGTCCACTTTAAGACCTGTGAATCCTCCCTTGAGATTTTTCAGGCAGTAATTTCATTTGAAGGTATTGGTTGAGATCATAAAGGCTCGGCTTATCCCTTTGCCGCCCGTTGACGCCTTGCTTCCTTGGGATCATGAATCAAAGGCCGATAAATCTCTACTCTGTCGGCCTCTCTCACTTGCTGATCGAGCTTGCAAACGCTACCAAAAATACCGGCTTTAATATTGGCTCCATCTATTTCCGGAAACCGGTCCAACAAACCTGAAGCGTTTATCGCTTGTTCGACTGTAGCGCCTTCCGGTATTTTCAGTGCCACAATTACCTGCTGCTCAGGATTAGCGTAAGCCACTTCTACTTCGATCAACGCATCAGCCATAAACCTGTTTGGCCCTGTCGGTAAAGGAACTCACCATGGTATTGCATATCTGATTAAAGACAGCTCCGAATGCAAGGCTAGCCAACATTCCTGACATTTCAAATTCCAGGTCCAGGGAAATCTTGCTGGCATCCTCGCGCAAAGGCATAAAATCCCACACCCCTTCCAGATAAGTAAAAGGTCCATTAAGCAAAGAAACCGTTATTCTGCCGCCCCAATCAATCTTGTTTCTTGTTGAAAACGATTTTTTGAAGCCGCCTTTGGAAATCAGCAATTCTGCTTCAACGATATCATCTTCGCGCTTGATAATCCGGCTACCGCTGCACCAGGGCAAAAATTGCGGATAAGCTTCGATGTTATTAACCAGATCAAACATCTGCTGTGCAGAAAATTTAACCAGTGCGCTTTTTTTAACAGTAGTCATTTAAAGCACTCCGATGACATGAAGGAATACGAAAAACACCGCTAATGGCGCCACAAAACTGATCAAAATCTTCCACGTTTGATAGCTTGCCACATTAGGCATGTCCAGCTCTTGTTCGGTGTGTTGACGCTTCATAATCCAGCCGGCAAATACGGCAATACAAAAGCCACCGATGGGCAGCATTAAATTGGCGGTTAAGTAATCCAACAATTGAAAAATACTTCTGTCGAAAAATTTAAAGTTAGACCAGACATTAAAGGAAAATACCGTACCCAACCCCAGAAACCAGGTCGCTATTCCCGACCAGACACAGGCTTTCTCCCTGCTGAAACCTTTGCTTTCAACCAGCCACGCTACAACCGGCTCTATCAGGGAAATAGATGAGGTTAAGGCTGCAATCACCAGCATCACAAAAAACAATATACCCATCAGCCAGCCGCCGGCCATAGCGCCAAAAGCAATAGGCAAGGTTTGGAAAATAAGTCCGGGGCCGGAATCAGGGTGTAAATTATTGGCAAAAACAATAGGGAAAATAGCAATGCCCGCCAATAAAGCCACGATCGTATCGGCTCCCGCGATCAAAAACGCCGTTTTGGCAATCGATATGCCTTTAGGTAAATAAGAGCCGTAAACCATAATCGCCCCCATGCCCAAACTCAGTGTAAAAAAAGCATGTCCCATCGCGGTCAATACCGAGTCACTGGTCAGTTTGCTGAAATCAGGCATAAATAAAAAATGTAGACCTCGGTTATAGCTTCCTGTCGTCATCGCATAAGCAACTAACAAAATCATCAATACAAACAGACTCGGCATTAACAACTGCACGGCTTTTTCCAGGCCATTATGAACGCCACGCACCACAATCATCATGGTTGCCGCCATGAATAACGAATGCCAGAAAATCAACTGCAACGGACTTGCGACAAAATCATTAAAAATCGCTTTTATCGCAGCTCCATCGGCATCAAAAAAACTGCCCGCAACCGCTTTAACGATGTAAGCCGAAGCCCAGCCGGCAATAACGCTGTAATACGACAGGATTAACATGCCTGCGACAACACCCATCCAGCCCAAATAATGCCAGTTGCTATCCGCGCATGCTTCTTCAGACAGCAGCTCCATCGTCTCGATTGGGTTTCGTTGGCTGCGTCTGCCGAGCATGGTTTCGGC
>Ga0209797_10001199_pt1 | contig 13012 bp, 9 predicted proteins | sample DOMMetBare3Fresh_2_FD_187472 | JGI IMG/M metagenome (GOLD analysis project Ga0209797, IMG submission 187472) | Wetland sediment microbial communities from St. Louis River estuary, USA, under dissolved organic matter induced mercury methylation -... | ecosystem: Environmental > Aquatic >... | reverse complement strand
TACTGGAAGCTCCAAAACTCAAACGGCTATTACCCGATGTTTTGAGTTATGATGAAATTGAAAGCATGCTAAGTAAAATTGATTTAAGCAAGCCTGAAGGCGGGCGAAACAAAGCTATTATAGAAACAATATACAGCTGTGGTTTACGGGTGAGTGAAGCGGTGAATCTTAAAATTTCGAACCTTTACCTAGATGTTGGTTTTATTCGTGTAATTGGTAAAGGAGATAAAGAGCGATTAGTTCCTATTGGCAGCAGTGCTATTAAATACATTCTTATTTACAAAAATGATATTCGTGTACATATGCCGGCAAAACCGGGGAAAGAAGATTTTTTATTTCTCAACAGGTTTGGTAATGAAATGTCGAGAGTTATGATATTTATGATCATTAAAGAACTGGCACGACAGGCAGAGATTAAAAAAAATATTTCACCCCATACATTACGTCATTCATTTGCCACTCATCTTGTAGAAGGTGGTGCCGACTTACGTGCTGTACAGGAAATGTTAGGACATGAAAGCATTACCACCACCGAAATTTACACACATCTCGACAGAGAGTATTTAAGAAAAACGCTGGAACAGTTTCATCCGGGGTTTGGAAAAAAGTAAGAACTTATTATTCTTATGAATAAACAAGTTGAATAGAATTCATAAAAGTACAAGAGTGCGACGCAACAAAAGTTTCATAGTGTTGATATAGCTGGCTACAAAAAATATTTTCCTATCTTCCACACTCAATATTTTTACTTGGCTTTTATAAGAGAAAAAGATACACATGAATTTACTGATGCAGAACTGGTAAGCCTTTACCGGAAGGAAGCTGATTTAAATGTATTGGGTAAACTCTATCAGCGTTACATGGATTTGATCTATGGCGTTTGTTTAAAGTATTTAAAAGATCCTGAAGCTGCTAAAGATGCAGTGATTCATATTTACGAAGAACTTATAAGCAAACTGAAACAACATGAGGTGAGTCATTTTAAAAGCTGGTTGTATACCCTCAGCCGTAATCATTGCCTCATGCAACTACGCAAAGAAAAAGGCCGCAGTACGGTAGAAATAGCTGAAAAATTTATGCAAAGCGAAGAAATGCTGCATCTTGACAGCGTAATGGAAAAAGAAAGTCAGCTCAACAGTATGGAAAAATGCCTGGAACAACTTTCTGAAGAACAAAAATCCTGTGTTACTTTGTTTTACCTGCAGGGGAAATGTTATAATGAAATAACTGAGCTAACAGGAATTGAGTGGAATAAAGTACGCAGTTTTATACAAAATGGCCGGAGAAATCTGAAACTTTGTATGGAAAACATGGTTAGCCGATAGTTGGAAGTAAATAGTCATAAGTAAAAAACAAAAAAGATCAATTACAACACAAACGATATTGAACGTTACATCAGCAACAAAATGAATGCTGCAGAAATGCATGAGTTTGAACAAGCCATGATGGATGATCCTATGTTAGCGGATGCTGTGGATGGATTTCAATCAAGTGCAGGAAAATTAGTAGTTGCAGATGACTTAGCAGAAATAAAAGAACGTTTAGATGAACGTAATAAAAAATCCGGTGGAATTATTATTGGATCGTTCCGTCAATGGATGAGCATAGCTGCAGGTTTGATTATTTTATTGAGTACATCCGTTGTGCTGTACCGCATCTTTTATCAATCAGATGAAAATAAATCTTCACCCGCCGTTGCTGAAGTAACAACAAAAAAAGATACTGTTGTACAAATACCAACTGCAGTTGATTCACAAACTGTAGCATTGAATGAAAAGCAAGTGCCGGCTGTTTTACCATCAACAACAAAACCTGTTCTCAAAAACGAACCCATCAAAGAAAACAAGCCTGCTTTCCAAAAGGATAATACCATTGTTGCCAATGAACAACGAGCAATGAATGATCAGTCAGTTGCAGGATCAACTACACCTGCTCCATCAATGATTGAGATGAAGCAAAAAGAAAATGTATCAATAGAAAAAACAGAAGTTAAAAAAGAAACGGCTGACGTTCAACTTAATAAATTTATTGGCAAAGTGGTTGATGAAAATAACCAACCAATGGCTTTTGCAAATATCAGAGAGAAAAAAAGTGGCATTGGAACCTATGCTGATGCAAATGGAAACTTTACATTACTATCAGCCGACAGTATTTTGAATGTGGAAACTAAATATGCCGGATATTTTGTAACATCAGCACAAATAAAAAGTAATCAGCTGCAAAAAATTGTGTTGAAAGATGAAGCTGTAATTGCTAATGCACCTACACAGGAAAAATTATATGAACGAAACAAAAACCGTCGTTCTGCAATGAAGACAGAAGTAAATGAAAGTGATTATACAGAACCATTTGACGGATGGCAGAAATACAATATTTATGTTGCAAATAACCTGCGTACTGATCTTTTTAAAGATAAAATACAAACTACAGAAACAAAGCAGGTTGAAATTTCATTTGATGTAAACCCCGATGGCAGCATTGCCAACTTAAAAGTTGAACGCTCAAACTGTAATACCTGCAATTCAGAAGCTATCCGACTGTTGAAAGAAGGACCTAAATGGAAATCAAAAACGGGTAAAAAAGAGCGATCCCGATACACGGTTCAATTTTGATTTAAACCATTCATCAAAACTTATGCTCCCTTTCATTGTGTTCCCTACCTTTGGGCACTAAATTAATTGTTATATGAAAAGACTTTTTTTATCAGCTATTTGCATCGCTTCTTTATTTTTCACAGAAGCACAGCAACTTAAAACACCTCAACCTTCTACAACACAAACCATTAAACAGGAATTTGGGTTGGGAAACATTGAACTTTCATACAGCCGTCCGAATATGAAAGGTCGTAAAATATTTGGCGACCTTGTTCCATTTGGTAAAGTTTGGCGTACAGGAGCCAACTCAGCAACTACATTAACCTTTTCTGATGAAGTAACCATTGGAGGTACAAAAGTGCCAGCAGGAAAATATGGTTTGTTAACCATCCCCGGTGAAAGCGAATGGACAGTTATAATTACAAAACAAACTGATGTAACCTCGCCTGCTGCTTATAAACAAGATCAGGATGTGGTACGTGTAATGGTAAAGCCTTATGTTTTAGCAATGCCGGTTGAAACACTCTCTATGCAGATTGCAAATATCACCGACAATGCTTGTGATATAAGATTAATGTGGGATAAAACTGCTGTTGCAATTCCTGTATTTACTGATGTTGACAGTAAAGTAATGAAGCAAATTGAAAACACAATGAATAATGACAGCCGTCCTTATTTTAGTGCTGCAGTTTATTATTTAGAAAATGGCAAAGATCTTAACAAGGCAGTTGAATGGTTTGATAAAGCTATTGCCCAAAATCCAAAAGCTTTCTGGGTGTATTATCAAAAAGCAAGAGCTTTAGCCAAGCAAGGCAAAAAATCAGAAGCCATGGCTGTTTCTATGAAATCAATGGAACTGGCAAGAGAAGCAAAGAATGATGATTATGTTGCTTTAAATGAGAAGTTGCAGAAAGATTTGAAATAAAAATATTTCAGTTAAAAAATAAAAACCTCACAGATAACTGTGAGGTTTTTATTATAAATATGTTTTTTATTTTCTGATAAAGTATGTACCTGGCAATGCAAAATCGGTAATAGTAGTTGTATTAAAACTGCCCAGATAATAATTGCTGATATCGCAACATGCTGTAAAAAGACTGTTATATCCAAATCCCATAGAGTCAGTAATTACATTATTTATTTCCAGATAATATTTATAATAACTTTTATCTACAGTAAAACCAGAAAGAATTGAAGTATCATTCAATTTTATGAATAGCAGTGAGGTATTTTCATAAGATGAACCTGCCGTTTTTTTTGATTTGATTTTAATTTGAGCTGTATCATACATTTTTGTGGAACCGGCTAATAAATCCTGGTTGGCATTATTTAACAAACGAAATGTAAATGCATTTGATTTTACATTTGGACATTCTTCTCTGGCACAACTCTTACCGCAATTGAGAAAAGATGCAGATGTAAAAACAATCGCCATCAAAATGAATAGTTTATTTTTCATACGGCAAAAATAAAGGCATTTATTTAAATGAACTCCCTTTCAGGCTTATTAAAGTTTGAATAATCACAGAAAGAAGAATAACAGCAAAAGTGCCAATTACATTTAACCATAAAAAAGAAATTACATCGAGATAATAAACCCCAATGACAATGATTTCTGAAATGATAGCCGCAATAAATACAGCATTGCCTCCAACCCTTTTAATATAAAATGCAACTAAAAAAATGCCAAGGATAGTACCATAAAACCAACTGCCTAAAATATTAACCGCTTCAATTAAACTATTGCCCAGGTTATAAGCAAAGAAGGCAATCAATATTGAAAAAATTCCCCACGCAAACGTATAAAACTTGCTCCATTTGTATTCTTCAGCATCCGTAAGTTCTTTGGTAGAAAATTTTTTATGAAAATCAATCATAGTACATGATGCCAAAGAATTTAATGCCGCTGCAATACTTCCCCATGCTGCAAGGAAGATGATGGCAATGATCAGCCCGATAAGTCCTTTAGGCAAAACATCTCCAACAAACCGGAGAAAGATATAATTGGTGTCGTTGGTATCTGCATTAGGATCAGCCTTTTTAATGAGGTCTTTCATTTGCTGCCTCACTTTCTTTCCATCTGTTTCTGCCTGTTGAATATTATTTCTTGAAGCTGAGATAGTTGCTTCATCCTCTTGTTTTATTGCACTTGATAATTGAACTGCAGCATCTTTCTTTTTTTCCTGCAACAGGTCATATTGCACAGCAGCTGATTTATATTCATTGGCATAACTGCTGCTAAACACCACTTGCTCCTGTGCTTTATTAAAAAAAGCCGGTGCTTTAAAGAATGAATAATAAGCAAACAGCAAACAACCAATTAACAGAATTAAAAACTGCAGTGGCACTTTTACCAGTCCATTAATTAATAACCCTACCCTGCTTTCTCTTGTATCTTTTGCAGTAAGATAACGGCCCACCTGGCTCTGATCAGTTCCAAAATAACTGAGTGCAAGAAAAAAACCACCAATCAATCCGCTAAAAATATTATAGCGGTCTTTCCAATCAAATCCATTTTCAGTAATTCCCGTAGTTATTACATTCAGCTTACCACTTTTGCCGGCAATTTGCAACGCATCTGTAAATCCAAATCCCGTGGGTAAAGAAGTTACAGCATAATAACCTGCAACAAACATAGCTGCATATATTATGAAGAATTGCAGTTGCTGTGTATACGCTACTGCCTTAGCACCACCCGTTACTGTATAAATAATTAACAGGCCTCCCATTAAAACATTCGTTACATAAATATCCCAGCCCAACATACTATGCAATACAAGTGATGGTGCAAAAATGCTGATGCCTGTACTTAAACCTCTTGATAATAAAAATAAAAAAGAAGTTAGTGACCTTGTTTTTAAATCGAACCGTTTTTCTAAAAACTCATACGCAGTAAACACTTTCAGTTTCTGAAATAACGGAACAAACGTAATACACAATACAATCATGGCTAAAGGCAATCCAAAATAATATTGTACAAAACGCATTCCATCGGTGTATGCCTGCCCGGGTGCAGTTAAAAAAGTAATGGCACTTGCCTGCGTACCCATAATACTCAGCAACACCAGCCACCAGGGCATTTGACGGTTACTTAAAAAATAACCTTCTAAATTTTTTGAAGTGCGGCTTTTATAAATTCCATAAGCAATTACACCCAACAGGGTAACAATTAAAACAATCCAATCTGTTAATTGAAAATTCATGCAAAATGTTGAGTGAAGAAATAAAAGAAGATGATGAGCAAAAACAAAACAGCTGCAACACCAATATACCAGGTGATCCAGGAACTATTATTATTTTTTGGCAAGTCGCTCATAAAATATTTTAATTTTTTGATGTCGGCTTTATTACTGCTATCAACTGCATAGGCCCGTCCGAATGGCATGGCCGGGCGGACGTCGCACTCCCGTCCGAACGGCATTCAGCCGGGCGGACTTGTACTGTAAACTGTTTACTGAACAATATGTAAAGCAACACTCCGATCTAAATGTATGATCTGTCTTTTTCAACCGCCGACAGGGTTTGCAACCGCTGTCGGGGTCTTAACTTATAACTTATTACTTACTAGTTACTACTTCTTCCCCGGCTTTGCAAGTAAATTAGCCATTAACCGGTAAGCACCTGGTACTCCTGCAGGTAATTGTCTGAAAAACACAACAGCACTATAAATAAATCTTCCTTTACCATAATCAGCTACAATCAAACTTCCTTTACGTTGCGGTTCACCTGCATCATTCATTCCTAAAATGGAAACATAATTGCTGTCAGTATTCTCAGCTTCATATACACTGCGTTCCTGCACCCAACCTTCAAAATCTTTTTCTGTTATTTTATTTGGATAATTTAATACCGGGTGATTTGGTTGTAGCAGAGTAACTTTTGCATCTTCTTCCGTTACCCTGTTTCTTGAAATGGCAAACGGGTAAGGAGACATTTTTGCTTTTACACTCCCTAACTGGTTGCTGGTATTATACTGTACTAATAACACACCCCCTTCTTTCACATACTGCATCAAAGCATCATAGGCACTGCTGAGCCATGCATGTACATTGTATGCACGAATGCCGGTAATTACTGCATCATATTCTTTCAGGTTTTGAAGCACAAGATCATTTTCAGATAAAATAGTAACGATATAACCCATTTGCTTAAGGCTTTCTGCTACTCTATCTCCGGCACCGTTGATGTATCCTATTTTCTTTGAAGCAATTTTTACATCAGAAACAAATGATTTAATAACAGGTTTGTCAAAATAATTAATCCTTGGTATATGATCGTAACTGATTTCGTGATAACTATCATTCCATTTAGTTCCACTGCCTTCTATCCAGAAGTTTACATCTTTGGATAAATTTTCTTTATTAACAACAACCGGAATTATTTTTTCATTGTTTACATTCATTACAGTTCCCGACTCACCAGTTTTAATTTCTGTTTTAACAACACCATTACTTCCCTGGCTTTGTAAGATTACGCCACTGGTATTGAATGTAGAAAATGAACGAAGACTAATATTTGCATCTTTTGCAGTTTGCCCGTTTGAAACAAATACTTTAGGCTCCACTTCCAATGAAACTTTTGGAACAACTGGTAAAGGCCAATAGATTTCCCCTTTTACAGGATCAGTAAATTTATACATCACAGGTTTTTCAAACTTAATTACTTCTCCTTCAACAGTCAGGATAAATGTTGCTGTGTATGCAGGATCACTTTCGGGTTTACCAATTTGTGTTTGATCTGTAACTGTAAATGTTCCTTTTGGATTTGTATTCGTTAACCAATATGGCTGAGATACAGGTTTTGTAATTGGAACAACAAAATTATTTTGTTCCCTCAGCAAAACATCTTTACCAAGTTTCTTTGGAGTTTTAATTACAACATCTGTTTCATTATTCAGTGAAATGGAATTCGTTACAATATCCAGATCACTTCTGTTAACAGCAATCAGATTTACATGCAATGTATCTCCTTCTACTGCATATTGTTCAGAAGAAAAAGCATCAAGAAATAAACCCGAACAGGCTTCAATTAAATTTTTTATTTCATTCAGTTTCTTATTCTTCCATTCACCATCATTAATTTTCTCAATGGATTTATATAATGCAACTAAACTTTTTACACTGGCTGATGGGTTTTGAAAAGAATAGTTTGCAACTATCTGATCAATCATTGTATTAATTGCAGCTCCACCTTCATAACGGCTCCAATCGGTAACAATTCCTTCAGCAAAATCATTCTGCATGGCATCGCCACCTGTTAGTGTAAAGAATTCAATAGCAGCTCCCCGTTGACGTGGCACACCAAAACCCTGGCTCTTATGCTGGCTTCGGCTTTCACTGGCAATTTCGCCATAACTTTTTCCAAGCAATGGATTAAATACTCCAACATCTAATTTCAGCTGATCATTACTGGTTGTATTGTTTCCACCAAAGTTGAACGTATTCCACATAATCCGTTTGGCCTTCCATGGTTTAACTCCATACTTAAATTGTTCAGGGAAACGAGTGGGATCTGCAGCAGCATCAAATGCTTCACGGCCAAGCACAGCCGAAGAAGAATGATGCCCATGCCCTGCCCTGCTGTCGGGAGGAAAACGGGTAATGATGACATCTGGCTGAAACTTACGGATCACCCAAACCACATCGCTTAATATTTTTTCTTTATCCCAAATGCGTAAGGTTTCATCGGTTGTTTTGGAAAAACCAAAATCATAAGCACGGGTAAAAAATTGTTCTGCACCATCCATTCTTCTTGCAGATAATAATTCCTGTGTACGGATCAACCCCAATTCAATTCCCTGTTCATCACCAATCAGGTTTTGTCCGCCATCACCTCTTGTCATACTTAAATAACCCGTTCGGTATAAACGCTCTTTGCTGAGGTAAGCCAGCAGTCTTGTATTCTCATCATCAGGATGTGCAGCAATATATAACACACTGCCAATTACTTTCAGCTTCTTTAATCCAAGTAAAATTTCAGCACTGTTCAGTGTTTGAGGAGTTTGTGAATATGAGCAGAAAGCAAAAACAATTGTAAAAAGCGATAAGAAAAATTTCTTCATGAAAAGCATTTATTAATAACGAAGATAAAGTTTGAAAATAAGAGATGTTTACCGATGCTGTAAAAAATACTGTTAGAAACACGCCTGCCCGACTTTCTTCGTTGAGGCGGAGATGAAACAGATTTGTACTGATTACCACGGTTAAAGTAAATCAGTGAAAATCAGTTTCCATTCGTGTCATCAGCGTTTCTATCTATTAAAGTGAACTTCCAAAAAACAAATAAGCCAGTAAAATGGAAGTAATAATACCTACAAGATCAGCAATCAACATCGCTCCTATTGCATAACGGGTATTCTTCACTGCAACAGATCCAAAGTAAACTGCAATCACATAAAACGTTGTATCAGATGATCCTTGCAGAATACATGCCAGTCTTCCTGCAAACGAATCGGCACCAAAGGTTTTCATGGTGTCTATCATCATTCCTCTTGCACCACTGCCGCTCATGGGTTTTATTAATGCCGTTGGTAAACCATCAACAAAACGGGTATCGGTACCCAGTGCTGCAAACAATGCTTTCATTCCATTTATGATTACATCAAAAGTGCCACTTGTACGAAGCATGCTAATGGCCACCAGCATTCCAACGATATAAGGAATGATCCGAACAGCAGTTTCAAAACCACCTTTTGCACCATCTACAAACGTATCAAATACATCTATCTTTTTATATAAACCACCAAGCACAATGGCAACAAAAAGAACCAGGATAATTCCATTGCTTAATTTACCTGAAAACAGTTGTGCATTTGTTGCGTCTAAACCTGTAACATACCAAACCAGCAATGCGATTAACGCAGTAATACCAAGTACCCATGCAAGAATGACTGGTTGAAATACATTAATCTTTTGTTTAAAAGAAACAAGAAACATGGCTGCCATGGTTGCTGCAAATGTTGCAATCATACAAGGAATAAAGATGTCCGTTGGATTTTGAGCGCCAAGTCCGGATCTGAAAGCAATAATTGTTACGGGTATAAGTGTTAAGCCTGATGCATGTAAAGCCAGGAACATGATTTGTGAATTGGAGGCAACGGCTTTGTTTGAATTTAATTCCTGCAGACTTTCCATTGCTTTTAACCCGAATGGTGTGGCTGCATTATCAAGATTCAACAGGTTTGCCGAAAAATTCATCATCATATGTCCAGTGGCCGGATGACCTTTTGGTATTTCAGGAAAAATTTTGGAAAAAAATGGCCAGATAATTTTTGATAACACTCTCACCCCACCAGCTTTTTCTGCAATACTGAGAAATCCCATAAAAAGCGCCAGGATGCCTATCAGTGGAATAATAATATCAACAACTGCATTCTTTGCCGTTTCAATAATGCCATCAACCTTTCGTAACAGATGCCTTTGTACAGAAGTATAAGTAAAGAGTTTTAGTGCAGGATTTGCATTCATTAAAATATTTATTGAATCAGCCTGCAGATCATCTGTAAGCAAAACAGTAGCCTTTTGTACTGAATCTGCTCTGTGGTATCCGTATTCTTTTAAGAAATCAGCATATTTTGGAGAAAGTTTTTGTGTAACCGGAGAACCAATAGCGGAATAAAAAATACTGTCGTATTTGTCTGATGATTTACCAACAACCATACGGTTGAAAATCTTTTCATCACCATTCATCATTTTTACTCCTGCAACCAGGAAAGCAATAAGGATAAATGCGCTCCATATTCTGCTTAAAGCCATATATCAATTGAAAATTGAAAGTGGATAATTGATAATTACCTTCTCAAGATTGCAGAATTTTATTAAACTACCAAAAGCATCTTTTCACAATTACATTTATATTGCTACCGGTATAAAACATATCTTTGCGGCCTCAAAATTCAAAGCTGATTTTTATTGCCACAGTTCATTTATGACTATGGCTATGAATTTCAAATAGTAAATTTCAAATATCAAATTTTTGTATGGGTTTAAAAGCAGGAATTGTAGGTTTACCGAATGTTGGAAAATCAACTTTATTTAATGCTGTAAGTAACAGCGCCAAAGCACAGGCAAGCAATTATCGTTTTTGTACCATAGAACCCAATGTGGGGCTGGTAGATGTGCCTGATTACCGTTTAAACAAACTGGCTGAGTTGGTTATACCCGACAGGATTGTACCAACGCAAATTGAAATTGTTGATATTGCCGGTTTGGTTAAAGGAGCAAGCAAAGGTGAAGGCTTGGGAAATAAATTTCTTGCCAACATACGTGAAGTAGATGCTATTATTCATGTGGTGCGTTGTTTTGAAGATGAAAATGTGTTACGTGAAGAAGGTGCTATTAACCCGGTGAGCGATAAAGAAATTATTGATACCGAGTTACAGTTGAAAGATCTTGATACTGTAGATAAGCGTATTTCACGTGTTGAAAAAATGGCAAAGGTTGGTGATGCAAAAGCAAAAGATGAATTGCATATACTGTTAAGATGTAAAAAGCATTTGGAAGAAGGGAAAAGTATCCGCTCACTGGATATGAACAGTGCGGAGCTGGATTTAATTCATGATTCATTTTTTCTTACTCAAAAGAAAGTGTTGTACGTGGCCAATGTTGATGAGGCCAGCATGCATACAGGAAACAAATATTCTGATGCGTTGATTGCTTCAGTAAAAGATGAAGATGCTGAAGTGATTATTATGAACAATAATATTGAAGCACAGATAAGTGAAATGGAAGACCCGGATGATAAGCAACTGTTCATGGATGAATACAAAATGAAAGAACCTGCTCTCGACCGGTTGATTCATACAACCTATCATTTACTCGATCTTCAAACCTATTTTACTGCAGGTGTGCAGGAAGTACGTGCATGGACTTTTCATAAAGGCTGGAAAACACCTCAATGTGCCGGTGTAATACATACCGATTTTGAAAAAGGGTTTATTAAAGCTGAAGTAATTGGTTATGATGATTACATAACATATAAAACTGAAGCTGCCTGCAGGGAAGCCGGCAAATTAAAAATTGAAGGAAAGGAATACCTGGTAAAGGATGGTGATGTAATGCATTTCAGGTTTAATGTGTAAAAGTCTTAAGCCCCCATCCCCTGAAGGGGAGTTAAAAAGATTAAAATAAAAAGTTACCACTCTGCTTAGGGTGGTTTTTTTCTTAGGGTAGCCTGTAATATCAGAGGGTTTAAAACCTCCCCTTTAGGGGATGGGGCACAAAAAAAATCCCCCGGGAAAACCCAGGGGAAATATTTTACAGTGAATAATTTCTGATTAACTTATTCAGCCTTTTTAGCGTATTTCTTTTTAAACTTGTCAATACGGCCTGCAGTATCTACCAGGATATTTGTACCGGTAAAAAACGGGTGACTGGTACTTGAAATTTCTAATTTAATGAGAGGGTATTCATTTCCATCTTCCCACTTTACTGTTTCCTTTGAAGGAGCAGTAGAACGGGTTAAGAATGAATAACCATTACTCATGTCTTTAAACACTACAAATCGATAATTTTTTGGATGAAGATCTTTTTTCATAATTCCTGGAGTTTTCAGCACGGATTTGGCCGTGCATTTTTTTTAAACGAAAGTGCAAAATTAAGGGTAAATACGTTCCTGACAAAATGAAATTTGATCCTTTTCAGTCCGTTTTATGAGGGGAAAGGGCATAAAAAAAGAAGCACTAAACTTTGTTTCTAATTGCTTTCGCTTTTATACTCCATAATCCAGTGCTTCCCGGAATCAGCAATCATCTTTTTACGAACTTTTGCTGCTCCACCACTTGTTTCTCTTATTGCTAAAATCTACTAGTGGCTTTGTAATATAAATGTACTTTAATTAATGAGTGTTTTCCAAATTTTCCACCCCCCATTTATGCACCTGTTCAGCACATAATTATGCACATTTTAAATAAGTTTAAGAACGCATATTTTCAAATTGCAAAGGGATACCAAGATTCCACCCTTTTGATGAATGGATAACTTCCTGCAGATCATCAATTTTTTTACCTGTAACCCTTACAATATCATCATTGATAGATGCCTGCACTTTTAACCCGCTGTCTTTAATTAACTTTACAATCTTCTTTGCGTCTTCCTGTTTCAGGCCATTTCTTACCAACACTTCTTTCTTTACCAGTTTGCCACTTTGAAAAGATGCTTTACTCTGGTCAAAAGCTTCCGGTGCTATTCCTTGCTTATGTGCACGGCTAATGAGCACATCAATGAGTTGTTGCATTTTCATTTCATCTTCCACTTCTATATTCAATTTAAATTCTTTCTTGTTGAGATCAATAACTACATGGCTGGCTTTAAAATCAAAGCGGTTTGTAATTTCTTTGGTTGTAACGTTTACAGCATTATCCAATGCCTGGGCATCTACTTTACTTACAAGATCAAATGATGGCATAAAAAAAGTTTTAA